>Ga0247720_100126_pt1 | contig 37168 bp, 38 predicted proteins | sample MSEWel2015_12_15_FD_189078 | JGI IMG/M metagenome (GOLD analysis project Ga0247720, IMG submission 189078) | Subsurface sediment microbial communities from gas well in West Virginia, United States - MSEEL Well Study Marcellus 3H_2015_12_15 | ecosystem: Environmental > Terrestrial > Deep... | reverse complement strand
GACTGACCTGAAATACCAGCACAATTTGCGAAGCAGTTGCAGATTATTCTGGTATCGGAAATAGTTGCAGATTGTTCAATCTGCGAAAATGGGCAGGGGTTGGGCTAAATCAAAGTGAGAATTGACAATATGTTCCTGTAAGAGAAAGAGACCGGAAAAAACAAGTATATGCAAACCCTGTAACCAGCGCGCCCCGGGGAGATACTGCCCGAACAGAGCCCCCATGGTAAACACAGGACCGAAGGTAAAGAAAGCCGAAGAACAAAAAATGGACAGGAGGGGCGAGGAAACTTGATATAACTCCAGGTCATGACCGATAAAATCGGTAACAAGCTGGATAATACAGGCCGACAGCCCGCCTGCCAGGTGGGATACCCAGAACTCCCTTCTGGCCAGGGCCAAAAATATAAGCCAGCTAATGGCAAAGGTAATTAACCAGGGCATTCTTAACCCCCCGCATTTTTGCATATTTTACCCCTTAACCGGGAGTTTCATGAGTTCCACCAGCGGCTCATAATATCCCCCGCCTTAACCAACAATATGGTATGGGTGAGTAAAATTGCGGGTAGCTATCATAGGAGCCGGCCCCAGTGGCCTGGCCTGTGCCCTGGAACTGCAACGCCAGGGCGTTAAACCGGTTATCTTCGAGCGGTTTCACCGCACCGGTCACCCGGTGGAACGGGTGGATATACTTTTAAACCTGCCGTGGCACCCTGTAAAGAACCAGCTGGCCTACCTGGCCAGACGCTATCATCTTCAACTTCATCCCCTGGCTCCCCTGCGCACCATTATCATGCACAGCCCCGGCCACCGGGCCGTTATACGGTCGCGCCTGGGACACCTCCTCTACCGGGGTCGCTCGCCCCTTTCTATTGAAAATCAACTGGCAGCCCGGCTCACCAGTCCCGTTATCTTTGAAACCATTGCTGACCCGCAGGCTCTGGCCAGGGAATATGATTGGGTGGTGGTTGCCACCGGGGACAGCAAAGCCACCCGCCAGCTGGGCCTGTGGCTGGAACATTCCCGAATAATTATCAGGGGAGCCCTGGTACTGGGGGAATTCGAACCCCATACCTTCCACGTTTTCTGGGACACCCGCTTCGCCAAACATGGCTACGGCTACCTGGCACCCTTTGATGCCGGGCGGGCCTGTTTATACCTCATGATAGGGGGCATCACGCCCGCCGACATGGACGATTACTGGGAACTCTTTCTGGAATCGAAAAAACTGCATTATCCCGTCGTACAAACCTGTGAGATGGAATTTCACACCGGGCGGGCAACCGGTCACCAGTTGGGCAACATCCTCCTGGTGGGCAACAGCGGTGGATTTTTCAGCAACCTCTTTGGCCTGGGCCTTTTCCCGGGGATGATCAGCGGGGTGCTGGCCGCCAGGGCTATTTTAAGGGGTGATAATTACGAAAGATTGATAAGACCCCTCCTCCGGAGGATAGAACAATTGAACGAGCTGCGTTGCAAACTGGACAAACTGGACAACCGCGGCCTGGACCGCCTGGTGGGCATCCTGGGAATGCCCGGCATCAAGCAACTGATCTATTACTCCGGCCTGGACGTAATTCCCGCAATTCAGGCCGCCCTGACCTGGTTTGAGAGGCTAACCTTTCGCCCGCCACCCGCGCAGCCACGCCACCACTAAAAGCAACAGGGGAATGAGCAGGGCGTGGGATAAAGAGTATCCGGGGAAAATTTTTAACTCCGTATAAAGGAGATCGCTCAGGCCATGATATGCCATAACCGATAAGGCCACCATCAGGATGCCCACTGGAACCACCAGGGGGCGGTAGTTGCGCAGGCCCAGCCACTGGGCCAACCCCAGAGCTACAGCGTAGTAAACCAGGGCTACCTTGACAAAAATGCCTCCCACCCAGATAGCCGCGATTACAATATCCAGGTAGGTCCTCTGGGGTCCCAGCCTGATAACCCGCACCATTTCCAGGGCCGGGAAATTCATGGCGGCGGTAACCTCCGCGGTGAAAAGGCCAATGGCCAGCACACCGATCAGCATGGCCGCTCCCAACCCCAGAAGCGCCCACAGGCCATTTAGTCCTACCTGGTTCCGGTCCTGCAAATAAGGGTAAAGCATCAAAATAATGATAATTTCAGCAATGGTAGAAGCTAAAATGACACCTCCCCAGTTGACCGGCCCCAGGCCTTTTTCCAGTACGGGCAGATATTGCCCGAAATCAACCTGGGGCAAAGAGCCCAGGCCTACAAATAAAAGGGCAGCGATCCCCAGCGGGAGCAAAATCCCATTGACCCGGGCTATCACCTCCAGCCCGCCAAACAGGGCATAGCAGGCTACCAGTACGACGCTGGCGGCAAAAATAACCAGAGGGGTGCGGGGCATAAAGGAAGATTTCATAATTTCAACCAGAATGCGGACGATGGAGGCTCCGACAAAAAAGAAATAAACCAGCAGCAGCATTCCAATGAGACCGCCCAGGAAAGGTCCCAGAATTTCCTTGCTGTAATGGATTATCGTCTGGCGGGGAAAGCGGGAGGCCAGAGTTACGGCCACCGCCCAGATAACCAGGGCGTAGATCACCGCCAGGAACACGGCTATCCAGGCATCCCGTCCGGCCACACCGGCCACCACTGCCGGCAGGTAAACATCGACGGTGGAAATGATCAGGGTAAAGAGCAGCATGGCCATCTGGCGGGAGGAAATCCGTCCCTCTTCAATCAGATTGCCCCTCCCATCCTGCTGCAACCACCTCACCCCCCCTTTTTTCCATATTGTGTATAAAAGAAAAGGAGGATATACATCCCCTGGAGTGCAAGGAAAACGCCCCAGGTACACAAATGTCGAACCTCGGAAAGGGAGGAATGGGGATGGCTCGCTCCTCACCCCGCATTGCCATTATCGGTGCTGGCATTTCCGGCCTGGCCTGCGCCCTGGAACTGGAGCGCCATGGCATCACCCCGGCCATATTTGAGCAAAGATCACACCCCGGGGAAACCTTCAGCCATGTAGGAGGTATCCTGCAACTGCTGTCCCGGCCCATTAAAGACCAGATGGATTTCCTGATAAAAAGATTGCACCTGCCCCTCAGGCCCCTGGCTCCCTGGAAAAAAGTAATCATGCACATGCCCGGAGTCACCCGTACTGTTACCGGACACCTGGGTTATTTCCTGCAGCGGGGACAGGACGAGAACTCCACCGAAAGCCAGCTCTACTCCCTCTTGAAAACGCCGGTATACTTCAACCATTATGCCCGCTGGCAGGAACTGGCACAACACTACGATTATGTGGTGGTAGCCGACGGTACGCCAATGGTGGCGCGTACCCTGGGCTGCTGGCAGGATTTCTTACAAACCTGGGTGCGGGGAGCAGTGGTACTGGGGAACTTTGACCCCCATACCCTGCACATGTGGATGAACACCGAGTACGCGCGGCAAACTTATGCCTACCTCACCCCTTTCAACAACCACCGCGCCTCGCTGATTTTAATCGTCAGTAACAGCAACGCCGACGAAGTGGAAGAGAAGTGGCGCCTGTTCTGGGAAATGGAAAAGCTTGATTACCAGGTGCTGGACAACTTTTCTGTCCAGCATATCAGCGGTTACTGCTACCCGCCGCAGGTGGGGAACGTCCTGCTGGTGGGCAATGCCGGGGGCTTTATGGAACCGTTTTTGGGATTCGGCGTCATGGCCGCCATCAGGAGCGGGGTTTATGCCGGCCGGGCCCTGGCCCGGGGAAAATCCTATATTGAACTGACCCGCGATTTGCGCCGCAAAATCACGCGCCTGGTTATCCTGCGCCGGATGCTCAACAACATGGATAATGAAGATTTTGACAGGCTGGTTAAGTTGATTACCGCCCCCGGGATAAAGCAACTCATTTACAACACCAACTTTGACGTCCTGCAATACGGCACGGGATTGCTGAACCTCCTGCAGCAATTGAAGCAAAAAATCCGCCCCGGGACATAAGAAATCGGGGTGGCAGCTTCCCCCCTGTCCCTGAGGGGGAAACCGCCACCCATCCCCCACAATAACCACAATAATTTTATTAATCAAACAGGGCGGCTGCAAACTCCTGGGGATTGAAGGGCTGCAGGTCCTCCACTCCTTCACCAATGCCGATAAATTTAACCGGTATGTTCAGCATCCGGCGAATACCTATAATTACACCGCCCCTGGCAGTGCCATCCAGTTTAGTAAGGACAATTCCCGTAACACCGGTAGCCTCACTGAAGAGGCGGGCCTGGGAAATGGCATTCTGCCCGGTAGTGGCATCCAGAACCAGCAACACCTCGTGGGGGGCTCCGGGCAACTCCCGTCCCAGCACCCGGCGGATTTTTTTCAGTTCTTCCATAAGGTTGCTTTTGGTATGCAACCTGCCGGCAGTATCAATAATAAGCATGTCCATTTTCCGTGCCCGGGCCGCCTGCAGGGCATCATAGGCCACGGCCGCCGGATCGGAACCTTCCCTGTGTTTGATAACATCCACTCCCACCCGCCGGCCCCAGATCTCCAGCTGATCGATAGCTGCCGCCCGGAAGGTATCTGCTGCTCCCAGCAGCACCCGCTCACCCCGGGTTTTGTAGTAATAGGCCAGCTTGCCGATGGTTGTAGTTTTACCCACCCCATTTACTCCTACCACCAGGATTACCGTCGGGGGACCGCCCCGGTTGAGGGAAGAATCCCCCGTACCCAGTTCGTCTGTGATAAGTTCCTGCAAAAGGGGCTTCAACCGGGCGGGATCTCTCAATTTCTGCTCCTTAACCCGCCGGCGCAGGGTTTCCATTAACTCCAGCGACGTTTCCACCCCCACGTCGGCCCCGATCAGTGCCTCTTCCAGTTCTTCATAAAGGCTTTCATCAATAACCTGACGCCCGGTGATCAGGTTTTCTATTTTTTCTACCAGGCCCTGACGGGTTTTACTTAAACTCTCCTTCAGCCGGTTGAAAAATCCCATATTCAAAAAACCTCCTGTTACCCCTACCCCTGGAGATATCCCAGCCTGGCCAGCGCCTGGCAAGCAGCCTGTTGCTCCGCCTCTTTTTTTGAACGTCCCTGCCCCCGGCCCATTTCCCGGCCTTGAAAATACACCGCAGCAGTAAACGTTTTGTGATGATCGGGCCCTTCTTCATGTAAGATGGTATAGTTAATGTCCACCACACCTTCTTCCTGCAGGATTTCCTGCAGTTCTGTCTTATAATCCCGTTCCATACGACCTTCCAGAACATCATTAATAACCGGTTCCAGGAACTTCAGGGCAACCTTTCTGGCTACCTCCAGCCCCTGATCCAGATAAATGGCCCCCAGAAGGGCTTCAAAGGCATCGGCCAGGATGGAGGGACGTTCACGGCCCCCCGAACGTTCTTCCCCGCGGCCCATGTAAAGGCTGAAACCCAGCTCCAGATTCCGGGCAATGCGGGCCAGGGAAGGTTCGCACACTATTGCCGCCCGCAGCCTAGTCAATTCCCCCTCGGTATGACCGGGATAGGTGCGGTAAAGATAATCGCTTACCACCAGCTCCAGCACAGCATCGCCTAGAAACTCCAAGCGCTGGTTATTTTCCTGCCCCCGGCAATTCTTTTCGTAGGCATAGGAGCTGTGGGTCAGGGCCAGGTGCAGAAGGTCTTCATTTTGCCAGTTAAACCCCAATCTTTCCTTTAAAATTTTTATTTTTTCCTGATTATGAGCCATTTTATCACCATTTTACCCTTAAAACTTGCGGAATATAAGGGTAGCGTTATGGCCTCCAAAACCAAAGGAATTACTCAGGGCCACCTCCACAGGCGCCTTGCGGGCCTGGTTCGGCACATAGTCCAGGTCGCACTCCGGATCCGGCTCCTCATAATTAATGGTAGGAGGAATTATTCCGTGGTAAAGAGCCAGCACACAGACAACCGCCTCCAGCCCCCCTGCTGCTCCCAGCAGGTGACCGGTCATGGATTTGGTGGAACTGACGGCCAGGCGATAAGCATGCTCACCAAAAACACGCTTAATGGCCACCGTTTCCAGCCGGTCGCCAAGTGGAGTGGAAGTGCCGTGAGCATTGATGTAATCAACCTTTTCCGGCGGAAGACCGGCATCCTTAAGGGCCAGCTCCATGGACAATGATGCCCCGCTACCCTCTGGATCGGGTGCCGTAATGTGGTAGGCATCGCAGCTGGTCCCGTACCCGGCTACCTCGGCATAAATGCGGGCGTTCCGTCGGCGGGCATGCTCCAGGGTTTCCAGAACCAGAATAGCCGCTCCCTCACCAATGACGAAGCCATCCCGGCCGGCATCAAAAGGCCGGCTGGCCTTCTCCGGTTGCTCATTGCGGGTGGAAAGGGCCTTCATGGCTGAAAAGCCTGCCACTGCCAGAGGAGTAATGGGGGCCTCACTGCCGCCGGTGATCATCACGTCCGCATAGCCCCACTGGAGCAGGCGGAAAGCATCGCCCACAGCATGGCTACTGGATGCACAGGCGCTGGTAACGGTTAAATTACACCCCCGCAGCTGGTGGGTAATAGCAATCTGCCCTGCTCCCATGTTGGCAATCATCATGGGAATGAAGAAAGGGCTCACCCGCCCCGGGCCCCGTTTTAAAAGAACCCGGTGCTGCTCCTCCAGGGTCTCTATACCGCCGATGCCCGAACCCAGGATAACGCCCACCCGGTCCCTGTCAACCTCTTCGAGGTTCAGGTTAGCATCTTCCAGAGCCATACTGGTAGCAGCCAGGGCAAACTGGGTAAAGCGGTCCATCCGGCGGGCTTCTTTTTTATCCATGAACCGGGTTGGTTCAAAATCCTTTACTTCTGCAGCAAAACGGGTATCATAGGCACTGGCATCAAAACGGGTAATGGCCCCCACACCGCTTTTCCCCGCTGTGATATTGGCCCAAAAAGTTTCGATACCAATACCTACTGGAGATATTATCCCCAGGCCGGTAACCACAACTCTATTGGACAAAACCTTACCTCCTTAAGCAGTACCTGAAAGCATTTCAAAAAGTCCCGCGCTGGACGCGGGACCTTGAATATTAATTTATAAATGCTCCTGAATATATCGAACGGCCTCACCCACGGTGCGGATTTTCTCTGCATCCTCATCGGGTATGGTCAGGTCAAACTCCTCTTCCAGAGCCATCACCAGTTCCACAATATCCAGGGAGTCAGCCCCCAAATCTTCAATAAAGGATGCTTCCATGGTCACTTCGGATTCATCCACACCCAGTTGCTCTACAATGATGGCTTTAACCTTCTCAAAAACGGACAAATGTCTCACCCCCTTCCACTACCACTCTACACAAACTTTATGTGTCAGGCCTACATGGTTAGACCTCCGTCAACCACAATGGTTTGCCCCGTAATATATCCCGCACCCTCACTGGCCAGGAAAACAACCACCGCCGCCACTTCTTCCGGTTGCCCGAAACGACCCAGGGCAACCTGGCCAAGCATTTTTTCTTTTACGTTTTCCGGGAGAGAAGCGGTCATATCCGTCAGAATAAACCCCGGTGCCACCGCATTAACGGTGATGTTCCGCGAGCCCAGTTCCCTGGCTACCGCTTTGGTCAAACCTATAAGCCCTGCCTTGCTGGCGGCATAACTGGCCTGGCCAGCGTTACCCGTGATGCCGACTATCGAACTGATGTTTATGATTCGTCCCCAGCGTGCTTTTAACATCAACCGGGAAGCTGCCTTTATGGTGTTGAACGCACCTTTTAAATTTACCTCCAGCACCCGGTCCCAATCTTCCTCAGCCAGACGCATCACCAGGTTATCCCGGGTGATACCCGCATTATTTACCAGGATATGTACTGCTCCCAGCTGCTCAACGGCCACATTTACCAGTTTTACCGCTTCAGCAGGTATGGAAACATCCGCCCGGCATGTTACCGCCTGCCTTCCCATTTCACGTATGCGGGCAGCAACTTCCTCTGCCGCAGCAGCCTGGCCATTGTAATTTACCACCACATCCGCCCCGGCCCGGGCCAGAGCCAGGGCAATAGCCCGGCCAATCCCCCGGGAAGCACCGGTAACAATGGCCTTTTTACCGTCAAGTAACATTTTAGCCAACCTCCTTAAGGCATGCAAGGACTTTTTCCAGGGATTCCGGATCCTGAACTGACCAGCACCTGACCTGACGGTTAATTTTACGCAAAAGGCCACATAATACCGTCCCGGGACCCACTTCAACAAAAGCCTGCACGCCGTCGGCAATAAGACGCCGCATGCTTTCCTCCCACCGCACGGGGTTGTATACCTGCTGCACCAGAAGTTTTTTAACTTCCTCCCCGGATGTTACGTAATCAGCGGTGACATTGGCTACCACCGGAATTCGGGGATCGGCAATGGTTACCCTTTCCAGCTCCCGGGCCAGCTTCTCTCCAGCCGGGCGCATTAAGCTGGAATGGAAAGGAGCGCTCACAGCCAGGGGGACACATCGCCGGGCTCCTGCTTCCCTGGCCAGCCTGCAGGCAAGTTCCAGAGCCTGCATCTCCCCGGCTATAACCACCTGCCCCGGACAGTTGAGGTTAACCGCTTCAACCACCCCCGAACCGGATGCCCGCTGGCAGATTTCCTGAACCGTGGGGACCTCCAGGCCCAGAACGGCAGCCATACCCCCTGTCCCCAGAGGTACTGCCTCCTGCATAAACTGGCCCCGCTTGCGTACAATTTTTACCGCCTCGGCAAAGTTCATGGCCTCCGCCGCTACCAGCGCGCTGTATTCCCCCAGGCTGTGACCGGCTACCACATCCGGTACCACTCCCTTTTCCTGCAGTACCCGTAAGCAGGCTACACTTACCGTAAGGATGGCAGGCTGGGCGTTCACCGTATGCTGGAGCTCCTCCGCCGGTCCATCAAAGCACAGGCGGCTTAAAGTAAAACCTAAAGAAGCATCGGCTTCCGCAAAGATTTGCCGCGCAGCCGGGTAGCATTCATAAAGCTGACGGCCCATTCCAGCATATTGCGAGCCCTGGCCGGGAAAGATGAAAGCCAGTTTCACTTCCCGGTCACCACCCAGCGGGAAGCTGAAGACAGCAGCTCAGCCGCACCCCGTACCACGTCCATTACAATCTCCCGGGCGGGTTGAATTTCCTTGACCATGGCCGAAACCTGCCCGGCCATTACCGATCCATATACCACATCCCCTTCAACCATGGCTGCCCGCAGCTTCCCCACGCCCAGCTTCTCCATTTCTTCCGGCGGGGCACAGCGGCTCTCCAGCTCTTCAAACTGCCTGCTCAGCTTATTGCGTAAAACCCGCACCGGATGGCCGGTGGGCCGTCCGGTAACCACCGTATCCCGGTCCCTGGCCTTAATCACCATTTCTTTTACGGCCGGGTGGATGGTACACTCCGCCGCGCACATGAATCGGGTTCCCATCTGGACACCCTGGGCGCCCAGCATAAGGGCAGCAGCCAGGCCCCGGCCATCATAAATGCCACCAGCGGCAATAACGGGAATATCCACCGCATCTACAACCTGCGGAACCAGGGGCAATGTGCAGAGTTCCCCTACATGGCCGCCGCTCTCCATGCCCTCGGCAATAAGGGCATCAACCCCGCTTCTGGCCAGGCGCCGGGCCAGGGCAACCGAAGCCACCACCGGAATTACGCGGATACCTGCTTTTTTAAGGTCGGGCAGGTATTTTCCGGGGTTACCCGCCCCGGTGGTAATTACCGGAACCCGTTCTTCCAGAAGCACCTGCATCACTTCGTCTACGAAAGGCGAGCGCAACATAACATTAACCCCGAAGGGTTTGGACGTCAATTTCCGGGCCAGGCGCACCTGATCCCTCACCCAATCCGGAGGAGCCTGTCCAGAACCAATAATTCCCAGCCCGCCGGCTTCACTGACGGCAGCTGCCAGTTCAGCAGTGGAAACCCAGGCCATCCCACCCTGAATAACAGGATATTCAATTCCCAGCAAATCGCAAAGTTTCGTGCGGATAATAGCTATCCGTCTCCCTTCTTGCTTACCTACTGGCAATTTTTAACGACGATGATCATACCAGCGCATCAGGACAGCCCCCCAGGTAAGGCCTGCCCCAAAAGCCACCAGCACCACATGATTTCCGTTTTGAATCCGCCCTGCAACCAGCGCTTCGTGCAGGGCTATAGGTATAGAGGCAGCAGAAGTATTACCATAGCGGTCCACATTAATCCAAACCCGTTCTAAAGGCAGGTCGAACCTTTTAGCAGCAGCTTCGATGATGCGGATGTTGGCCTGGTGAGGTATTAAAAAATCCAGCTCTTTCAGCCCCAGACCGGCTGCCTGTAAGACCTCCCGGCAGCCCTCTTCCATCACCCTTACAGCAAATTTAAAAACTTCCCGGCCGTTCATATGTATAAAATGCTGGTTTTTGGCCAGGGTTTCCTCCGACGCGGGGTAACGGGAAAGACCTGCCGGCAGGGATAAAAGGTGCCCCCCGCTTCCTTCCGCACCCAAACGGGTGGCCAGAATACCGTAACCTTCCGGTACCGGACCGAGAATCACTGCCCCGGCTCCGTCACCAAAAAGAACGCATGTATTGCGGTCCTTCCAGTTAACCAGCCGGCTCAGCACTTCCGTACCAATTACCAGGACAGTTCTGGCCGTTCCCGAGGCTACAAACTGACTGCCACAGGCCAGGGCGTATATAAAGCCGGTACAGCCCGCCTGAACGTCAAAGGCACCGGCTTCTCTCGCCCCCAGGGCATGCTGTACCAGGCAGGCTGTGGCCGGAAACAGCATGTCCGGGCTGTTGGTGGCCACGATTATCAGATCGATTTCCTCCGCATCCACCCCGGCATCCTCCAGGGCCCGGCGGGCAGCCTGAATGGCCAGATCGGAAGCCGCTTCATGTTCCGCAGCGATGTGGCGTGTCCGGATGCCCGTACGGGTGCGGATCCACTCGTCACTGGTATCCACCATGCGCTCCAGATCCGCGTTGGTAAGTATGCGCTCGGGCACATAAATACCTGTACTCCAAATTCCCACGGGCACAACCTGCTTGGGCATTAATTAATCCCTACTTTCTGTACTTCGGCAGTATTTTCAACGTTGCTCTTTATGGCGTCGACCAATCCGGCTTCCACTGCCTCCCTGGCCCTTTTAATGGCGTTTTTAATTGCCCGGGCGGTTGAACTGCCGTGGCAAATAATAGATACACCATTAACTCCCAGAAGAGGTGCCCCGCCGTACTCCGCGTAATCGATACGTTTTTCAAAACACCTGAAAGCGGAAGTGGCCAGGGCAGTTCCCATTTTGGCCAGCCAGCTCCGGGTAACCTCTTCCTTGATCATCTTTAGTAAAGCGATGGCCAGTCCTTCCCCGGCTTTTAAAACAATGTTACCCACAAAACCATCACAGACCACTACATCCACTGTACCGGCAAAAATGTCCCGCCCCTCCACGTTACCAGTAAAATTAATGTTCTCTGCCTGGCGCAGCAGGGGGAAAGCAGCCAGAGTAAGTTCATTGCCCTTGGTTTCTTCCTCCCCCACATTCAAAAGACCAACCCGCGGGCTGGGGATACCCAGGATTTTTTCAGCATAAAGGGATCCCATAATGGCAAATTGCAATAAATGCTGGGGTTTGCAATCCACATTGGCCCCGGCATCGATGAGGAGGGTTGCCCCCCCGTTTCGGGGTAAAATGCTGGCAATTGCCGGGCGGTCAATCCCCTGAATACGCCCGAGCCCCAAAAGGGAAGCTGCCATGGCCGCCCCCGTGCTGCCGGCAGAAACCACAGCCATAGCCTCTCCTTCCCTGACCAGCCTGACAGCCTGAACTATAGAAGATTGTTTCTTTTTCCGGACAGCAACAGCTGGATGCTCCCCCATGGCTATAACTTCCGGCGCATGAAACACTTCAATTTGCTCCGGAGGTGATTGGCCCAGCTCGAGCATAATTTTCTCCTGATCCCCCACCAGGATGATCTTCTGGCGGTATTCCCTGGCCGCTTCCACTGCCCCCCGTACTATTTCTCCCGGCGCATGGTCGCCGCCCATGGCATCAACGGCAATCTTCACTGCCGCCAGACCTCCTCTGCTATGGCGAAAATAAGAAATTTTCCTTCCAGTACTGTTTCATTATTAACCCTTGAGGCAACCCTTACCATATATTTATTGCCCTTTTTGCGCCTGACAAACGCTCTGGCCACCACCTTTTCCCCGCAGAATACCGGACGGCGGAAACTTACCTTGGTAGTACCGGTCAGGGCCACTTCAGCATCACATAAAGCCACTGCCAGGGAGTTGGCCTGGGCAAATAAATAATGCCCCCGGGCCACGCGGGTGTGCCTGAAGGTCATTTCTTCGGTAATGGTTAATATGGAAACTCCCGAGCGGCCCATGTTCAGCTCCACCAGTTCACCCACCAGATCGGCCTCAGACAGGGCCCGGAGCTGGCCGTAAACACCCCGGGCCACCTGCTCCAACCGCTCCCGCTTCTCCGGAATATGTAACTCAGTGCGATCCAGCCGTATGGTCTGCACGCTGACCCCCAGGATGGCGGCCAGGTCCTCATCGGTAAGGAAAGGATTTCCGCTCAGGTAACGGGCCACCAGCTGCTGCCGGCTCAGTTTTCCTGCATGACTTCTGGCCATTGCCCCATCACCATTTTTAGCACCTGGTACTAAAATAAGTATAACGGGGTTACCAGAAAAAAGCAACTTCTTCGGGGCAAAAAATTTTCCGGTAAGGCAGACAGGTTTATCGGCCTTACCGGAAACTACCCGGGCAAAACTACCCCAACAATAATAATTTCTTTTCTACTGAACTTTTACCACTTCCTTAGCTTTGTAATAACCGCATTCCGGGCAAACCCGGTGGGGCAGGATTAGAGCATGACACTGGGAGCAACGCACCAGCCCTGGAGCCTCTATCTTCCAGTGAGCCCGCCGCATTCTGGCCCGGCGTTTGGAAGTTTTCCTTTTGGGAACGCCCATTTCCTTCTAACCCCCTTTAATCAAAAACTATTCTTCAATTTTTAAATATTTCCTTGAGCACACTCAAACGCGGATCTATTTCTTCCCTTTCACAGGTACAGGATGCCCTGTTCAGGTTCTGACCGCAGAAGGAACATAGGCCGCGACACTCCTCCCGGCACAAAAAACGCATGGGCATTTCCAGTAAAATACTTTTCAAAACTTCCGGTGTAATATCAAGAACATTGCCGGAAAAAGGTATCCAATCCTGGGCTTCCTCTGCTGATGGATCCACCGCAGGAAAGTCTTCATCATCCGCAGGATAATATACCTCGCTCAACTGGACTTCCAGCGGCAGGGAAAAAGGCTCCAGGCAGCGGCCGCAACGAACTTTCAAAGCACCTGTCACTTTTCCCTTCACTATAAGTGCCCTGCCGGTATTACTTATCTCCGCAAAAACCCGGGCAGGGCCATCAAAACTTAATTTCTCCCCCTGAAATTCTAAATCGGGCAGGTGAGAAGAAAGTTCCACCTCTATACTTTCCCCGGGGCTCTTTTTCAAATCTGCCACATCAATACGCATATCTTTACACCCCTTAATTTAACAAACTCAATTATATAGGGGCCCTGCTTCTTTGTCAAGGCAAAGGCCTGGGCAGGTCACCCGGCAGCGGCAAAAAAATACCGCCGGGTTATACCGGCGGCAAACATGCTGGCTGACTATTTTAACGCTTCCAAAATGGCCTCCCACTGGCAGTACTGTTCCACGTTTTCCAGGGCAACTTTAATTCCGGTAACATCACCGGGCCTCAAGCGGCGGGACACATGATTAATCTTTTCAACGGTGGTGTAGGTATCGTAATGAACCAGGATCAGGGGTACCCCTTTTTCCTGAGCCCGGGCAATAACCTTAACATCGGGATAGAGCCCGCCGGTGAGGATGAGCACCGAGGTACTGGTCTCCAGGGCAGCCAGGGCAACATCCGCCCGGTCGCCTCCCAATATTACCGCCTTATCGGCAGTGCGGCGGAAATAACTCAAAGCGCTCTCGGCAGTCATGGCACCAACCACTACATCTTCCACCAGGCGGTTGAGGTTCGTGCTGCCGGCCAGAATTTCCCCTCCCAGCACTTCATAAAATTCTTCTACGGTAGGGGAAGCAATTTCCGAACGGCGCGGAATTACGCCCAGAGTCCGGTAACCGTTTTCCTCCAGAATGGGCCGGTAGACACCTTCTGTCTTGGCCAGGAGGGGACGGGGAATGTTATTGAAAATGTCGCCCAGCAAATTTACCCCCGCCGCAGTCACGCTGCGATTATAAAACAGGGCCCGGTCAAGGCTGAAATCATTCTGGATGTTCAACACCATCAATACCCGGGCGTTCAGCTTTTTAGCCAGGGTAATGTCATCCAGACCGCAGGCGGCGTAAGCGTAAGGATATATTGCCCCCCCGATGATTACCACATCCGCCCCTTCCGAAATACGCTCGTAGGCTTCCATAACACTGGAGAGGGCGTCCTTGCAACCTACCCCGGACAGGTATGAGGGCCCGATAACCCGGGGAACCATAAATTCCAGGGGCGCATCCATTCCCAGCACTTCCCGCATCAAAACAGCATCCTCGTCAACCCGTTCCGGTCCCCGGGAAGGGCTGCCAATGGGCTTGAAATATGCCACCCGGAACCCCTCTTTTTGCAGCTTCTGCGCCAGGCCCAGGGCCAGGGCCGTTTTACCGCTGGCTGGAGTGCCCATAATGTATAAATTCCTCATCAATTCAACACCTCACGATATGGTAATTTTAATATCGAGGGCACTTAAGCCCTGGTTGTAAACGAATACGGGGTTTATATCTATTTCGTTAATTTCCGGGAAGTCCAGCACAAGCCGGGCCGTACGGCCAATTGCTTCCACCAGCGCCGGCAGGTCGGCCGGCTTTTCGCCCCGGTAACCCCGCAGGAGGGTGAAGGCCTTGGTTTCGGAAAGCATATTTTCGATCTCCTGCCGGGTGAGGCCCTGGGCCAGGCGGAAGGAAACATCTTTTAGCAGGTTAACGTAAATACCACCCAGGCCGCAGGCAATCATGGGGCCAAACTGAACATCCCGGGTCATCCCGATGATCAGCTCCACACCCTTTGGCATCATTTTCTGTACCTCTATACCGTAAACCACCGCCTGGGGCAGTAAGCGATGAACATTTTCCATTATTTCAATAAACGCCCTGCGAACTGCTTCCGGAGAATCAAGGCCGACTTTTACGCCGCCCACGTCGGTTTTGTGCAGGATCTTGGGAGAAGCCACTTTCAGGACCACCGGGTAGCCCATTTTTTCAGCTTCTTCCACCGCCTCCTCGGGAGTGGTGGCCAGGGATATGGGAGCAGCCGGAATACCGTAGGCCCTGGCAACAGCTGCCGCTTCATTTCCCAGCAGTACCAGGCGGTTATCACGCAAAGCATCGTAAAAAACAGCTTTAACCGCTTTTTTATCCACGTCCGGGTAATCCAGATCATTTCCCCCGGCAGGGGCGCTGCGGAACTCAGCGTACCTGACCAGTCCATCAATAGCCGCAATTGCCGGTTCCGGGAAAGTATAACAGGGCAAACCCGCCTCCGACATAACCCGGGCACCTTCAGCCATGGACTCGCCACCCAGATAAACTCCCATCACGGGCTTGTGGGGATATTTCTTTTGCAGCTCAATTACAGCCCGGGTGGTTTCCAGAGGCTGGGCCACGGCAGTGGGACACATTAAAACCACCACGCTGTCCACGTTGGGATCGGCAAGGACCCTTTCCAGGGCAAAACGGTAACGGTCGGCCCTGGCGTCACCCAGAACGTCCACCGGGTTATACAGGGCGGCCTCGGCGGGCAGTCCACCGCGCAATTCCTCAATTGTTTCTTTGGTAAACCTGGCCATGGTCAGGGATCTGGCTTCCACATTGTCCGTAGCTACAATGCCCGGACCTCCGGAGTTGGTTACAATGGCCACTCTTCTGCCGGCCGGAACCGGGCAACGGGAGAAGGCAATGGCCAGTTCAAACAATTCGGTCATGGACCGGGCACGGATTACCCCGCACTGGCGGAAGGCCGTGTCATAAGCCAGGTCACTGCCGGCCAATGCCCCGGTGTGCGAAGAGGCAGCCTGGGCGCCGGCCTGGCTGGTGCCGGATTTGAGAATAATTACCGGCTTTTTGCGCGTGGCCTCACGAACCACTTCCAGGAAACGGGGACCATCGGCCACATCTTCCAGGTAACAGGCAATTACACGGGTATAAGGGTCAGCTGCAGCCTCAGCAATGAAATCTATTTCCGAGAGGTCTCCTTTGTTACCCAGGCTGACCATCTTGCTGAAACCCAAACCCACAGAACGGCTCCAGTCCAGGATGGCAATCAGAGTGGCTCCGCTCTGGGAAAGGAAGGCAATGTCGCCTTTCAAAGGAAAAGTTTTGGTGAAGGAGGCATTAATGGGGGTGTGGGTGTCCATCATGCCCACACAGTTTGGTCCCAGCATTCGCATGCCATACCGGTGGCAGATATCGACCAGTTCTTTTTCCAGGTCCAAACCCTCTTTACCAATCTCCTTAAACCCGGCAGTAACCACTACCAGATTCTTAACGCCTTTATTCCCGCATTCTCTGGCCACATCCAGGGTTTTAGCTGCCGGGACGGCAACAACAACCAGATCCACCTGTCCCGGGATAGCCGCAACCGAAGGATAAGCCTTTAAGCCTTCAATCTCTTCTTCTTTGGGATTAACCGGGTAAATCTGCCCCGAAAAACCCGATTCGATCAGGTTCTTCACTATGGAGTGCCCTACTTTACCGGGCTTTTTCGAGGCACCTACCACTGCTACTGCATTAGGGTTATAAAAGTTGGCCAGTTGTCCCACATTTTCACCCCTTTTAAAAAAGAAATTGCATAAATTCCAACGTTAAAACATAGCACATTGCACTTTTCTTTAAAAAATCCTTTGTCTTCATTATAAAGGGGCGAAATATAGGAGTAAATAGCTACTTAAACCCTAAAACAAAATAGTAATTTTACAAATAGAATGAAAGTGAGATATTAGAGACTTATGACATTATTTTAAATAAATGAACAATTCCAGACACGAAATGAATAAAAATTAAACAAAACAATATCGCATAATTCAATTTTTTACCGGCCACAAATTGCGTAAATCTGCAGTTTTAAAAGCATTGATGAAGCGCAGGTGCAATTCTGGATAACGGGTTAACAGGCTGGCTACAAACTCCCTCATTTCCTGCCGCTTGGTCCTCCCATTAACGGGGCAGGGGTTCTCCAGTACAGGCAGGTTCTTTTGGCGCACCATTTCCCGCACCTGCTCCTGGGTTAAATAAATCAAAGGGCGGATCATGGTAATACCACTGCGGCTCAAGTAAGTAACGGGAGAGAAAGTGCGGAACTGCCCCGTATAAAAAAGGCTCATAAAAAAGGTTTCGATGGCGTCATCCAGGTGATGCCCTAAAGCCACTTTATTGCACCCCAGATCACGGGCTGTATTGTTCAGAGCCCCCCGGCGCAGGTTGGCACACAGAGCACAGGGACTTTTCTCCCGGCGGATATCGAAAACAACCTCGGCAATATTAGTGGGTTTATAATAAAAGGGAACCCCCTCATTTTCACAGAACTCCCTCAGCGGGCTTATTTCCATCTCCCAGCCGGGATCCACATAAATGCCGTGCAGGGAAAACTTAATGGGCGCCACCCGCCGGACTTGATTCAGAATATGCAACAGCAGGCTGCTGTCCTTTCCACCGGAAAGACCCACCGCCACCCGATCGCCATCGGAAATCATGCCATAATCAACTATGGCCTTTTTTACCCTGGTTACCACATACCGCTGAAATTCCTTGTTCAAGATTGAACAGCTCCTTGAACTTTTATAAAATATCATAACAAGCACACATATCCTAATTATATTTGCCGGCATTGACCTGTCAAAGGTAAATAACAACAATAACAATATCAATCTTCCGAAAGGTGTTGTCACTTTCTATGAATATAAAACAGCTGGAAGCCTTTTTACTGGTCGCTGAACTGCGCAATTTTACCAGAACCGCCGGGCAACTGGGGATGAGCCAGCCGGCTGTTAGCTTCCAGATAAAAGCACTGGAGGAAGAGCTGGGCGTCACCCTCCTGGAGCGCAACGAAAAAAAGGTGTTGCTCACCGAGGCCGGGCGGCTACTCTACCCGGAAATCAAGCAAATGGTGCGCCATTACCGGAAAATCAGGGCCATGGTCAATGAACTCCAGGATCTGAAAAGCGGCCACCTTCTGCTGGGAGCCACCGGTATGCCCGCGGAATGCCTGCTGCCCATCTTTATCGGCGGCTTCCGGGAACAGTACCCGGGGTTCCGGATCAGTATGCAGGTGGGCAACAGTGCCGCCGTGGCCCGCTGGCTCCAGGACCGGGAGATCGATCTGGGCATCCTGGGCACGGCAACGGGTGGAGAGGACATCGAATACCACCCCTGGCTGGAAGACGAGCTCGTTTTTATCGTTCCTTCCTGGCACCCCTGGGCAGGTAACAGCATCTCCCTGGAAGAGCTGACCCGCGAGCCGTTGATTATCCGTGAAGCCGGTTCAGGCACCCGGCAGGCCCTGGAGGCCAAACTGGCCGAACACAATATCAACGTGGAGCATTTTCCCGGCCTGCTGGAACTGGGCAGCAACCAGTCCGTAGTACAGGCAGTCCGGGCCGGGCTGGGAACAGCCGCCGTTTCCCGCCGTGCAGCCCGGGACGCCCTGAAAACAGGTAAAGTAGCCCGGGTAAACATCCCGGGACTGCAGATCCGCTGCTACCTGTACCTGGCCTGGCCCCGGCAGGTCAGCAACGGCCCTTCAACAGCCATCTTCAAAAGTTTCCTCATGGACAGAGAACTGTGCCGCCGCCTGCTGGGGGAAGCGGATTAAAGTTTCAAATAGACAGTTTGATGAGGTTTGGTTTCTTTTTTTTAAGGGAGGATTGATGTCCTCCCTTACCTTTTTTCTAACCGCTTCAAAGTAATGAATAATATGGCTGACGGGGCAAAGAATAAATTATCAGGTACATAATCCCTGAATTACCGCTGGCTAATAATGTTTTGCCGCTACACGCCCGACCTAAAAAAAGCAGCAACACTGTATTTTAAAGAAGTTTGCCGCAGAGCAGGTGGTGCAGGTGGTCAGGTTCATCAAGCCCCGTAAACCCGGGATGGTAAGCCGGAGCAACCAGCAGATAAGCCGGCCCCGGGAGAACAACTTTCCGGATACGTCCTGGAAAGAACAGGTTTTGAGCCCGGATCTGGATACCAACCTGGCGCAGATTAAAGCCATTCTGGACAGGTGCAGCGATGTGATGTACCGGGAGTTTATTTTCGCCCAGAACGAACAGATCCGGCTGGCCCTGATTTATACGGACGGTTTGACGGACAAGGAGCAAATAAGCGAACAGATAACAAAGGCCCTGGCCCTGGAAGTGGCCATGGCCGCGCCCGGCCAGGAAATCAGCAAAAGCCGGGCCCTGGAATTCATCAAGCAGCGGGGCCTGTGCGTAAATGAAATTAAGCAGACCGACAAAATACGGGAAATCATCCAGGCCATACTTTCCGGGGATAGCGTTTTACTGATGGACGGGTACGCTACGGCCATTATCAACGGCACCAGGGGCTGGGCTTCCCGCGCCATCAGCGAACCGGAAGCGGAGCCGACAGTGCGGGGGGCACGGGATTCATTTGTGGAGACCCTGCGCACCAACACGGCTCTCCTCAGGCGCAGGATAAGCAGCCCCAACCTGAAGATAGAAGTTTTTAAACTGGGGGAGGTCACCAATACCGAAGTGGCCGTGGCCTACATCGAAGGCATCGTCAACGAGAAGCTGGTGGCGGAAGTGAAAAGCCGCCTGCAGAGGATAAAGGTCGACGCTATCCTGGAAAGCGGCTACATCGAGGAACTGATTGAGGATCATCCCTGGAGTCCTTTCCCCACGGTCAACCACACGGAAAAACCGGACCGGGCGGCGGCCATGCTCCTGGAGGGACGGGTGGCCATTCTGGTGGACGGGACCCCCTTCGTCCTCACCGTGCCCAATCTTTTCGTGGAGCACCTTCATGCTGCAGAGGACTATTATGAGCGCTTCATCTTTACCACGGCCGTGCGGGTAATCCGCTTCTTTTCCGCATTTATCTCGCTGACCCTTCCCGCGCTCTACATTGCTGCGGTCAGCTTCCACCCCGAGCTGCTTCCTACCACCCTCCTTTTGAGCATTGCCGGGCAGCGGGAGGCCGTCCCCTTCCCGGTCTTTGTGGAGGTGCTGATCATGGAGCTGACTTTTGAAACCTTAAGGGAAGCCGGCATCCGCCTGCCCCGCCCCCTCGGCCAGGCGGTGAGCATTGTGGGCGCGCTGGTCATCGGGGAGGCTGCCGTGCGGGCCGGCCTGGTGGCCGCCGCCACCGTCATTGTGGTGGCCTTTACCGGGATTGCCTCCTTTACCTTTGCCTACAGCGCCAGCATTGCCTTCCGGCTGCTGAGATTCACGCTCATGTTTCTTTCGGCCGCCATGGGGCTGTTCGGCCTGATCACCGGGGTTGCGCTCATCGGTATTCACCTGTGCAGCCTGCGTTCCTTCGGGGTCCCTTACCTCTCCCCGGCAGTTCCCATGACGGGGGCCGACCTGAAGGACGTGGTCTTCCGGGCACCGCTGTGGGCCATGTTCACCCGCCCCCGTTTGATTGCCAGGCAGAACCAGAAAAGGCAGGAACAAAACCTGAAACCCGCACCGCCGGAAACCCGCCCGAGATGGTGAAAGCTATGCTGGAGCAGGGCAAAATTGACAGCAAGCAGGCCATTTTACTATTGATCAGCCTGGTCCTGCCCACGGCCATCCTCACCGCTCCGGCCATTACGGTAAAGCAGGCCGCCCAGGATGCCTGGCTTTCCATCATTGTGGCCACCATGATTGGGCTCCTCATTGCCGGGCTGGTGACAGGGCTGAGCCTTTTCTTTCCCGGCAAAACCCTGCTTGAATACGCGGAGGAGATCCTGGGCCGGTTGCCGGGGAAGATGGTCGGACTGCTTTACATCTGGTGGTTCCTGCACGGAAATGCCCTGATCCTGGACGAATACGCGTCCTTTCTATGTTCCGCCCTCATGCCCGATACCCCGGTCATTGTTTTCTTTGTCTTTGTTACCGTTGTGGCAGCCCTGGCCGTGCACAGCGGGCTGGAGGTTCTAAGCCGCTTCAACCAGCTATTCCTGCCCCTTGTTCTGGGATTGCTCCTGGTGGTCTTTCTCCTGGCCGCCAAAGATATGGAGGCAACCAGGCTGCTGCCGGTTTTTGATAAAGATGCCGCCGCCATTTTGAAGGGAGCCGTCATACCCGCCAGCTGGTTCGGGGAAATTGTCATCTTCGCCCTGCTCATTCCCTTCCTGGACCGGGCCGAAGAAGCCCCCCGGGTGGCCGTAACAGCCATTTTAATATGCGGCCTCTACCTTCTAATTTGTATCCTGGTAGTGATAATGATTTTCGGGCCCCATGTATCGGCCCGCTGGATCTTCCCCACCTTTAACGCCATCCGGGTGGTTTCCATTGCCAATTTCCTGGAACGCCTGGAGTCCATAGCCATAGCGGTGTGGATGTTCGGGGGTTTCGCCAAGATCGGCATATTCTATTACGCCGCCGTCCTGAGCAGCGCCCAGTGGCTGGGGCTGAAGGATTACCGGCCCCTGGTGGCACCGGTGGGAGTAGTACTGGTGGCCCTGGCGGCCCTCTGCAGGAACATCGTTGAGCTGCTCAATTTTCTGGCTACGGCCTGGCCGCCGTACGCCCTGGGCCTTTTTGAGGCGGGTATTCCCCTGTTATTGCTGGTGGTTGCCCGGGCCAGGGGCAGAGGAGGGAGGGGTGCTTGAAAAAAAGGATTGCCGCCCTCCTTCTAATTACATTTGTAATCATCCTTGCAGGTGGTTGCTGGAGCCGCGTGGAACTAACCGAGCTGGCCATTGTCCTGGGGGCGGGAGTGGACCTGTCGGAGGACGGCCGGATTTTGCTGACCCTACAGATCGCCAGGCCCGGTGCGTATACCGCCGGCGGCGAAGCAGGGGGCCGGGGAAGGGAGCCGGCCAGCTGGGTGGTTTCCGCGGAAGGCAGGACTGTGCCGGAAGCTGAAAGGTTCCTGGCCATGAAGATTCCCCGCCAGATCTACTGGGGCCACTGCATCATCCTGGTTCTGGGGGAAGAACTGGCCCGCAGGGAGGGAACGGGCATGGTGACCAATTTCTTCCAGCGAGAAAGGGAACCCCGGGAAAATATCTATGTCCTGGTCGCCAGGGGCAGGGCCAGAGACTTTCTAGAAACATATTCCAGCCTGGAGAAAACCTCGGCCCAGGCAGCGGGCTTCCTGGAAAGGATGAAAACCGGTTATTCCGTTCAACTCAGGGAACTGGCGGAAATGCTGGTCAGCAGGGGAATACAGCCGGCGGTTACCGCCGTGGAAGTAACAGAAGCGGGAACCATGCCGGGTCAGGTGCCGGGGGGAACCCCCCCACCGCAGAAGGAGGTGGGGGTGGCCGGGACGGCGGTATTCAAACAGGACAAACTGATCGGCTGGCTGGACCCCTGGGAAACCCGGGGCTTTCTCTGGCTGAAAGGTGAGACCATGAAGGGAGTGATCATCGTTCCGGGTCCGGAGCAGCCGGAAAAATTGGTCTCCATCCGCATCCGCCGGGGAAAGACAAAAATCGTACCGGAATATAACGGGGAATACCCGCGCTTTCTGGTAAAAATACGGGTGGAGGGCGACATGGTGGAACAGCAGACCCGCGAAAACCTGGCCACGCCGGAAAAGATTAAACTGCTGGAAGAGGAAATGGCTTCCGAAATCAAGGCCCGGGCCGAAGCCGCCCTGGAGAAAGTCCAGGGCGAATACGGGGTCGATATCTTCGGTTTTGGCGAAGCTTTCCACCGGAAATACAAAAAAGAGTGGCGGGAATTAAAATACCGCTGGGACGAGGAATTTTCCCGGGCGGAAGTGGAAATTGCCGTGGATGCCCGGATCAGGGAGATCGGCCTGTTGACCAGACGGGCCGGCATCCCGGAAGAATAATAAAAAGCCAAGAAGGGGAGAAAAAGTGATCGTCCTGCTGCTCATCCTTTTTGCCGGCATCATCCTGCTGGAGGTGCCGGACCTGGTGAAAAAGAAGATGTGGCGGGAGCTGGCTGCCTTTGCGGCGTACCTGGCCATCGGGATGGCCCTGAGCATTCCGCAGGTGCTGGGGATCAGGTTGCCCAACCCATCAAAAGCCATTGAAGCACTGTTCAAACCGCTGGCCGGGTTGCTGAAATAGGCATTCCTGGAGGTGCAGGACCCGGACAGCATCCCCGTACACACCGGGGGCAAGCCAGCCCGGGCCCTTCTCGAAGCTGTTTTAAAATTTTTCCCTGGGAGTGTAGTGGGTGTGCAGGAGTTCGTGGGACCTGCGGCCCAGGGGCTCGCCCAGGAACTCCCTGTACAGGGCCTGGACGGCCGGGTTTTCATGGGACTTGCGCAGCGGCATCTGCCGGTCGGCCTGGTAGATGGCCGCGATACGCCTGGCCCGGGTCCCGTTGTCCACGGGGAGGGGCTGGCCGCCGCCGCCAATACACCCGCCGGGACAGCACATGATTTCAATGAAATGGTATTCCCTTTCCCCGCTTACCACGGCATCCAGCACTTTACGGGCATTACCCAGCCCGTGGGCCACGGCTACTTTCAACTCCGTCCCGGCCAGGTCAACGGAAGCCTCCTTCACCCCTTCCAGGCCGCGGACCTCTTCAAAGTCCAGGGATACCAGGGTGCTACCGGTGACCAGCTCGTAGGCGGTGCGCAGGGCCGCTTCCATTACCCCGCCGGTGGCCCCGAAGATGACCCCCGCTCCGGTGGAAATGCCCAGGGGCGCGTCGTACTCTTCCTCGGGAAGGGACTCGAAATCAATACCCGCCTGTTTGAGCATCCTGCCCAGCTCCCGGGTGGTGAGCACCACGTCCACATCCCGGTAGCCGCTGGAATTCATCTCCGGGCGGCCGGCCTCGTATTTTTTTGCCGTGCAGGGCATGATGGAAACCACGAAGATCCGGGCTGGATCGATACCCTCCTTTTGCGCGTAGTAGGTTTTGGCCAGGGCCCCGAACATCTGCTGCGGCGACTTGCAGGTTGATAAGTTGGGCAGCAGGTTGGGGTAAAAGTGCTCAATAAATTTAATCCATCCCGGACTGCACGAGGTGATCAGGGGAAGCCTGCCGCCGTTCTGCAGGCGGTGAATTAGCTCGTTACCCTCTTCCATAATCGTTAAATCAGCGGTAAAATCAGTATCAAAGACTTTATCAAATCCCAGGCGCCTTAAAGCGGCCACCAACTTGCCGGTGACAATGCTTCCCGGCTCCAGGCCGAACATTTCACCGATGCTTACCCGCACGGCGGGGGCGGTCTGCACCACCACGTGCATCCGGGGGTCAGCCAGGGCGGCCCAAACTTTGTCCGTTTCATCCCGCTCATGAATGGCGGCCGTGGGGCAGACCAGGGAGCACTGGCCGCAGTTGACGCAGCTTACCTCGCCCAGCGGCGCCAGGAAGGCCGGGGCCACCACGGTAGCAAAGCCCCGCTCCTGGACGGCAATGGCGCTGACCCCCTGCACCTTTGCGCACACCGCCACGCAGCGGCGGCAAAGGACGCACTTGCGGGGGTCGCGAATGATGGCGGGGCTGGAATCATCCACCTCGTAGGGAGACACTTCCCCCTGGAAGCGGATTTCTCCCACTCCCAGCTCCGCCGCCAGTTGCTGCAGTTCGCAGCCGGTATTGCGCAGGCAGGTCAGGCACTCCTGGGGGTGATTGGACATGATCAGTTCCAGGTTGAGCCGGCGCGCGTGCCTTACCGCCGGTGTACTGGTATGAACCACCATCCCTTCACTAACCCGGGTTACACAGGCGGCCACCAGCGTGCGGGCTCCCTTTACCTGCACCAGGCACAGGCGGCAGGCACCGATGACGTTTAACTCTTCCAGGTAACAGAGGGTAGGTATCCTGATCCCCGCCTGCCTGGCCGCCGCCAGGATGGTGGTGCCGGGCGGTACCTGAACCTGTTGCCCATCTATGGTAAGCGTCACCAGGGACATATCTCTCCCTCCAGCTTTAAATGGTATAGATAGCACCAAACTTGCACTTTTCCATACACGTGCCGCACCGGAGGCATTTTTCCAGGTCTATCCGGTGGGGCTTCTTTTTCTCTCCGTAAACGGCCCCGGCCGGGCACACCAGGGCGCAGCGCCCGCAACCGGTACATTTCTCTTCGTCTACAGCGTACACCATCAGGGCCCGGCAGACCCCGGCGGGACATTTTTTATGGTATATATGGGCCTCATATTCATCACGGAAGTGGCGGATGGTGCTGAGCACGGGATTGGGTGCGGTCTGTCCGAGGCCGCACAGGGCGGAAGACTTGATGCCGTGCCCCAGCTCTTCCAAAAGCTCGATATCCCCATCCCGGCCTTCGCCCCGGGTGATCCGCTCCACAATCTCCAGCATGCGCTTGGTGCCGATGCGGCAGGGAGAACACTTGCCGCAGGATTCGTCCTGGACAAACTCGAGGAAGAACCGGGCCAGGTCCACCATACAGGTATCCTCATCCATGATAATTAAGCCGCCGGAGCCCATGATGGCTCCCAGCCGGGTCAGCGACTCGTAATCCACCGGCACGTCCAGGTAACGGGCCGGGATGCAACCGCCGGAGGGGCCTCCCGTCTGCGCGGCCTTGAATTGCTTGCCTCCAGGGATGCCACCGCCAATATCAAAGATAATTTCCCTCAAGGTGGTACCCATGGGCACCTCAACCAGACCGGTATTGTTTACTTTACCGGCCAGGGCGAAGACCTTCGTTCCCTTGCTCTTCTCCGTACCGATGGAGGCAAACCATTCGGGCCCCTTCAGGATAATGGGGGGAATGTTGGCCCAGGTTTCCACGTTGTTGATCACCGTGGGCTTTCCCCAGAGACCTTCCTGGGCGGGAAAGGGAGGTCTGGGCCTTGGTTCACCGCGGCGGCCTTCAATGGATGCCAGCAGGGCCGTTTCCTCGCCGCAGACAAAGGCGCCGGCTCCTACCCGGATTTCCACGTCGAAACTAAAGCCCGTGCCAAAGATGCTTTCTCCCAGCAGGCCATATTCCCGGGCCTTTTCGATGGCCAGGCTCAATCTTTGCACCGCCAGGGGGTATTCGGCCCGGACATAAACGTAGCCCTGGTTTGCTCCTATGGCGTAGCCGCAGATAGCCATGGCTTCCAGCACGCTATGGGGGTCCCCTTCGAGAATACTTCTATCCATAAAGGCGCCCGGATCGCCCTCGTCGGCGTTGCAGACCACGTACCTGGGCTTCCCCGGCGCTTTGGCTGAAAACTCCCACTTCAAGCCGGTGGGAAACCCTGCGCCGCCCCGCCCCCGCAGGCCGGATTTTTTGATGCACTCGATGACTTCTTCCGGGGTCATGCTGGTAAGCACTTTGCCCAGAGCCCGGTACCCGTCCCGGGCAATGTATTCTTCCACCGATTCAGGGTTGATGATTCCCGTGTTGCGCAGGGCAATGCGGGTCTGCTTTTTAAAGAAATCTATCTGATCGGAGGTCACCGCCGTCTTACCGTCTTCGGGCGCTTTATAAAGCAGACGCTCCACCACCCGCCCTTTTAACAAATGTTCTTCGGCAATTTCCATCGCATCGGCGGGTTTTAGCTGGCGGTAAAATACTCCCTCGGGGTAGACCACAATTACCGGACCCAGGTCGCAGGGACCCATACAGCCGGTTTCAACCACCTTTATTTCCCGCTGCAAACCCAGCCTGTCTATGCTTTCTACCAGGGCAGATTTCACTGCCTGGCACCCCGAGGAAATGCACCCGGCCCCGGCACAAACCAGAACATGCGCCCTGTAAAGTTCCATACCAACTCCCCCTAGTTAACTACTTAATAATCCACTCTTTAATTATCTGGCCGTTGACCAGGTGGGAAACCACAATTTCCCGTGCCTTTTTCTCATCCACGTGACCGTAGATAACCTTATCCCGGCCGGGCCTTTCTACCTCCACCAGCGGTTCGCAGTGGCACAGGCCGGCACAACCGGTCTGGGTCACCGTTACACCTTTGAGCCCCCTCTTGCTCACTTCTTCCAGAATAGCCGTAAGCACTTCCCGGGCTCCCGAAGCAATCCCGCAGGTACCCATGGTGACTACAACTTTTACGTCCTCCCTGCCCTCCCGCAGGCGCATCTCGTCCTGCAGCTTCTCCCTGAGCTTATCCAGCTCGGCGAGCGACTTCATGATCACCACCTCCAAACAGAATGTCTAAATTTTCCTCAAGGTACTGGCGCAGCCAGAGAAGTACCTCCGGTGCATCCAGGGGTATCCCCTTGAGGCGGGAGCGGATTTCCGCAGTGTCCATTTTGAAGCTCTGGCCCTGGAAAATATGACGGTAGCACAGGTTCAGGTGGCCGTTGCCCGCCAGCAGGCTGACTATAGTCCGGGGCATATCCCCCAGGGGAGGGCGGTCCCAGCAATAATAAGGAAATGTTGCCGTAACCTTTGTGCCCCGCCCAACTTCGCTTTTAATTTCCAGATCTCCACTGCAGCGTTCCACCGCCGCCTGCAGAAAAGGCAGTCCCAGCCCCACCTTTTTACCGCTCTTGGTGGTAAAAAACGGGTTGGTTAAATGGCGCTGGACGTATGGAGGAATCCCGGAACCGTTGTCAACCACGGAAAAGCGCAGCAGGTCACCGGCCGGATCTTCTTCCACGATAATTTCCACCCGGGTAGCCCCGGCCTCCAGGGAATTCCTGGCCACGTCCAGGATGTGGTGAGCCAGTTCTTCCATCATGGGAAATCCCTCCCATCACTCACTGCCGGTAAGCCGTCAGGATGTCAGACAAGCGTTCCGGCCTGACCCGGGCGTGAACGTCTTCATCTACAGTAATCACCGGCCCCAGGCTGCAGGCTCCGAGGCAGCGCACCACTTCCAGGGAAAACTGGCCATCATCAGTGGTCTCCCCGGGCTTGAGGCCCAGTTCATCTTTGAGACGCTCCAGAAGCTGCCCCGCTCCCCGCACATAGCAGGCTGTGCCTTTACATACGCTGATCTGGTGTTTGCCCTTGGGATAAATGGTAAAAAAGGAGTAGAAAGATACCACGCCGTAAACCTGGCTTAAAGGCACATTCAGTTCCTCAGCAACCCTTTGCAGTACCTTTCTGGGCAGGTAACCGTAAAGCTCCTGGGCCTGGTGCAGCACCTGAATTAGCGCCGAGGGCTGCCCTCGATATCGCTCGAGCAGCGCATCCATCCTGCTGTTCAACTCCCCGCTACACTTACAAGCAACGGACATCCGCAACAACCTCCTTGTACATGGTCTATCTACACCGTTAGCGAATCACAGCCCGGGATACACCACCTCCTTTATATTCCGACCTTCAACCTGCCGCGGCGGGCGTGACCGTCCCCCTTCATCTCTGGAGGTTTCCCCCTCCCGGTTTGATTAAACCTGCCCTGGTGAGCAGGTTATATAACCTGCCGGCAGCATGGAAACTGTCCAGGGGGGTGGAGAAAAGGGGAACGCCCTCCCTCTCCGCCAGGGCCACGGTATCCGGTGGGGGAACCCGGCCCCCGGAAATAACCACCCCGCTTAAACCCACCAGGGATGCCACGGCGATCACGTTGCGGTGGCGCTGGATGGTAATCCACAGGCTTCCCCGGCGGGCACGGGCCAGCACGTCGCTCATCATATCACCACAATAGGCACCGTATACCGGGGGCAGGGCCAGGGCTTTGTGGTGATGGGCAGTCAGTTCCAGTTCCGCAATTATTTCCTGCCAGTCAATCATTTTCACCACTCCCGTCCCTGGCCTGTTTCCAGTCCCGCCCCATGGCCGGCGGCTGTTTCTGGGCCAGTTCGACCATCTCTTCCGCCAGCTGCTGCAGGCGCTCCCGCAGTTCAAAAATACAGTAGCTGCGGCGGGCATACCCCTGCACTATATCTTCAGCCAGGGCGCGGCAACTTGGTGAACCGCAGGACCCGCAGTCCAGCCCGGGAAGTTCGGCACAAATTCGCTCCGCCTCTTCCAGCCGGGCCAGGGCCACCCGGGGATCGCTGGCCAGGGTTAAGGCTGGACGGGCTGGAATGGGTGTCTTCAGGCGGTAATAATCCAGCTCCCTGGGGTATTCCCATTTTTCGCGGGAGCGGTGATGCCTGACCAGATTCCCCATGCGCACCCGGGCCACAAAGGGATTCTGTGGCACCAGGGGACCGCCGATGCAGCCTCCTGTGCAGGCCTGGGCTTCCAGGTAGTCGATGTCCGTAAGCCCCCCCCCTTTCTATCTCTTCCAGAACGCTGATCACGCTGTGAATGCCATCAACGGCCAGCAGTGAACCGGTTTTAATGGCCTCGTTTTCTCCCCCTGCCCGGCCCCAGCCGATGCCCACTCCCGAAGCGCGGGGGGCCACCGGGTTTGTGACGGGCATTTCCAGACGCTTGAGCAGGGCACCATAAACCACAGCCATGGAGATGGCCCCATCAACACTGGACCTGCCTTCGGAAGGCTGCTTAACTTCCGTTACTTTGGCGGGACAGGGGGTAATGAAAAAGGTGCCAATTTCGCCCGGCTCAAGCCCGGTCTTCCGGCAGGCCTGCTCCCGGGCCATACGACCCGCTATTTCCATAGGAGATTCTATGGGAATGATGTGCTCCAGCAGGCTGGGAAAACGCACCTGGATTAACCTTACCACCGCAGGACAGGCCGAAGAGATCAGTGGCCGTGGCCGGTCGGGGTAAACCTCAAGATAATGCCTGATGGCCCAGGAAACGGCTTCCGCTGCCAGGGCAACTTCGAAAACATCATCAAAGCCCAGGGCCAGCAGGGCACTCAGGACTCTGGCAGGTGTATGTTCTGGCTTGAACTGGCCGTAAAAGGAAGGGGCCGGGAGAGCGATAGTATATTTAAAATCTTTTAGTTTTTCCAGGGAATCGGTTATGGCCAGTTTGGCCTGGTTGGGGCAGACGCGAATGCATTCACCGCAGTCAATGCAGCGCTCCTCGATAATGCGGGCTCTGCCCTTGCGCACCCGGATGGCTTCCGTGGGGCAATGCTTGATGCAGTTGGTACACCCCCGGCATTTTTCTTCGTCCAAACGCACCGAGTGAAAATACTGCTGCATTTTCAATCACCACTTCTTGATATTGGTACCACCCCGGCAGAGGTCGTCACTCGCAACTAATTATTGAAAACCACCGCCCATAATCTGGTACCTTTGTTTACCTCGGACCGGATATCCAGCTCATCGGCGCTCTTTTTAATGTTGGGCAGGCCCATGCCCGCCCCGAAGCCCATTTCCCGGATGTGGGGCGGGGCGGTGGAGTACCCTTCCTGCATGGCCAGGGAGATGTCGGGAATACCCGGGCCTTCATCGTCGGCAATAATTTCCACTTTGCGGGGAGTGATATTGGCCGTCAGGCTGCCGTGACAGGCGTGGATGACAATGTTCATCTCCGCCTCGTAGGCAATAATAATGGCCTTGCGGGTGGTTGCGGGATCCATACCGGCCAGTTGCAAGGCTTTTTTGATCTTCGTAGCAGCCTGGCCCGCCCGGCTGAAATCCATTCCCTGCACCTGGAACTTCAACTGCAAGGTATCTCACCCCGCTTCAGAAACTCCGCAGTCCCGCCTGGTAAAGGATGCCGCAACTTTCAAAAAGGAACATATCCGTTGCCAGCAGGGGAAGGTTCTTTTCCCGCGCCAGCCCAATTACGTCCTCACGGGGCCTCTTACCCCGTACAAAAACGATGGCCCGCGCTTCCACCATTTCCGCCAGGCGGATGATCTGCACATTGGTAAGCCCGGTCAGCAAAAGGCAACCCGGCCTGGCAAAACATAAAGAGTCGCTGATCAGGTCGCAGCCGAAGCCACAGGTAACCTCTGTGTCAAGCAAGTTATCGCCGCAGAGAACATCGGCATTAAGCATTTCCTTAATAGCTTGTAACTTTATGGTCATTCACCTGCCATAAAAAGCTTTTTTGATCATGCACCCCGGTCAATAATCATATATTATTGTCAACCATCAAATTTATTTATTACAACAGAATAATACTTTTTTTCAAAAAAGCAATACAAGTTTGCTAAATGGTCATTTAAAAGAGCCGAGCGGTATTGTAATACGGCCCAATGGTTTTAACGACGTTTATTAACAAAAATCTCGTTTTATCACCTCCCAGTGTATTTTACAAAAAAATCCTCCTTCGTTACCAAAGGTTTTTCTGCCCAGGGTAACAAAGGAGGTTTTGAAGACCAGCAGATGTAAACGCGAAAACGCACAGTAAAACCTAAAAGTACAGGTCCCGCTGCCCTTTCTCGATCATCTCCAGACGGGCAATGGTTTCCTCACGCACGGCGGGATTTTCGATGAGCTCCAGGTGCTTCCGGATAGCCTCCTCGCCCACCCGCCGGGTTTCCGGAGAAGCATAGTCCAGGAGAAATTCCTTGAAGGTGAGAATGGCGTTGGGCTGGCAGACGTTCTGAATCTGGCCGGTTTTGGCCAGAGACATGAACCGGTCCCCGGTACGCCCCTTGCGGTAACAGGCCGTGCAGAAGCTGGGTATGTACCCGGACAGGCAGACACTGCGCAGCATCTCGTCGGGGCTCCGGTGATCCTCCACCTGGAACTGGGCGGTCTCGCCTTCCTCTTGATGCTCACCGCTTAGAGATTTGCGGTAGCCTCCCACGCCCGTACACGAGCCGGCGCTGATCTGGGAAATACCCACCGAGATCAACTCATCCCGGAACTCCGGCCGTTCCCGGGTGGACAGAATCATGCCGGTGTAGGGCACGGCCAGGCGCAGGATGGCAATGATTTTCTTGAAGTCCCGGTCGGAAACCAGGTAGGGGAAATTATCCAGGTTGATATTTAAAGCCGGACGCAGCCGGGGCACCGAAATGGTATGCGGACCCACACCAAAGCGCTCTTCCAGGTGCAGGGCGTGAAAGAGCAGGCCCAGCACCTCAAACTTATAATCGTACAGCCCGAACAGAACTCCCAGGCCCACATCATCAATGCCGGCTTCCATGGCCCGGTCCATGGCCGTGGTGTGCCAGTCGTAATCCCGCTTGGGGCCGGAGGGGTGCATGGCGCGGTAAGTCTCACGATGGTAGGTTTCCTGGAACAAAATATAGGTACCGATGCCGGCTTTCTTTAAAAGGCGGTATTCATCCACCGTGGTAGCGGCGATGTTCACGTTCACCCTCCGGATGCTGCCGTTCCTGTCCTTCACGGAGTAGATGGTCTCGATTGCTTCCAGGACGTAATCAATGGGGCAGTTGACCGGATCCTCGCCTGTTTCCAGGGCCAGCCGCTTGTGCCCCATGGCTTCCAGGGCAACCACCTCATCCCGGATTTCCTCCATGGTCAGGCGGCGCCGCACCAGCTCTTTGTTATCCCGGCGGTAGCCGCAGTAACGGCAGTTGTTGATGCAGTAGTTGCTGATGTAAAGGGGGGCAAAAAAGACCAGCCTTTTGCCGTATATTTTCTCCTTAATCCGGTACGCAGTGGCATACATGAAGTCCAGGATACCGGGATCTTCCACATGCAGCAAAACGGCCACTTCCGAAGGAGTGAGTCCCTTTGCCTCTCCCGCCCGGGCGATGATCTCCCGGGCCGCGGCGGGGTCCGCCCGGCGGCCTTCCTCCAGCAGGCCGTAGAGCTGCTCTTCGTTGATAAAGGTGGCCGGTTCACACTTCATTATTCATCCCTCCTTGAATTTTCGGGGCATGCCCGGGCCCGCGCCCCACCCGCCGGTTCAAGGAATGGATCATGTTTTTCAAGGCAACCAGTGTGGCTTCCATTTCGTCGTCCATTCCCGCCTTGCCGGGATAAATCTGGTAATAGCGGCGGTAGGGTGGCGGGGTGGTATCGGGCATAATCACATTGGCACCAAAACACAGGCCCAAACGGCGCCCCGCAGGGTGGATGGTACCCAGGGCGGTGGTGGCGGGCAAATGGGCCCGGGGAAGGAGCAGCCTGGACACGGCCAGCACTTTTAAAGTGAGTTCCAGCCCTCCGGGGGGCTCATTGCCCAGGGGTGTCTCCGGGTGAGGTATGAAGGGGCCGATACCCGCCATCTCCACGTCCAATTCCCGCAGGAGCAGGATATCGGCGGCCAGGGTTTCCAGGGTCTGGCCCGGCAGGCCGACGATGTTCCCCGACCCCACCTGGTAGCCCAGATCCCGCAACCACTTCAGGCGTAGCAGCCGCTCCTGCAGGGTGGTACCCGGCCGCAGCCGGGCAAAAAGTGCGGCGTCAGCGGTTTCGTGCTTCAAGAGGTAGCGGTCGGCCCCCGCCTCCCGCCACAGGCGGTAATCCTCAAAGGAACGCTCACCGACGGAAAGGGTTACTGCCTCCACCCCCACTTCTTCTTTCAGACGCCTGATGATATCCGCCAGAACCGGAGCCGTGTAATGGGGATCTTCTCCCGACTGCAGAACAACGGTGGGAAGCCCCAGCCCTGCGACTCTGCGGGCAGCGGCCAGGATTTCCCCGGGAGTTAAGCGGTAACGCCGCAACTTCCGGTTGTCCCGGCGCAGGCCGCAGTAAAGGCAGTTCCGGCGGCAGTAGTTGGAAAACTCAATGATGCCCCGTAAGTGCACCTCATCTCCCAGGAATGCCGCCCTCACCCCGTCGGCCGCCCGGCCGAGGGCATCAACCTCCTCGCCCCTGGCCTGAAGCAAAACAATTACTTCATGGCGCTCAAGGTGGTGGTTTCCTCTGGCTTTTTTCAGCACTTCCACGAATTCCTGCCGCATATAAAACCACCTATGTACGGGATGCCTGCTGCAAAAGGGCCAGCTCGTCTTCAAATTCCACCTGTTCCTCTTCAAGAACGGCTAAAGCCTGGGGGAAGGGTGACAATGCCCGTTTCAAAACCCCGTGGAGGTGGGCTATAAGCACGCCGTAGTTGACAATGGGTACCCCGGCTTCCCGGGCCTGCATTATGCGGTAGAGCATTTCCCGGCGGTTGAGCATACAGGCCCCGCAGTGCACGATCAGCCTGTAATCCCGGAGGTTTTCGGGCAGGGTGCTCCCGCCGCTGGCCACGTCAAATACCAGTTCCCCTCCCACCGCCTGCCGGAGCCAGCGGGGGATCTTCACCCGGCCGATATCATCCTGGATGGGGTGATGGGTACAGGCCTCGGCAATGAGGATTTTGTCCCCGGGCTTTAAATCCTTGACGGCCCTGGCCCCGGCCACCAGGGTGGGCAGGTCTCCTTTATAGCGGGCAAACAGGATGGAGAAGGAGGTGAAAAGCACATCCGGCGGTGTGTCGGCCACGGCCTTGAGATAGGCCGAGGCATCGGTAACCACCAGCTTCGGCTTCACGGCCAGGTTGGCCAGGGCGTGCTTCAGCTCCCGCTCCTTGACCATCACGGCGACGGCGTCGTTTTCCAGCACGTCCCGGATCACCTGCTGCTGCGGGAGGATGAGCCTCCCCCTGGGAGCAGCCTTGTCAATGGGGATGACCAGCACAACCAGATCTCCCGACTCGATCAGGTCGCCCACAATGGTGGAAAGGGACCAGTCCCGGGGAGCAGCCTTCACCATGGCCATTTTCAGCCCGTAGATGCCCCGGCGGGTCAGGGCGCTCACCGCTACAAAGGGCACATCCAGTTCCTGCTGCCACGGGCGGTTAACCGCTTCGGGGTAGAGGTCAATTTTATTGATGACCCCCAGCACCGGCACTTTTTGTTCCCGGGCCCGGTTCACCACATCCCGTTCATAATCCCCGATGCCCTGCCCGGGATCCACCACCAGCAGGGCCAGGTCGGTTTTGTTGAGCACCTCCAGGGTTTTCTGCACCCGCAGGGCGCCCAGTTCCCCGGTATCGTCCAGCCCCGCCGTGTCGATAATCATCACCGGCCCCAGGGGGAGGAGCTCCATGGCCTTGGCCACGGGATCGGTGGTTGTGCCGGGAATATCGGAAACGATGGCCACTTCCTGGTTGGTTATGGCGTTGATTAAGCTGGATTTGCCCGCATTGCGCCGGCCGAAAAGGGCGATGTGCAGCCGCTGCCCCCGGGGGGTAGCATTCAGGCTCATGGCTTATCACCTTCCCTGGTTAAAAAGCGCTTTAAATGCCGCACGCCGGCCACACCCGGTGTGGTCAGCTCTTCCGGTTTAAGGATTGCTTCGATTTCCTCCCTGGTGAACAACCCCTCCTCCACCAGCAGTTCCGTTACCGGCCGGCCGCTCCGGACCGCCCGCAGAACCATGGCGGTAGCCTTCTCGTAGCCCAGGTAAGGGACAAAGGCGGTGATCACCCCCTGGCTGGCTTCCAGCAACTGCCGGCAGCGGGCCTCATCAGCTTGAATGCCCCGGACGCATTTTTCCGCCAGCAGCCTGGCCGCCCCGGCCATCATTTCCAGGGAGTGGAGCAAATTGTGGGCAATCAGGGGAAGGAAGGCGTTCAACTCCAGCTGCCCGGAAGCCGCGGCCATGTTAATGGCCACATCGCCGGCCATCACCTGGTAGGCCACCTGGGTGACCATTTCAGGTATCACGGGGTTGACCTTGCCGGGCATGATCGATGAACCGGCCTGCACCTCAGGCAGCACGATTTCCCCCAGTCCCGCCCGGGGGCCGGAAGATAACAGGCGCAGATCCCCGGCTATCTTGGCCAGGTTGACAGCGGCGGTCTTTACAAAGCCGGAGACCTCCGCGAAAATGTCGGCATTTTGCGTGGCTTCCACGGTATTTTCCGCCCGGGCCAGGCCAAAACCGGTCAGCTCCCGCAGGATCTCCACCACCCGGAAGATATAACGCCGGCTGGCGTTGAGTCCCGTCCCCACGGCTGTCCCACCCAGGTTAACCTGCCGCAGGCGTTCCTCTGCCTTGTACAAACGCCACCAGTCCCGGGCTACCGCCTCAGCGTAGGCGCTGAACTCCTGGCCCAGGGTAATGGGCACTGCATCCTGCAGCTGGGTGCGGCCGATCTTGAGTATGGAGGCAAACTCCTTTTCCCTGGCCTGCAGGGCCCCCTGCAGAACGGCCATGGCCTGGCTCAACTCCCGCACCAGTTTGATGGCCGCCACCCGCAGGGCCGTAGGGTAAACGTCATTGGTGGACTGACCCAGGTTAACGTGATCCAGCGGATGGACCAGTGAGTAATCTCCCTTCGTCCCCCCCAGGATTTCAATGGCCCGGTTGGCAATGACCTCGTTGACATTCATGTTGGTGGAAGTGCCCGCCCCGCCCTGAAAGGCGTCGACGACAATTTGATCATGCCACTGCCCCCGGGCCAGCTCTTCCGCCGCCTGCACTATGGCCCCGGCAATGCGGGGTTCCAGCAAGCCAATCTCCCTGTTGGCCATGGCCGCGGCTTTTTTGACCAGGGCCAGGGCCCGGATGAGCTCACGATGAACGGGAATCCCGGACACGGCAAAATTTTCTCTGGCCCTTAAAGTATGGATGCCGTAGTAGGCCTCCCGGGGGATTTCCCTTTCACCCAGCAGATCTTTTTCTACCCGGTAGGACACCTCAACCCAACACCTTTTTTAAATATGTTACTTACGGGACACCAGGGCGCTTTTCACCTGCACCCCTTTGATGCTACCCAGTTTTCCCGTCATAGCCCCGATTTCATCGGTGGTGCCGTCAACAATCAGGGCGATGACCGAAAGGTTCTTCTCCCGGTAAGGTATGCCCATGCGCCCCACAATAATCTCCGCATATTCTCCCAGGATGCTGTTGATCTTTCCCGCGGCATGCTGGCGGTCTTCGACCAGGATGCCGACCACCCCAATGCGCCTTTCCACACTTTCACCTCCCCCACGCCGCAGCTTAAACGCACCCCGCAATTCGTTCACAAATGAGCGCACCATGCCCTCTTAAGATGTTATTACTGTAAACAAAAAAGCCTGCCTTTCTCCCACGAAAAGCAGGCTGCTGCCCGGTTTCTCCACTGTCCCCTTGAGTACAGGAAAAACCCTTTTCGCAGGGAAGGCTGTTATGCCGTTGTCATACCCCTCCGGTTCAGGGCCACCAAGCCCCCAACCGTTAGGGTAGCTATGTAAAAATTATACTGCAAAATCAACGATATGACAATTAGTAACAATGCTCTGGTCCGGGTCTAAGCGATATTCGGCGCCGGGAAAGTATTTCATTCCCTGCTTGAGCCATTCTGCCCCATCGCCGCCAATGTAGATTTTCGGGGTCCGGCTCAGATCCCATTTCCCTCCGATTTCCGCATAAC
>Ga0247720_100125_pt1 | contig 37553 bp, 38 predicted proteins | sample MSEWel2015_12_15_FD_189078 | JGI IMG/M metagenome (GOLD analysis project Ga0247720, IMG submission 189078) | Subsurface sediment microbial communities from gas well in West Virginia, United States - MSEEL Well Study Marcellus 3H_2015_12_15 | ecosystem: Environmental > Terrestrial > Deep... | reverse complement strand
TTCAGGTCGCCGCCTTCCACATCTTCCTGCTGGTCGATAAAGTAATCCAGCAAAATATGCAGGCCGCAGATCCAGGGAAAGTAGGCGGCGATAACCCTTTCCACTTCCTCACCGGTATAATCCCCCCGGGCTGCCAGGGCGAACAGGGCAAAGATACCAAGGGCCGAACCGGTGGCTGCAGCCAGTTCCCACCAGTAGAGCCTTTCCGGAAGGTTTTTCAAAAGGGGCTCCAGCCAGGCGGTGAGGGCCTTCACCCGCAGGGAGCGCTGGATATGCTTGTATACCTGGAGCTGGCAGTAGAGTTCGGCCAGCCGGCATGCACTTTCCCGCAGCGGCCCGTAGGCGGGCAACCGGGCCAGGGCCTGCTGGCAGGAGCGTACCAGCTCCTGCAGGTAACCGCCATCTTCCCGGTAGGGATAAAGGGCATAGTAATCGCAGCCGGGCGCACCGGGGCACAGGGCGTCTATAAAAGCCCGATGAAGCCTGTAAAAGGCCTCCCCGTCCTCTACCCCCGCCCGGTCGCACAAATTATCCAGGTAGTCGCTGATGGTCTGCAGAGCCACAATGGCCCGGATCAATTCCCGGCGGTAGCTGCCGGTCCAGGCGCTGAAGACGCTGCCCCCCTGGCAGTGAAAAGCCTTTTTCTCAATGCTGGCCAGGGCCATCCGGCGCAGGTGCGGATCGGAACAATGCCCGGCCATCAGCCGCCAGCTTTTCAGTTCCCGGGCTACCGCCGGAAAGGAAAGAAAAAGAAAACGTCCCATCAACCCCAGCCGGGCCGCCGTCCAGTTAGCGCTGAACGAACGGAACCCCGGCTTCTGGCGAAAAAACATGGCCATGCTCCTCTCGAGCCTTCTGTTATGTCCACTATTATTTTACTGCATTTACTGTCAGGGAATTCGGTAACCAGCCAGCAATTCAGCCGGCAGTTTCCTGCGGATCGTAGGTGGTCCGGGACCGGTTCTTATCCCGGTGCCTTTCCAGGGCCAGCTCAATAAGCCGGTCCAGCAGATCCTGATAAGGAATGCCGGTGGCTTCCCACAACTTGGGATACATGCTGGTGCGGGTGAAGCCGGGAATGGTGTTGATTTCGTTAACCAGCACGGCACCGTTATCCCGGCGCAGGAAAAAGTCTACCCGGGCCAAACCGGCGCAGTCCAGGGCTTTGAAGGCACGGATGGCCAGCCTTTGCAGCTCCAGCATGGTTTCCGCGGGAAGCCTGGCTGGAATAACCAGCCTGGATTTCCCTTCCACATACTTGGCTTCGTAATCATAAAACTCGTTTAAGGGAACGATTTCACCCGGCAGGGAGGCCATGGGATCATCATTGCCCAGGACGCTTACCTCCACTTCCCGGACATCCAGGGCCTCTTCCGCGATAATCTTGCGGTCGTAGCTGGCCGCCAGTTCCACGGCCCGCCGCAATTCATCCCGGTTTTTCGCCCTGGATATACCAACGCTGGACCCCAGGTTGGCCGGCTTGACAAAAACGAATTTGCTCTTTTTTACCATCAATGATTACCGGAATATCATTAAGTATACCACAAAAAAAGAACGGACTGGGTTCACACCGGGATTATAACCGGCCGCCGACTTGCCGTCGGCTTAAAGACACGAAGAAACCCCAGGGGCGGCAAATCCCCCGGGGCTTATTTACCAAATGCAGGCATTCAAACAAACTGATCCACTGACCATACCAGTGGAAGTCTGAACCTCCAGAGCTTAATCAACAGGTCCCTATCCCGGTAAACTGTCAGGCACCACCCGCTAGAGGGCCATCCGCATGGGCTGGAGAATCCGGTTGAACGGGTTTAAAACCAAACCGGGAATCCCCAGCGTAACCACTCCCAGCAAGGCCTCATCCCCCGGCTCACCAAGGATAAACGGCGTATGGGCTTCTCCCTGGGAGTTCGTTAATGCAGGCCGGCATCCCCACCCGGTATAAATACTCCGGCATCAACAGCTACCTGAAAGTGGTCATGGGTCCGGTGGTTCCCCTGGAAATATGGGTACCGGCGGAAAAAATCCGGGAGGCACAGGAGATCCTGGCCGCTTTTACCGGTAACAAAAGCAACCGTTCCTCCCACACTATATTTTCCTAGGTACGACATTGCAAATCCAGTAGTTTGACCAAGCAACCAATGTTACCAGGAAAAACGCTGCAGGTATAACCTAGAGTTGTGGTGAAGGTCATTGCTTCCCGGAGAACTTCCGCAGAAGCTACCCGCGACGGGAACGGCATCGCCGCGCCGCCGACCTTGTAGGACAGCGGCCTCGCAAGGTTAAAACCGACCCGTGCGATATTCAAGCTTCCCGCATAGTCCCGGTCCGCCTGCCAGCCGCACGAAGGGCAGACAAACCAGGAACCGGAATCCTTTTCGGCCTTATTCCCCGAAGAGATTACGTGCCTTCCAGCACCGAGGCAACGCGGGCAGACCCGACTCGTGCCTCCCGGCGGTACCATGAACACCCGGATACCCGCCAGCTTCGCCTTGTATCTCAGAAGCCGGAAAAGTAGACCCCGCACAACCGTGGACACCCACCAGTTGAGGTCCCGGTTACGACCCTTTTTGCCGTGCAGCGTGACCAGCCATTCGATGAAAATGTGCCGGCAGCCGAAAGCCCTGGCCAGCAGGACCAGCAGCGTGCTCACCGCGTGGGCCAGGGTGTGCTGTACCCGGTGGTACTTCTGCCAGGCCGCTGCTATCTTCCGATTGTATTTTTTCCAATCTGGAGTCCCTTTTTCGTACCGGTCACGTTCTTTCTGGAGTTTTTTGATGTCTTCCCGGATGCGGAACAACCTGGCCTTGAGCCCGGACCAGAACACGAAAAAGGGCGGCGTGAGCTGGCCCTTCCTCGAAACCACCGTGCAGGTCACCAGCTTCCGCAGGCCCCAGTCCACACTCAATGCCCGGCCAGGGTCACCGGAAGGTTTCTCCTCCGGCACATCCACCTTTACGTCCAGCAAAGCTACTAGTTCGCCGCCCGGCTTAACTTTGAGCCGCAGGTCGGGGGCGCACAAAGTCCCGCCCGCAACCAGCTTTTCCTGCAGTTCAGCAGGCAGCTCTACAGAGAAGGAGAACCACCGCCAGTCTTTTTTCGACCGCGGTTCCGGGACTACCGGAAGTTTTATTTCTCCAGCCAGCCGGTTGCCTTCCAAACGGTACTTTATCGCCTGCCCGTCCTCCGCTCCGTCATCCGGGGCCAGGGTATATGTAAACCGCTTCGGCTCCGGCTTTATCTGGAACTCAAAAAAGTCCTGCGGCATCCTTTCGTGCTCAGTGCAAAATTCCGCCAGTTGTTCGGCCACGTTGAGCAGGTAGCCGAACTTTTCCGGGTTACCTTCAGCCTTGAACTCTTTGTAGAGCTTTCTCGCCGCGTTCTTTGCTCCACCGGCAAAGAACGGGAGAAGGTGCTCGAATATGCGCTTCCGCTCGGCCTGGGAACGCAGGATGCGGCCCGCCGATTCCAGAATGCACCGCCAGGGACGGCTCGGAATGTAAACGTCCTCCGGACGGGACATCTCTGCGTCGAGAAGTTTCCAGATCTGTCCGGAATGAGCCGCTACCTTCTCCAAACCTTCTAAAGACCAGTAATGCCCCAGTGCCTGCTCTTGCAGCTTCAGGCCCAGTGCAGTTAGAATTTTTACCGGCCCGACAAACTCACTCGGCAGCCTTATGCTCGTCGTCAGTATCAAGGCGTTCCAGCGCTCCTTTCACTTCTGCTTTTAGCTTTTTTACCTTGTGTGACCTGTGGCCGTAAAGTTTGCCTGCAAAAGAAGTGACTATGGTAAGCAGATCTTCTACCAGCTCCTGCTGCGGGCTGCGGTCTTCTTCATGGTTGAGTACGAGCACTTCGACGCCAAAGCTGTTAAAGTATTCCTTCAGGTACTCAAAGCTGAACCGCGTCAGCCGGTCAGGATAGGTGACTGCAACGGCGCGTATTTTCCTCTCCCGGGCCATCTGCATGGCTTTCCGCAGGCTCCTGCGATTGGTGGAAAGACCAGAACCAACATCAGTCAGCACTACCACATCAGAAAATTTAGAGCCTTATGTTCCTTTCAACACCTCCACCTGCCGCTGGAGGTCCGCTTTCTGATCGTGTCCGGACACGCGGGCATACAGTACCGCAACGTCCGGGTTGGACTCACCCAAAAGACGCCTTATTTCTTCTTCGGGGAACCGGCGCTCCCGCCCCATCCAGATGGCCCGAATCTTCCCTCCTTTTTCCCACCGGCGTAAAGTATCCTTGTGGATACCAAGCAGGATTGCGGCTTCGGCAGTCCGATATAGGCGTTGCTTGTTATACTTCGACATTTCTTATGATCACCAAGAATAATATAGCAAATCAGTTAATTGTTAGCAACCCCCGGCAATAAAAGCCGGGGATAATTATTGTTCCCTTAATTTACGATGAATTTCCGTTTCTCATGCCCTGGCCCTGCGTGTGTAATTGAGCAAACCTCCCGCCAGGATGATCTCCACCTGCCGGGGTGTGAGCTGCGCCCGGGCTTTAATGGTAAAACCGCGGGTAACATTCTTAACTTCCAGCTCCGCCCCTTCCCGCAGGGCCCGGTGTAACCCATCGATCTGCAGCATGTCGTCCCGCTCCAGCCGGTCGTAATCAGCGGGCTCAATGAAAGTAAGAGGCAGAATGCCAAAGTTGATCAGGTTGTCCCGGTGAATGCGGGCAAAGGATTTGGCCAGCACGGCCTTTACACCCAGGTACATGGGAACCAGGGCGGCGTGCTCCCGGCTGGAACCCTGGCCGTAATTTTCCCCGCCCACGATAATCCCGCCTCCGGCTTCCCTGGCCCTGCGGGGGAATGAAGGATCCACGGCGGTAAATACATACTCGGACATGGCCGGGATATTGGAACGCAGTGGTAACACCCTGGCCCCGGCCGGCATGATGTGGTCGGTGGTAATGTTGTCGCCCACTTTGATCAGCACCCGGCCTTCTATACTCTCCGGCAGGGGCCCGGCCACCGGCAGGGGTTTTATGTTCGGACCGCGCACGATCTCTACATCATCCGGATTATCGGCAGGAGGCAGGATCATGCGGTCATCCACATGGAATTTTTCCGGCAGCGCAACTACCGGAGGGGTGCCCAGCTCCCTCGGATCGGTCAGCCTGCCCGTAAGGGCGGTTGCCGCCGCAGTCTCCGGGCTGGCCAGGTACACCCGGGCATCGGCCGTACCGCTGCGTCCCTTGAAGTTCCGGTTGATGGTGCGCACCGAAACCCCGCCGGAAGGAGGAGCCTGTCCCATGCCAATACACGGCCCGCAGGCGCATTCCAGTATGCGGGCACCGGCAGAAACCAGGTCCGCCAGGGCCCCGTTTTGAGCCAGCATGGTGAGAACCTGCCGGGAACCGGGAGCAATGACCAGGCTCACATTGGGATGCACCGTTTTCCCTTTGAGGATGGCCGCAACCTTCATCAGGTCCAGGTAAGAAGAGTTGGTACAGCTACCGATGACCACCTGGTCCACAGCCAGCGGCCCCACCTCGCGCACGGGCTTTACATTATCCGGACTGTGGGGACAGGCCACCAGGGGTTCAAGAGTGCTTAAATCAATGTCCAGCACTTCGTCATATACGGCATCCGGGTCCGGTCCCAGCTCCACCCAGACCTCTTCCCGGCCCTGGGCCCGCAAAAAGGCCCGGGTTACTTCATCGCTGGGGAAGATGGAGGTGGTGGCTCCCGTCTCCGCCCCCATGTTGGTGATGGTGGCCCGTTCGGGTACGGTCAGGTATTTAATCCCTTCCCCGCCGTACTCCAGGATCTTGCCCACCCCGCCTTTGACAGTAAGGCGCCGTAAAACCTCCAGAATTACATCCTTAGCCGTAGCCCAGGGTGCCAGCCGGCCGTGCAGCCGGACGTTGATCACCCCGGGCATAATCAGGTGAAAAGGACCTCCCCCCATGGCCACCGCCACGTCCAGACCACCTACGCCTATGGCCAGCATTCCCAGCCCCCCGGCCGTAGGAGTGTGGCTGTCCGATCCGAGCAGGGTCTTGCCGGGTATGCCGAACCTTTCCAGGTGCACCTGGTGGCAGATGCCGTTGCCCGCCCTGGAGAAATAAACCCCGAATTTAGCCGCCGTGCTCTGTAAAAACCGGTGGTCGTCGGCATTTTCAAAGCCGGTCTGCAGGGTGTTGTGATCCACATAGGATACGGAAAGCTCCGTTTTCACCCGGGGAATGCCCATAGCTTCAAACTGCAGGTAAGCCATGGTGCCGGTAGCATCCTGGGTCAGGGTCTGATCCACCCTGATGGCAATCTCCTGGCCGCGCTGCATGGTACCGGAAACAAGATGACTGCGGATGATTTTTTGAGTAAGATTGTAGCCCATCAAATACCACCTCTTCCACATATGAAAATAAAGGCTGCCGTCTAACATTCCGGGACCCGCGACATATACCGTATGGTTAAAAGCTGCTGAAATTAAAAAAAGAAGGACCTGCCATACAATTATATCATCAACCTCTTAGTTAAAGCGATACCATATAAAATTCCCTCTTCCATGAGAAACCCCGGGCCTTTCATTTAATAATAAAAACTGCTGCCAGCCGGAAGAAGTTCCTCCCCGCACTGGCGGCAAGCACAAAATAATAAACCTTTATTAAAACCCATAATTCCTTCTGTAATTCCTTCTGCACCACAAGCGTTTTTCCTTCTGCCATACACTCCAAACAACCATCATTTTAAGCCGGAACCTTTACCGTGAAAGTTCTGGCCATTTCAAACCCCAGCTCCAGCGCCTTCAGATTCAAAGATTCGGTACCCCTGGGGATACGCGATAAAACAGCCTCTTCCAGGGTCCGGCGGGAGACGGCACCGGTCAACCCGGCCAGTATCCCCAGAGCCACGATATTGGCCACCATTTCCTTCCCCACCTTCTCCCGGGCCAGGCGGCTGATGGGAAGGGCGTATACCCGGGCGGAAGTGGCGGGAATATTTTTTACGTAAGTATTATCTATAATCAGCAGGCCGCCCTTTTTGACCCTGACGGCATATTTATCGGCCGCGTCCTGGCTCATGGCCAGAACAACGTCGGGTAGAACCACTTTCGGGTAGTCAATTTCGCCCTCACTGATAATTACTTCCGCCTTGCTGGCGCCTCCCCGGGCCTCCGGACCGTAGGATTGAGCCTGCACGGCGTTCTTGCCCTCCCGGATGGCTGCCTCGGCCAGAATCACCCCCGCCAGGATCAGACCCTGGCCACCTGAACCGCTCAATCTGAATTCCAGCGTTTCCTCCATGTGGGATCATCTCCTTGAACTGTTCAATATTTCCGGGGCTTCGGGGCCCCGGGAACCCCTGTAATAAACGCAACTTTATGTGTTTCCTTTCTGTTCCCACTCAAAGAAAGTTCTGCTTACTGCCCGGTTGTCTTCTGCGCCCGTTCAATGATCTGCTGATACATGGCGGTATATTCAGGAGCTTCTCCCTTATACAGCTCACCGATAACAATTTTATCCCGCAGTTCCTCCGGGCTCATCTTTTCCGCCTGCTTCACCGTTAGGGCATGTTCCTTCTGCCAGAGAAGCATTTGCAGCCCGTTGCCCATTTTGTTCCGCCGCCCGTACCCCACCGGGCAGGCGGTGATGGCTTCAATCACGCTGAAGCCCTTATTTCTTGCTCCGGCCACAATCAATTTCTCCAGCATGGTGGCATGATAGGTGGTGGCCCGGGCCACATAGGTGGCGCCGGCACCTTTAGCCAGTTCGGCAATATCAAAGCTCCGCTCTATATTCCCGTAAGGGGCGGTAGTTGCCCTTTTACCGGGAGGGGTGAGGGGGGAATATTGCCCTCCGGTCATACCATAAATACTGTTGTTAAAAATGATGGTTGTGAGGTCTATATTGCGCCTGGCCGCGTGTATAAAGTGATTGCCGCCAATGGCCGTGGCGTCGCCGTCGCCCATCAGGACGAACACTTCCAGCTCCGGCCTGGCCAGCTTGATCCCGGTGGCAAAGGCCAGCGCCCGCCCGTGGGTGGTGTGCAGGGTGTTGAAATCCAGGTAGCCCGCCGCCCGGGAAGAACAGCCGATGCCGGAAACCACCACTGTTTTATCCGGATCGTACCCCAGTTCTTCAATAGCCCTGACCAGGGCTGCCAGAACTATGCCGTTGCCGCAGCCGGGACACCAGATATGGGGGAACCGGTCCGAACGCAGGTGGGATTCAACCTGACTGAGCATCTGATGCCACCTCCCTGATGGCGGACAGGATTTCTTCGAAGGTGATCAGTTCCCCGTTCACGCGGTTGACCCCCGACACCCCGACCCGTCCCCGTACCGCCCGTTCCACTTCTCCTTTAAGCTGGCCCAGGTTCATCTCGGCCACGATGATATGCCGCACCCGGCCGGCCAGTTCCGCCACCTCTTTTTCCGGGAAAGGCCAGATGGTTACCGGCCGGAGCAGCCCCGCCTTGATACCCGCCGCCCGGGCTTCCTTGACCGCCCGTTTAGCCGATCTGGCCGCCGCACCATAGGCGACCACAGCCACTTCTGCACCCTCCAGCTGATAGCCCTCAACACTTACCACATCATCCAGGTGATCGTATATTTTCCGGTGCAACCTGAGAAGAAGGCTTTCAGCAACCTGCGGGTCGGTAGTGGGGTTACCTTTTTCATCGTGCACCAGTCCGGTTACGTGGTAACGGTAACCCTCCCCGAAGCTGGCCATGGGCGGCACGCCGTCATCGCCGGGGCGGTAGGGGTAATAATCTTTAGGCTCCACCGACGGCTTTTTACGCTCAATTACCTCCACTTCTTTAGCCCGGGGCAGCACCACCCGTTCCCGCATGTGGCCGATTACCTCGTCCATAAGCAGGATCACCGGCACCCGGTACTTTTCCGACAGGTTCACCGCCCGGATGGCCAGCAAATACGCCTCCCGCACCGAGGCAGGACAGAGGACGATTACCGGGTGGTCACCGTGGGTTCCCCACCGGGCCTGCATTACATCCCCCTGGGCCGGGGCCGTGGGAATGCCGGTGCTGGGACCCCAGCGCTGCACATTGACAATCACGCAGGGTATTTCAGCCATGGCTGCAAAGCCGATGTTCTCCTGCTTCAGGGAAAAACCCGGCCCGCTGGTGGCTGTAAGGGCCTTCACCCCGGCCAGGGAAGCACCGATTACCGCAGCCATGCTGGCGATCTCATCTTCCATCTGGATGAACTTGCCGCCCAGCGCAGGCAGGCGCTCGGCCATAAGCTCGGCGATTTCCGTGGAGGGGGTAATGGGGTAGCCGGCATAAAAGCGCACCCCGGCTGCCAGGGCTCCTTCCACCACCGCCTCGTTGCCCTGCATCAGGCGGGCCATTTCCACCACGTCGCTCATCATTCCTTCACCTCTATACCGATGGCAAAGTCCGGACAGTGGATTTCACACCGGCCGCAACCAGTGCAGCGGTCGGGGTTTACCACCGCAACCTTGCCCGAAGCGTTCAGGGAAAGAACTTCCTTGGGGCAAAGGGCGACACAGATGCCGCATCCCTTACACCAACCTTCCCGCACCACGATATGCACGGTTTTTGGAGCGGCTGAAACATTAGCCATTGCCTTCACCTCGCGCGGATTGGAACCTTTACTCGATTATACTAGCAAAAAACCTGCCAGGCCCCATTGGAATAAGCCCCAGAAACAATACCGGCTGCCAAAAAAGAAAGCAGGAAGGAATACTCACTGCACTTCCTGCATCCAGGATATTTCCCGGGCAAAAATCTCAAAGCGAAATAATTGTGATCTTATTTTGCGATCCGGGGCTTATCTCCAGCCGTATTGCTGTTGGGATCGGCCCTGCCGGCCTTCATCTCAAAATTAGACATCAGCTTTTTTCTCCACCAGGGCACCCACGGGACAAATACGGGCACACTCGCCGCAGCCATTGCAGCCCGACTGGCCCAGGGGAACATCCCCAAAGGTGGTTATCCTGCGCCCAAACCCCCTACCGGCAAAACCGAGAACTCCGGTACCTTTTTCCCGGCAAACCCACACACACTTTCCGCACAGAACGCATTTCCGGGGGTCGTAACGCAATGCCGGGCTGGAATCATCCACCGGCAGTTCACGCTCCAGTTTTCTCAGCCGCTTCACCCGCAGGGGGATGCGGCGTTCCCGGGCAATCCGCTGCAGCTCGCAGGAGCGGTTGCGGGGGCAATTGGCGCAGTCCAGCTGGTGATTGGACAGCAGAAGCTCGAAGGCCGTCTGCACCAGGCGGTCCACCCGCGGGCTGCGGGTGGATACCACCATGCCTTCCACCACGGGCTCGGTGCAGGCAGTCACCGGGCGCGGGTAGCCCTCGATTTCCACAAAGCACAGCCGGCAGGCGGCAGCAGGGTGCTTCACCCCGGGAATGGCGCACAGGTTGGGTATATAGATGCCGTTTTCCAGGGCTGCCCAGAGCAGTTTTTCTCCTTCCCGGGCCTTTATGGTCCGGCCGTCTATGGTTAAGGTAACTGTTTTCATGTTGCATCCTCCGGCTATATTTTTACAGGATCATGTAATCAGTAAACCCGGTTGGATGCGGTGCTGTCCTCGTTCACTCCAGTGCTTCGCACCGACAGCACCGCATACTTTATAACCGTTTTATGCTCCCATTTCGTTCACCAGTTCCGGCGGTGAGAGCTTGATGACCGCTTTATACTGGGGCGGGCATGCTTCCAGGCAGCTGGCGCATTTGACACATTTCTGCTGATCAATAACCTTAATGCGGTCTTCGTTGGTGTAAATGGCCTCTACCGGGCAGCTGCCCACGCAGGCATCACAGGAGCGCTCGCACTTTTCCGGCAGGATATAGTAGGCTATTAAACTCTGGCACATCAGCGCGGGGCAGCGGCGCTCTTTGATATGGGCCTCGTATTCGTCCCGGAAATAGCGGATGGTGCTCAAAACGGGATTGGGCGCCGTCTTGCCCAGCCCGCACAGCGAGCCGGCCTTCACGTCTTCGGCCAGTTCTAAAAGAAGCTCTATATCCCCCGGCTTGCCCTGGCCCTTGGTTATGGCCTCCAGAATATCCAGCATCTGCCTGGTTCCCAGGCGGCACATGGTGCACTTGCCGCAGGATTCTTTCTGGGTAAAGTCCAGGAAAAACCGGGCTATTTCCACCATGCAATCGTCCTCATCCAGGATAACCATCCCGCCGGACCCCATCATGGCCCCGGCCTGGCTCAGGGAATCAAAGTCTATGGGCATATCCAGGGCCGATTCCGGCAGGCAGCCTCCCGACGGCCCGCCAATCTGCACGGCTTTAAAGGCTTTGCCTCCGGGAATGCCGCTGCCCACGTCATAAACCACTTCCCTTAAAGTCGTGCCCATGGGCACCTCGGCCAGACCGGTGTTGATTACTTTCCCGGCCAGGGCAAAAACAGCCGTACCGGGGCTGCCGTCAGTGCCGGTCTCCCTGAACCACCGGGCGCCCCGTTCAACAATATGGGGCACGTAGGAGAGGGTCTTGACGTTATTAATTACCGTGGGCTTGCCCCGGAGCCCGGCGGTGGCGGGAAAAGGCGGGCGGTGGCGGGGCAGGCCCGGCTCCCCCTCCATGGAGGCAATCAGGGCTGTTTCCTCCCCGCAGACAAAAGCTCCCGAACCCTGAAAAACGTCCACATCAAAGTCAAAACCGCTGCCCAGGATATTGGTTCCCAGCAGACCGGCCTGACGTGCCTGTTCGATGGCCTTTTTCACCCGTGCCACGGCCAGGGGATACTCGGCACGGATGTAGAAGTAGCCCTGGCGGGCGCCCACTGTATAGGCAGCAATGGCCAGCCCTTCCAGCACCTGATGGGGGTTTGACTCCAGGATGGCCCGGTCCATAAAAGCCCCCGGGTCACCTTCATCAGCATTGCAGATAACATACTTTTCTTCACCCGGCGCCAGGCGGCAGGTTTCCCATTTGCGCCCGGTGGGGAACCCGGCCCCGCCCCGACCCCGCAGTCCGGAGGCCTTTATTTCTTCCAGAACCTGCCCGGGATCCCGGCCCAGGGCCCCGGCCAGGGCGGCATAACCGCCCAGGGCAATGTAGTGCTCGATATTTTCCGGATCAATCAGGCCGCACTTATCCAGAATAATGTTTTTTTCAATCATACCCCGGGGAAAGTCGGTGAAAGCGGGAACCATATCGTTGGCCTCCAGCGCAGCCAGGGCAAATTCCAGGCAGGGATCGTCCCCGCCCAGGAAATCCTGCACCAGCCGGGCGGCAATACCCTCGGTCACGTAACCGTAACAGATGGGTGGGAATCCGGGCTTGTACACGGTTACCAGGGGCTCGGCATAACAGTGGCCCATGCAGCCCACTTCCAGAACGCTGGCCTCCAGGCCGCTTTTGGCCAGCTCCTCTTTAATCACTTTTAAAATCTCCAGGGCTCCGGCTGCCCGGCCGCAGGTGGCCGTACCCACAAGAATCAGGGGGCGCTCCCGCAGGCTCTCCCAGGCAGCCCTGGATTTTTGCTGCAATTTTGTAAAATTTTCTTTTATTACTTTATCCCTGCTCAACGGTTTCCCCTTCTTTCTGCTGGCCTTTTGGAATTTTAACCCCAAAGGAAAACAGCAACCCGTCCACCCTGGTGGGAGTTACCTTTCCGTGCACTTCGTCATCGATCACCGTTACCGGTGCCATGGTACAGCAGCCCACGCAGGCCACCCTTTCCAGGCTGAACTCGCGGTCCGGCGTAACCTGGTTGACATCAATTCCCAGCCGCCTCTTCCAGCAATCCAGGATGATATGGCCCCCCTTCATATGGCAAGCAGTACCCATGCATACTTTAACCTGGTGCTTCCCGGGAGGAATCAGGCGGAACTGGTTGTAAAAGGTAGCCACGCTGTAAACATCGACCGCCGGAACACCCAGGTGCCGCGCCACTTCTTCCATGGCCACCAGGGGTACATAGCCCAGCTTCTCCTGAACCTGCTGCAGGATGGGAATAAGGTTACCCCGATCAGGGGGATAGTTCTCCAGAATGCTTCCGGTCTGTTCCAGGGCAACCCTTTTTTCCTCTTCCGTTAAAACCATAAGCATCTCCCCTGTATATCTGAAAATTTTTAATTAATCAGCTGGAGGGCAACTCCCCCTTGATCATAACGCTAAATATATTAACGGTCAACAATCTTAAATATTTTAAAAAAATATTTTGCATATGCTTGGTTTGGCTTAAATTAGCAGAACCTGCCGCGGTAAATCCCGGCAGGGTATTTTTTCGCATTTGCCTCCATTTTTTGTCTTATGGCCCGGGCCAGGTCTATACCTGCAGCATTGGCCATGGCCAGGCAATAAATCACCACATCGGCCAGCTCTTCCTCCACCCGTCCCATAAGCTCCGGCTCTATTTCCCGGCCACCGGTCCACTGGAAAAGCTCCATCAACTCGGCTGCTTCTATGGCCACGGACATGGCCAGATTTTTGGGTGTGTGAAACCGGGTCCATTCCCTCTCTTCCACAAAAGCAGCCACAGCATCTTTCAAATCCTGGAGCGTGGTTCGGGCATCTTCAGACACAGGCAGCACCCCCATTTTAAATTGCCCTGACCGGTTGCGGAAGAACATTTCCCAGGCGGCATAATACGATCGTGGGGTACCATAATCCGCCTGCTTGCAGGGTATTTCCCGGGAAAATACAAAAAATGTTTTCACAGGGCAGGAAAATAATTTTTTCAGTCGAAATAAAAAACTAAGAAAAAAAATAAAAGGGGTTACCATTACAGTAACCCTCTTGAGTTAACTAGTTATTTCGCTTTTCCAGGTACCTTTCCAGCTTGCGTTTGACCCGCTGCAGGGCATTGTCAATGGACTTAACGTGGCGCTTCAGGTCACCGGCGATTTCCTGGTAGGACTTGCCCTCCAGGTAGGACATCAGCACCTTCCACTCAAGAGAGCTGAGAATTTCACCCATTTTTTCTTCAATATCATAAAACTCCTCCCGGCTGATGATCAACTCCTCCGGGTCGGCAATCCTGGTGCCGGAGATGACATCCAGAAGGGTGCGGTCGGAATCCTCGTCGTAAATGGGCTTGTTCAGGGAAACGTAGGAGTTTAAAGGGATGTGTTTCTGCCGGGTAGCTGTTTTGATGGCTGTAATGATCTGACGGGTAATACAAAGCTCCGCAAAGGCTCTGAATGACGACAGCTTGTCTAACCGGAAGTCACGAATAGCCTTGTAAAGGCCAATCATGCCTTCCTGAATGATGTCTTCCCGGTCAGCCCCGATGAGGAAGTAGGAACGCGCCTTGGCCCGGACGAAGTTTTTATACTTGTTAATCAGATATTCCAGGGCCGCATCATCACCCTCCCGTGCGTATTCCACCACATCCTCATCGTCCATCATGTGATAACAGGGCGCACATTCCCTCTGGACGCTCAGACTCACAATATACCCCCCCGCTTTGTGTGTCCGGCTTTCCGTTTAAAAACCAGATTTTTTAAACACCTGACAGCAGAAAAAGAAACGCCTTTTTACCGCCAGCATAGAAGTCCGGGCTGATTCCCATCCCGACTCTCTTTTCTTCTGAACGGTTCAAGGCATTTTTCAGTACCTCTTTCTATAATTTTGTCTAACTAATTATATCTCAGGTCCGGTAACCCGTCAAGAAAAATTAGGACTTGCTTTCGCCAACCAGTGGTGGCGCTCAGTCTTTTCTTCTTCGCCAGCGCTCAAAAATCAGGCGAATCTCGTCCACCAGGCGGTTTTCCAGATAAGCATCCGCCGGGCGCCCGCTGTCGAAGTGCTTTTTCCCTTCTTCCCGGGTACGCTGGACTTTTTCCCACAACTCCCTGGGCGTGATCCGGTAGGCACCCCTGCCCAGGATCATTCTCTGCTCGGCCCAGTCGTAAGTGGCCACGTAAACCGTTCCCCGCCGGGATAGCTCGCCCACCAGTTTTTCGATAACCGCATCGGCAGTTTCACCTTCAGGGGTATAAACCACCTCCACCCCGCCCACGGTTTCCGACCGGTCCCCGGCCTGCTTCACCTGGTGGGCATCAAAAACCACCACCACGTGCTCGCCGGTCAGGGCGGCATAATTAACCAGAATATCCACCAGCCGGGTGCGTGCATGTTCCAGGCTCGAGTCTCCGGAAAGCTGTTCCAGCTCCGGCCAGGCATGAATAATGTTGTAACCATCAACGATCAGGTACTCGTCCATGGACCCGTCTCCTCTGCCTGACCACCTCGTAGGCCAGCAGGGCTGCCGCCACCGAGGCATTCAGGGAACCAACCCGCCCGGCCATGGGCAGCCTGACCAGCTGATCGCACTTTTCCCGCACCAGCCTTCCCAGGCCCCTGTCCTCACCGCCAATAACCAGGGCGATGGGACCGTCCAGGCGCACATCCCAGTAAACGTCCTCCGCATCCCCGCTGGCTCCCACCACCCAGAGGCCCCGCTCCTGGAGGTAGGTAATGGTCCGGGCCAGGTTGGCTACCCTGGCCACCCGGACGTATTCCAGGGCCCCGCAGGAAGCCTTGGCCACGGCCGCGGTAAGGGCAGCCGAGCGGTGCCGGGTGATGATCACGCCGTGGGCTCCGGCGGCGTCGGCCGTACGCAGGATGGCGCCCAGGTTATGGGGATCGTTAATCTCATTCAACAGGATGACAAAGGGATCCGCGGGATATGCGGCAGCCAGGATATCATCCACGGAAACATATTCCCTGGCCCCGGCCAGGGCCACAATTCCCTGATGGGGAATATTTTTAGCCAGCCCGTTTAAATGGGCGCGCTCAACATACTGAACAGGGATGCCCCTCTCCCGGGCCAGGTTGAGAATTTCCTGCAGGGCAGCACTGCCGGCCCCCTTAGCCACCAGCAGCCTGTTGATGGGCCGGTTGGCCGCCAGGGCCTCTTTTACCGGGTGGCGACCGGCAATAATGTTGTCACCATCCGCCCTTTCAGCCATCTGCTTCCACCACCTGGCGGGCCAGTTCCAGGATTTCTCCCAGGCGCCCGCACTGCCCGGTCAGGTACAGATAACCGACAAGGCTTTCCAGCCCCGTGCTGTACCGGTAGCTGATCACGTCGCTTCCCCGGGGAGGGTGGCCGCTCCGGGCATTGCGTCCCCGCCGGGCAACAGCTGCCTCTTTTTCCGTAAGCTTATCCTTCAGGGCGTGCATTACCCGGGCCTGGTTATCGGCCCGAACATATTTTATGGCTTCCCGGTGCAGTTGATTCACACTGGCTATTCCCCGGGTTACCAGGTAATGGCGGACAGCCAGCTCGTACACCGCATCGCCAATGTAGGCCAGCACAGTGGCCGGAAGCTGGTCCGCGTTGGGAATAATCTCGCCTGGTAAAGATATGGTCAAGAAAAACGTCCCTTCCCTCACTGTCTCTTCCAGCGCACCCCGCCGGGTGTATCTTCCAGGATTATCCCCAGCTCTTTCAGGCGATCCCGGATGTAGTCGGCAGTGGTCCAGTCCTTCTTCGCCCTGGCCCGCTGCCGCACCTCCAGCAGCAGTTCGATCAGGGGTTCCTCCAGGCCGCCCCCCGGAACATGCCGTCCCTCGATGAGAATGCGCCCCGTCCCTTCATCGACCCGGAAAATCCCCAGCACCTCGTTGAAGGAGCGGAAGAGTTCCAGCGCCTTCTCCAGGGCCGCCCGGCAGGGAGCCCCGGTATTGTTGTGCAGGTAGGTGTTGACTTCCCGGGCCAGCTCAAAGCAAATGCTCAGCGCCAGGGCGGTGTTAAAATCATCATCCATGGCAGCCACAAATTCCTGCCGGTACCGCTCCAGCGCGGCCGCAAACTCTTCATCCGCGGAATTAAGCTCTTCCCTGCCCGGCTGCTCCAGGGCTTCCATTAACAGGCGGATGCTGTTTTTCATGCGTTCCAGTCCCCGGCCGGCAGCGGCCATTTTTTCGTCGTCAAAATCAAGGGGACTGCGATAGTGTGTGGAAAGGAGGAAGAAACGGACCACTTCCGGGGGAAACTTCTCCAGTATTTCCCTCACCAGAAAGAAGTTACCCAGGGACTTGGACATTTTTTCCTGATTAACGGTGATGAACCCGTTATGCATCCAGTAACGGGCGAAGGGTTGCCCCGTAGCCGCCTCGGCCTGGGCAATTTCGTTTTCATGGTGGGGAAAGACCAGATCATATCCTCCCCCGTGAATATCAAAGTTACTCCCCAGGTACTTTAAAGCCATGGCCGAGCATTCAATGTGCCAGCCGGGGCGTCCCCTGCCCCAGGGGCTCTCCCAGGACGGCTCCCCGGGCCTGGCCGCCTTCCAGAGGGCAAAATCCATGGGGTGTTTTTTGCGGGGGTCCACCTCCACCCTGGCCCCCGCCTGCATCTCCTCCAGGGTACGGCCGGACAGCTTGCCGTATTCGGGAAAGGCGCTGATATCAAAGAACACATCGTTCTCCACCACATAGGCGGCCCTCTTTGCGATAAGGGTACTGATGAGCTCGATAATTTCCGGGAGGTGTTCGGAAACTTTGGGGTGCACATCGGCCGGCAGTACATTTAGAGCCCCGGCATCCCGGTAATATTCCTCAATGTACTTGCGGGCCAGCGCCAGCGCGTCCATATTTTCCTCCCGGGCCCGGTTGATGATTTTATCATCGATATCCGTAAAATTCTGGATATATCTCACCTGATAACCCCGGAACTTAAAATACCGCCGCACCGTATCAAAAAATACCAGCGGGCGGGCATTGCCCAGGTGGATGAAATTGTAGGTGGTGGGCCCGCAGACATACATATCCACCCGTCCCGGCTGGCGGGGAATAAATTTTTCCTTGCGCCTGGTTAAGGTATTGTAAATTTCCACGGAACAATCGCTCCCCTGTTCAACTTTATGTAAACTGCGGCGGAACAACCGCCGCCGCTTTGTTCCAACCTTGCGCGTGTCCCGGCAGGCAGCCCTGTGCCGGCCGCGGCCCGACAAGCATTCTTGTCTTAGAACCGGCGCTACCCTCTTCAGGACTTATCCGGCTGATTAAAGGCACCCCGAACCAGGTTGTCACAGGCTTCCAGGGGTTCAGCCGTTTTAGCATCGGCCAGCTTTTTCTCCAGCTCCAGAACCCGTTTTTCCAGGCGTTCAATATTGTGCATCAGGCAGTTAATTACTTCCGCCACCGGGTCGGGCAGCAGGTCGTGGCGCAGATCAATATCCGGCTTGCTTGCTGAATCCACCCGCTTGCCGTCCTGAATGACCACCTTGCCGGGCACTCCCACCACGGTGCTGTTGGGAGGTACGGGCTTGAGCACCACCGAACCGGCACCAATTTTGGAGTTGTCGCCCACAGTGAAAGAACCGAGAATCTTGGCCCCGGCGCTGATAACCACATTGTTGCCGATGGTGGGGTGGCGCTTGCCCTTTTCTTTGCCCGTCCCCCCCAGGGTCACTCCCTGGTAGATGGTCACGTTGTCGCCAATTTCGGCCGTTTCCCCAATTACCACCCCGGCACCATGGTCAATAAACAATCCCTGGCCGATTTTTGCCCCGGGGTGGATTTCGATCTGGGTGAGAAAGCGGGAAATATGCGAGATCAGGCGGGCAATGGTAAAAAGCCGCTTCCGGTAAAAGAAATGGGCTATCCGGTGCATGATTATGGCATGCAGGCCGGGATAGCAGAGCAGTACCTCCAGGAGGCTCTTGGCCGCCGGATCCCGCTCAAATACCGCCTGTATATCACGTTTGAGCTGCTTGAACATGGCCCACCCTCCAAGTGGCTAACCGGAGAATATGAACAGCCTGTGATCCGGTTTATTTGCTCGAGACTGGAAGAACCACCGGAATGCTTCAGCAGGCACCGGCAACCCGGCCCAGGCGGGAGAGCACCTTTTCCCGGCCCAAAAGGGAAATGACCTGGTAAAGCTCCGGTCCGTGGGTCCGGCCGGTGAGAGCTACCCTGATGGGCAGGTAAACCTTCCGGGCACCCAGACCCAGCTCTTTGGGCAGTTTTTTCAATATGCCCCGGGCGGTGTCCTCATCCAGCTCACTGACCGTCCTGACCTTTTCCGCCAGGGCGGAAAGGACGCGGGGAACCTCTTCCCCGGCCAGCACCGCCCGGGCTTCTTCATCCTCCGGTTCAACCTCCGGCGCGAAGAAAATATCCACATGGCGGGTAATTTCGGACAGGCTGGTCAGGTAATCCCGTACGGTAGCCACCAGCTGTTTCAACCACCGGTACTGTTCCGGAGTCACCCCGCCGGAAATATAACCGGCTTTCTGCAGAAAGGGAATGGCCAGCTCGGTGAGGCGGTCCAGGGAACTCTGCCGGATGTAGTGGCCGTTCAACCAGTTAAGCTTGTCCAGGTCAAAAATGGCCGGGTTCTTTGCCACCCGCTCCAGGGAAAACTGCTGCACCAGTTCCTCCAGGGTGAATATTTCCTCCTCTCCCCCCGGGGACCAGCCCAAAAGGGCCAGGAAGTTGACCAGGGCCTCGGGAAGGTAGCCCATTTCCCGGTACTGCTCGATGGAAGTGGCCCCGTGCCGCTTGCTCATCTTGGAACGATCCTGGCCCAGGATCAGGGAAATATGGGCAAATTGAGGTTCTGGCCAGCCGAAAGCACGGTACAGGAGGATCTGCCTTGGCGTGTTGGACAGGTGCTCCTCCGCCCGGATGACATGGGTAATGCCCATATGGTGGTCGTCCACCACCACCGCAAAATTATAGGTGGGAATACCATCGGATTTGACGATAATAAAATCGCCGATACCCGCCGTATCAAAGGTCACCTCACCGCGGACCAGATCGTGAACGGTGATGTTTTCCCCGGCGGGAACCGCAAAACGTAAAACCGGCCGCCGCCCCATTTCTTCCAGGCGGCGCCGGTCCTGTTCAGTCAGGTGACGGCAGCGGCCGGAATAGCGGGGCATTTCACCGCGGGCCAGAAGGGCCTCCCGCTCGGCAGCCAGTTCTTCTTCCGTACAGTAACAGGGGTAGGCCCACCCGCTTTCTAAAAGCTGCCGGGCATACTGCTGGTAAATGGAAAGCCGTTCCGTCTGCCGGTACGGGCCGCAGGGGCCGCCCACCTCAACTCCCTCATCCCAGTCAAGGCCCAGCCAGCGCAGTGCTTCCAGGATATTTTGCTCCGATTCCCGGGAAGAACGCTCCAGATCCGTATCTTCAATGCGCACAATAAAAGTACCGCCCTTCTGGCGGGCAAACAGCCAGTTAAATAACGCCGAACGAGCCCCACCGATATGCAGCGGGCCGGTAGGGCTGGGTGCAAACCTCACTCTGACGCCGGACAAAAATGGTCCTCCTCCACTATGTATTTTAAGACCTCATTATTCGACCCATATTATATCACCGGCCGGGCGTAAGAAGCAACTTGAGAAATGGGCGCGGGGCCTTGCCGGGGCCCGCATGCGGCACTAGAATATAAGGGAAGAGAAATGCCCTTTCCCCGCCGGGCAGATACGCGGGGCAAATTGCGGCCGGTCCGGCCGGGGCCGGATAGCCAAAAAAGGACGGTAATGGCAAGTGATTGCAGGATTAACCGGCGGCATTGCCACGGGTAAAAGCACGGTGGCCGCTCTATTCCGGGATCTGGGGGCACGGGTGATTGACTTTGACGCCCTCGCCCACAGGGTGATGAGCCCGGGCTTAAAGGCATGGGAAGAAATCGTAAAATTTTTCGGCACGGGTATACTGAACCCTGACCGGACCATCAACCGGAAGGAGCTGGGCCGCCTGGTTTTCGACGATCCGGAAAAGCTGGCCCGGCTGAACAGCATCGTTCACCCGGCAGTTTTTGAGGAGGACAGGAAAATTACCGCAGAAATCCTGGCCCGGGATCCCGATGCGGTGATCATCAAAGAGATTCCCCTGCTGGTGGAAGCAGGGGCGGGACATCTGGTGGACAAAATCATCGTGGTTCACGCATCCCCCGAAGTACAGCTGCAAAGGCTTCTGGGCCGGGGATTCAACCGGGAGGAAGCTTTGAAAAGAATTAACGCCCAGGCTCCCCCGGGCGAGAAAATGAAGTGGGCTGATTTTGTTATTTATAACGACGGCTGCCTGGAAGAAACCCGGAAGCAGGTGGAAGAAGTCTACCGGCAATTGGTGCAGGCAAGGGCAAGCTCCGCAACGGTAACCCGGCGTATTTCCCCGTCTTCATAAACGGGTACGATACTGGTATCCTGCAACAAATGCCCGTATTGCTCCCTATCCAGTTTCTCGCCCATTATACCGAGAAAACGCAACGTGTACCCCCTTACCACGGGGTCGGGATCGTCCACGTAAGGGGCCAGCATGGGTATGTATCTCCTCACCAAATCCGGTCTGGCCCGGGCAATTTGTCCTGCCGCCCACATTACTCCGCGGCGCAGCATCTCCTCCTCCACGTGAAAGAGGATGATGGAAGCATAATCCCCATATAGATCCGGCCGGCGGGCAACAATTTCCCCCATGGCTTCCACGGAGGCCCAGCCAATGCCCCCGGACTCCTCGTTAATGGCCCAGAGCAGGTTGCGCAAAATCAACCTCACCGCCTGGGGGTCTTCTTCGGCCAGGCGCCCGGCCACCACACCCATGGCCTCGATGGCCCGCCAGCAGAGGAGCGTACCGGGCTCATACAGGAGCCTTCTCAAGTACCTGATCCTGGTCCTGTCCCCGGCCACCATTTCGGCGATTTCATCATACTTCCGCTCTTTTAGCAGGGTTATCACGAGGTCTTTAGTATTCAACATAGAATCCACCCCTTCGCCGGGTATAAAAGCCATGCCGGTTGCCCCCGGAAGAATTCCGTCCCTGCGCGGTTAATCCAGAGCTCCTGTGGGCAATAGATTTTCCGAACGACCCCGAGAAGAGACAACGGCGGCCACGGCGTAAGCCGCTATCCCCTCACCGGTACCGGTAAAGCCCAGCCCCTCGGTGGTTGTAGCCTTGACGTTAATGCGGCCGGCATCAATATTGAGCGAGCGGGCAATGTTAAATTCCATGCTGGGAATGTATGCGGCCAGCCGGGGTGCCTGGGCCACCACCACGGCATCGATATTGCTCACCCTGTAACCCCGTTCCGCCAGCATCTTTCCCACCTCTTCCAGCAGCATCAGGCTGGAAATCCCGGCATAACGGGGTTCGTGATCGGGAAAATGGCGGCCGATATCCCCCAGCCCGGCGGCACCCAGGAGGGCGTCCATAACAGCGTGGACCAGCACGTCGGCATCGGAATGCCCCGCCAGACCCCGCTCAAAGGGCACCTCCACCCCTCCCAGGATCAGGGGGCGCCCGGCAACCAGCCGGTGCACATCGTATCCGAAACCCATCCTCAACGGTGCAGGAGGCACGTTGCTCTTCTCCCCTTTCTCCAGCAGGGCCTCCGCCACAACCATATCCTCGGGGGTGGTAATTTTAATATTCCGGTAGGAGCCGGGGACCAGTTTCACCGGGTGGCCCATGGCCTCCACCAGGGAAGCGTCATCGGTGGCCGAAATTTTTTCCGCCGCCGCCCGCCGGTGGGCTTCCACGAGCAGGGAAAACCTGAAGCCCTGGGGAGTCTGGGTCAGCCACAGCACTTCCCGGGGGAGGGTACGGGCCACAAAGCCCCCGGAGCCCGCCTCCTTTACCGTATCCTTCACCGGAACGGCCAGGGTGGCCGCCCCCCAGCGGGCAGCCTCGCGGGCCACCGCCAGCACATCCTCCACCCGCGCCAGGGGCCGGGCGCCATCATGAACGAGCACAACCTCCGTTTCCGGCGGCAGGGCTTCCAGCCCGTTGCGCACGGAATCCTGCCGCCGCCCGCCGCCGGGTACCACTCCCCGCAGTTTGCGGCAGCCCCATTCCCGGCGGGCCAGCCGGTCCACGCGCTCCACGTCCCCCTCCGCCGCCACCACAACATAGCCCCGGACCGGTTCCGCTTCCTCAAAAATGCGCAGGCTCCGGGCCAGCACGGGCAAGCCGGAAAGGGGCAGGAACTGCTTGTTTACTCCCTGCCCCATCCGCTCGGAACGCCCGGCAGCCACCACCACGGCAAAGACATTATCCAATGGCGTTCACCCCGTTGTAGCGCACATTTCCGTTTTCCTGGCGCTGCTCCTGCCGGGGACGGGCGAAGATCATCCGCCCGGCAGCCGTCTGCAGTACGCTGGTTACCAGCACGCTGATGGTCTGCCCGATATATTTTTTACCCCCGTCGACCACGATCATGGTGCCGTCATCCAGGTAGCCCACACCCTGGCCGGCTTCCTTGCCGTCCCGCACCACCTGCACGACCATTTCTTCCCCGGGCAGGACCACCGGCTTGATGGCGTTGGCCAGCTCATTGATGTTGAGCACCTTCACGCCGTGAAGCTCGGCCACCTTGTTCAGATTAAAATCGTTGGTCATTATTTTGGCCCCCAGACGCTGGGCCAGCTTGACCAGTTTGGAATCCACCTCGGCCACATCTTCAAGACCACGCACATTATCGATTATCTGAACCTTGACCGGGGAATTCTTGCGCATCTGGTTCAGTATGTCCAGCCCCCGGCGCCCGCGGTTGCGCTTCAATACGTCCGGAGAATCGGCAATATGCCGCAGTTCCTCCAGCACAAAGGCGGGAACCAGAAGGGTGCCTTCAATAAAACCGCTGTCAACCAGGTCAGCAATGCGGCCGTCGATAATTACGCTGGTATCCAGCAGCTTGAAATTGGACTGGCGGTTTTCCGCCCGGGAGGCCTTTTCCCTGCCAAAACGGGGAAAATTACTGAAAAGGCCCAGCAGCTCCTCCCTTTTTTTCACGGCCACACTCATTCCCAGATAACCCAGAAGCAGGGTGCCCAGGATCCAGATAATCTTGCCCAGCGGTCCCAGAACAAAAAGAATTGAACCTAATAAATTAGCAATTATGAGTCCAATAATCAGGCCCACAGAACCCATCACCAGGTCCTGGGTCGGGGTCCTGGAAAGACGCTGTTCCAGGAAAGATGTCAGGCGTACGGCCCCGCGAATGATCGGGGAAGCCAGGAACAGGCCCAGTATAAGCCCGATCAGGGTGCTCAGGGCCAGGATGCCGAACTTAAGCTGGGGCAGGCCGCCCGGGAGAGATAACAAACCCCTGTCCAGAACGAGCAGGCCCGTATAAAAGCCGGACGCCGAAAAGATGGCAATCAGCAGAAAAAAAATAACGCGCCTCAGCAACATTTTCACCTCACTTTCTCCTCAACTCTCTTTAATTCTCCTGTTTACGAGCGGGCTTGCCCGCTTCATTGCTGACACTTATATTATAGCCCCATAAGATAACCACTTCAACTAAAAATTGGAGATTCTTACCTTTTTAAAAAAAACACGCCAGTAATTACTGACGTGTATTAAGCAAAAGCGCTGTCCACCAGGGATTGGGCTTTTTCTTCTTCCAGTTCGGTAGCCAGAGCCAGCTCACTGATTAATATCTGACGAGCATTCTCCAGCATTTTTCTTTCCCCGGAAGAAAGGCCCTTTTCCTTCTCTCTCTTGGCCAGGTTACGCACCACCTCGGCAACCTCGTATATATCGCCGCTGCGCATTTTTTCCAGATTAGCCCGGTAGCGGCGGTTCCAGTTGGAGGACATGGCGGTGCTTTTTCCCTTGAGGATGCTGATAACTTTGGGTACGCTTGCCCGATCTATGACTTCCCGCAGGCCAATTTCCCGGCAGTTGGCAATGGGAATCATTACCTTCATATCACCTACGGGCAAGCGCAAAATATAATACTGCTTCTTCTCTCCCAGAACTTCTTTTTCCTCAATGGCTTCGATGATCCCTGCCCCGTGCATGGGGTACACGACCTTATCTCCAACTTTAAACAACGCCGGACCCCCTTAAACTTAAAACTTTACCTGTACAAAATTATAGCAGGAACCGCGACATTTGTCAAGAAGTATTAATTTTAGCATAGCTACTATGCCGTGTCAACAGAAATTTTTGAATAGCCTGTTTGACAGGACAAGCACCCGGCAGGTATAATTATCAAAAAAGGGCCATCTGAAAAAGGAGTGGTACCGTTTTGATCAAAAATGCAGCCTATGATGATTTTCAGCGCACGGTTTCGGAAGTGCTGGTCTGCAACCGGAGTGTACTGGACGTGCTGGCCAAGACCCAGGAGGCCAATGCCCGCCTGAACAGGGCGGTGATTAAAACGGTTACCAGCTGCGGATGCTTGAGAATAAACGCCCGGAAAAAAGAAATTCCCCCGGATGCTACCCTGGCCGACCTGCGGCACCTGCTGGAATCACACCTGGCAGGGGAAATGTGCGGGGAATGCCGGGAGGCGGTGGAAAACGCTATCGGGCGCTGCCTGTTCTACCTGGCGGCCCTGTGCGATCTGCTTGATTTGAATCTGGAAGATATTGTGGCCAAGGAACAGAAACAACTGCGCATCCTGGGCATATATAACCTGGCTTGAAAAAGGCGCCGGTCGACGCCTTTTTTAATTGCGACCCTCCTGAAGCAGTTGCTCGCGGTAACGGGCCAATCCTTCTTTAATGGAACGGGCCCGCGCCTCCCCGATACCCTCCACCGCATCCAGCTCTTCAATGCTGGCATTGAGAATTTTCTGCAGGGAACCAAACTCTTTAACCATATTTTCAATCACCGGCAGGGGCAGGCGGGGAATTTTATCCAGGATGCGGTACCCCCGGGGAGAAACGCTCTGGTCGAGAATGCTGGTGCTCCCGGGATACCCCAGGGCACGGGCAATCAGGGAAAGATCCAGGAGGTCCTCCGCCGGCCAGCTGTTGATCATGGCCAGAATGGTACCCGGGGACCTGTCCGCAGCCGTAGCGTAGTCACGGATAATCAGCAGGCCCTCGTGTTCCACGCCGGTTACCAGCTCTTCCAGCTGCATGGTGATCAGCCTTCCCTCTATCCCCAGCTCGCTGATGTACTTCTCAATTTCCTTGACCACCCGCAGTACCATCTCCACCCTCTGAATGGCCCGGCTCACATCAAAAAGGGTTACCGCTTCCTCAAACTCCAGGATGCTCAGCTGCTTCACCACCCGGTCCAGCACCGAGCGGTATTTTTCCAGGGTCTGAATGGCCTGGTTGGCCTTGGCCAGAATAACCCCCACATCCCGCAGCACATACTTCAGGTTTCCCTTGTAAATGGTAATTACTCCCCGGCGCTGGGAAATGGAAATCACCAGGGCACCGGTCTGCTTGGCCACCCGTTCGGCCGTGCGGTGCCTGATGCCGGTCTCGGTGGAAGGAATGCTCAGGTTGGGGATGAGCTGGGTGTTCGCCGCCAGGATTCGCTTCAAATCCGAACTTATAATTATGGCCCCATCCATCTTGGCCAGCTCATAAAGGTTGGCCGGCGTGAATTCCGCGTTAACGGCAAATCCTCCCTCGGCAATCTCCATTACTTCCGGCGAATCGCCAATAACAATCAGCGCCCCCGTTTTTGCCCGCAGGATGTTTTCCAGGCCTTCGCGCAAGGGAGTACCGGGAGCAACGGTACGCAGCAACTGCAGCAGCCTGTCTTCTACACGTTCCTCCTTCAAGGTTTCACCCCTCATTTTCCAGGGCTATTTCCAGAGCCTCTGACAGGGTCCGGGCCGTCCAAATTTCCAGGGTTCCCAACCGTGACCGGTCCACCTGACCCGCATTGGCCCGGGGCAGCAGGCAGCGGGTGAAACCCAGCTGTGCCGCTTCCTGGACCCTTTTCTCAATCCCGGTAACGGGGCGGAGTTCCCCCGTCAGGCCAACTTCACCCACCACTGCCAGGCGGCAGTTAACCGGGCGATCCCGGAAACTGGAAGCCAGGGCCACCGCTATGGCCAGGTCAACCGCCGGCTCCACCAGGCGCACCCCGCCCACCGCGTTGACATAGGCGTCATAGCTGCCCAGATGCAGGCCCACCCGCTTTTCCAGCACGGCCATGATCAGAATAACCCGGTTGTAATCCACCCCCGCCGTCATGCGCCGGGGGGTGCCGAAGCCGGTGGGCGACACCAGGGCCTGAATCTCCACCAGAAGCGGCCTCGTCCCTTCCAGGGTGGGCACCACCACCGACCCGGCCACCGGCCCGACGGAGTGCTGCATTATGAACAGGGAAGAGGGATTGGCCACCTCCACCAGGCCGGCATCCTTCATCTCAAAGACGCCAATCTCGTTGGTGGACCCAAAACGGTTTTTAACCCCCCGCAGGATGCGGAAGGACTGGTGCCTCTCCCCTTCAAAATACAGCACCACATCCACCATATGCTCCAGGATCCGCGGCCCGGCCAGTATTCCCTCCTTGGTCACGTGCCCGACCAGGAAAATGGCCACTCCCATTTCCTTGGCCAGGCGCATCAGCCTGGTGGTGCACTCCCGCACCTGCCCCACACTGCCGGGAGCAGAACCGAAATCCACATGGTGCATGGTCTGGATGGAATCCACCACAACCAGGGCGGGACTCAAAGACCTGATGCTGTTTTCCACCGCATCAATATCCGTTTCCGCCAGAAGGTACAGCAGGCTGGACTCCATACCCAGGCGGGTGGCCCTCATGCGTACCTGCTGGAGCGACTCCTCACCGGTGACATAAAGTACCACCCGGCCGGCACCGGCAACACCGGTGGCCACCTGTAAAAGGAGGGTGGATTTACCGATCCCCGGATCTCCCCCCAGCAAAATCAACGAGGCAGGTACCACACCACCGCCCAGCACCCGGTCCAGTTCACCAATACCGGTGGAAAACCGTTCTTCCTTATCCAGGTTGATCTGGGTTATGGGAAGCGGAACAGGAGCAGCGGCCCTGCCCTCTTTCTGCCCCCTGCCGGAAGCCCTTTCCTCCACCAGGGAATTCCACGCCCCGCACTCGGGACAGCGGCCCAGCCAGGAATGCGTGCAGTGCCCGCACTCCTGGCAGCAGTAGCGGGTCTTTCCGCTCATGGTCACTCTTCCTTAAATTAACCGGGAACCCGAAACCCCATCCTGAAAATAAAATTCGTCATTCCCGGGCCTTTTTTCACAGAAGATAACATTTTTAGTATAACATTTCTTAATTTGCTTCCACAAGTTAAAAACAATACCAGAACAGGGTCTTATCACCTCGATCCGCCCCGGCTAAGGCTGCAGTCCGCCCGGCAGCGCTCACTCCAGGTCGCTCCTAATGTAAAACCAGGGCCCATAAAGAGTTGTTCAACAATCTAAAACTCCGCCCTGTATCTGGCAGAGTTTCTTGTAATGAAAAGCTTCTTTTATAGGTCTGATACCAGATAGTAGCCAACGCCGTGTTTGCTCAGAATATACCTGGGATTGCCGGGGTCGTCCTCGATCTTTTTTCGCAGGCTGCTGATGTAATTGCGCAGGTAGTGCAGTTCATTGCGGTACTCGGGGCCCCAGACCCGGGTGAGCAAATCCTCGTGGGTGATGACTTTTCCCGCGTGACAGACCTTAACCAATCGCACGAGGCGGGGTTCATCATCCACTACCAGGATTGTTTTACGCTTCATCTCAATCCACCCGGTCTTACCGCCTTGAGCATTTCCGTAATGGGATAGGAATTCGGCCCGGCTATAAAAGAGGCACTTGTGAGAATGGTAAAAGGAGGTGCGGGAAAATCGCACCTCCTTACCGGTCCCCCCTGCCTTTTCAGGCGGTATTATTCACTTTGCGCATTTGCCGGTGCCCCGTCGGCCCTGCGCACCACAATCTGGCCGTTTTCGCCGTCCACCACCACCCGGTCGCCCCTGTGGAAGGTACCCTTCAGGAGCTCCTCGGAGAGGCGGTCTTCCACCAGGCGCTGGATGGCCCGGCGTAAAGGCCTGGCCCCGTAGGTTTCATCGAAACCTTCCCTGGCCAGAATTTCTTTAGCCGCTTCAGTAAACTCCACTTCCACATCGTGTTCTTTCATCCGCGCGGCCACTTCCTTGAGCATCAGGCCCACAATTTCCTTGATGTGCTCGGCGGTCAGGGAGTGGAAGACGATGATCTCGTCGATGCGGTTCAGGAATTCCGGCCGGAAGGTGCGCTTCAACTCCTCGGTTACCCGCTCCTTCATGCGCTCGTAGCTGGCTTCCCTCTCCTGTTCGGTGCGGAAGCCCAACGTCCCTTCCTTGCGCAGGGTGTGCACCCCCACGTTGGAGGTCATGATGATCACCGTGTTGCGGAAGTCCACCGTCCGGCCCTTGGCATCGGTCAGGCGACCGTCTTCCAGGACCTGCAGGAGGATGTTGAACACATCCGGGTGGGCCTTCTCAATCTCGTCCAGCAGCACCACGGTGTAAGGCTTGCGCCGCACCGCTTCGGTCAGCTGGCCGCCCTCCTCGTAACCCACGTAGCCCGGGGGTGCGCCCACCAGTCGGGAGACGGCAAACCTCTCCATATACTCGCTCATATCCAGGCGCACCAGGGCATCCTCATCGCCGAAGAGGGCCTCGGCCAGCGCCCGGGCCAGCTCGGTTTTACCCACACCGGTGGGACCCAGGAAGATGAAGGAGCCGATGGGCCGCTTGGGATCCTTGAGTCCAGCCCGTGCCCGGCGCACTGAACGGGCCACGGCCCGTACCGCCTCGTCCTGGCCCACTACCCGCTGGTGCAGGATTTCCTCCAGGCGCAGCAGGCGCTCGGTTTCCTCTTCGGCCAGCTTTTTCACCGGGATGCCGGTCCAGCTGCTGACAATCTGGGCGATATCCTCCCCGGTAACCACCAGTTCTTCCTTGCCCCTGGCCGCCTGCCAGTCCTGCCGCCGGGCTTCCAGTTCTTTCTTCAACTGCTGCTCCTGATCCCGCAACTGGGCGGCCTTTTCAAATTCCTGGTTGTTGACGGCCGCTTCCTTTTCTTTCTGGATTTCCTCAATCCGCTTCTCCAGATCCTTGAGGTTGGGCGGGGCAGTAAAGGCCCGCAGGCGTACCCGGGAACTGGCCTCATCCACCAGGTCAATGGCCTTATCCGGCAGGAACCGGTCGGTGATGTAGCGGTCGGAAAGCCTGGCCGCCGCTTCCAGGGCCTCATCGGTTATGCGCACCCGGTGATGGGCTTCGTACTTATCCCGCAGCCCCTTTAAGATGGCGATGGTTTCCTCCACCGTGGGCTCCTCTACCATGATGGGCTGGAAGCGCCGCTCCAGGGCGGGATCCCGCTCAATGTGCTTGCGGTACTCGTCCAGGGTGGTGGCCCCGATGCACTGGAGCTCGCCCCTGGCCAGCGCCGGCTTCAGGATGTTTGCCGCATCAATGGCCCCCTCCGCCGCACCGGCACCTATGAGCGTATGCAGCTCATCAATGAAAACGATGATGTTGCCGGCCCTGACGATTTCGTCAATAACCTTTTTAATCCGTTCCTCGAACTCGCCCCGATACTTGGTGCCGGCCACCATGGAAGCCAGGTCCAGGGTGACCACCCGCTTGTTGAGCAGTACCTCCGGTACGTTACCCTGCACAATGCGCTGGGCCAGACCCTCGGCTATGGCGGTTTTACCCACCCCCGGCTCACCGATGAGCACCGGGTTGTTCTTGGTGCGGCGGCTCAAGATCTGGATGACCCGCTCGATCTCCTTCTCCCGCCCCACCACGGGATCCAGCTTGTCGTCCCGGGCCAGGGCGGTCAGATCGCGGCCGAACTGATCCAGGGTGGGTGTGCTGGAAGCCTGGGATCTGGCCGCACCCGGCTGCCCCATGGCCGCTCCCCCTGCCATACCGCCGAGCATCTGCAGGATCACACCGCGCACCCTGTTCAGGTCCGCCCCCAGGGACATCAGAGCCCTGGCGGCCACACCCTCGCCCTCCCGGATCAGGCCCAGGAGGAGGTGCTCCGTACCCACGTAGTTGTGGCCCATGCGCCGGGCCTCATCCACAGCCAGCTCCAGTACCCGCTTGGCCCGCGGAGTCAGGGGAATTTCCTGCGGCATGGGACCGGAAACCTTTTCCACCATCTGCTCCACCACTGACCGCACTTTATCGGCTTCAATGCCCAGGCTGGCCAGGGCCTTGGCAGCCACACCCTCCCCTTCCCGGATCAGCCCGAGCAAAAGATGTTCCGTACCCACGTATGGATAATTAAGCCTCCTGGCCTCTTCCTGCGCTAAAAACAGCACTTTTTGCGCCCTCTGCGTAAAACGCCCGAACAACATCGTCACAACACCTCCTCTTGCTTATTAAGACTGTTGAGCAGCCGATAGTTTTTTGCGGATCAACTGGGCGCGGTATATATCCCGCTCCACAGGACTCAAATCCTTACCCGTAACCTTTACCAGGAAGGCCGGCCGGGTAAGAACCATCAATTCGATTGTCAGCGGCGCCGGGATATTTTTGATGATCCCCATATTAATACCCAGGCGCAGGTCGGAAAACAGGCTCATGGCTTCCTCGGAGGTCATCACCCGGGCATGCTTCAGCAGGCCGTAGGCCCGCCCTACCCGGTCCTCCAGCTGCTCGCGGCGCTCCCGGAAGAGGGCCTGCCGGGCCGCCCTTTCCTGTTCCAGCAGCTGGCGGGTTACCGAGATGAGGTTGGCAATTATGTCCTCTTCCGCCTGTCCCAGGGTGACCTGGTTGGAGACCTGGAACAGGTTCCCCTTGGCCTCGGTACCCTCACCGTAAAGCCCGCGCACGGTCAACCCCAGCTTGGTAATGGTGTCCAGTACCCCTTTAATTTGATTGACCATCACCAGGCCGGGCAGGTGCAGCATCACCGAAGCGCGCAGGCCCGTGCCCACGTTGGTGGGGCAGGCCGTGAGATAACCCAGTTTCTCATCAAAGGCATAATCCAGGGTCGCCTCCAGAGCGTCGTCAAGGCGGCTGATCAGCTCCCAGGCCCTGTTCAACTGCAGGCCGGGCAGCAGGCACTGCAGGCGCAGGTGATCTTCTTCGTTGACCATCACGCTGAGCACTTCATCGTCCCGCAGCACCACCGCCTTGCGCTCGAAATTCTCCAGCAAATCAGGGCTTATCAGGTGTTTTTCTACTAGTATCTGCCTTTCCACAGGTGTCAATTCGTTCATGCGCGTTAATTCCATCCTGCCCATTTTTTCCCGGAAAACCCTGTTTTCTATGGCCGTCTGCACGGCATGGATCACATCTTCGGCCTTTTCCCGGGTGAGCAGGTGGGGAAAAGGCAGGTGGGCCAGATTCCGGGCCACCCGCACCCGGCTGCTGATCACGATGTCCGACTCGGGACCCGTACCATCCATCCAGTGACTGTGGGGATTGTTCACGGTTTCTCTGATGGACATAACCTTATCCCTCCCGCAGCTCCTTTTCCAGCTCCCGGATGGCATCCCGCAACTCCGCCGCCCGCTCGAACTCCTCCCGGCTGACGGCTTCCCGCAGCTGGGCCTTCAGCCGCTCCAGGCGGTTGATTACCCGCATTTTGCCGCCGGTACGCTCGGGCACCTTGCCCGTATGCCGGGTATTCCCGTGGATGCGCCGGAACACGGGCTCGAGCCGGGGGCCAAAATAGCGGTAGCACTCCCCGCACCCCAGCAATCCCTGGCGGGCAAACTGGGCTTCCGTCAGGCCGCAGGCCTCACAGCGGGCTCCCGCTGGAGCCATCGCAGGGCCGGTGGTGGGAAAGCCGAACTCGTTGTGCAGCAGCCCGGCCAGAAAATTATGCAGGTTTATCTGAGGGAAAAAGCCCATGGCCTGGGCCTGCAGCTCACGGGCACACTGCTCGCACAGGCGCATGGTCCGCTTTTCATTGTTGATGATTTCCGTCCAGTGGACCGTGGCCGGTCTCTGGTGACAGCGTTCGCATTCCATCCACTTCAACCTCCTTTTTTAGGGCACCGGCAAAAGTATTCCCGGGATGCCCGTTTTATTCACCTTTTTGACCCAGCAAACTTATAATCATGGCGCGCAGGATCAAAGCCCGCAGCTGGTCTCTGGCCGGCAGGCCCAGGCGCAGCACTTCCCGGTCGATCACCGCCCGCATCATCCGGGATTCACGGTCGGTGATCAGCTTTTCTTCCCGCATCCGCTCAATGATCGCCTGCGCCCGCCGCTGGGATATTTCCCTGCCCACCAGATTCAGCAGCTGGCTGAGGGAATCCAGCCTCTGGTCCCGGGGCAACTGCATAATCCGCACGTAACCACCCCCACCTCGCCGGCTTTCCACCAGAAAGCCGTGCTCCACGGTAAAGCGGGTGGCCAGGACGTAATTGATCTGGGAGGGAACGCAATTAAACTGTTCGGCCAGTTCATTGCGCCGGATCTCGATCATCCCGCGGGCGCTGGCGGCCAGTAATTCCTTCAGGTAGCGTTCAATGAGATCCGAGATGTTCGACAACCACCCCCACCCTCCCTTAACTTTGACCTTGACTGACTTTCACCTTTATTATAGACAGATCGGCCTGAAAAAATACAAGCGCCGGGAAAAACTTTTAGAGAAAATTTCTGGCAGCCATAACCTGCCTGTAAAATCTGGATCCCCCGGGCGCTTTATTTTTCGATTTTTTACCTGATTCCAGTTTATTATACGGATTTATCCCCCAAAATAAAAAAGTACACATAAAACAAAAAGCATACCTGTAGTTTCACAGGTATGCCCTCTCTTGCCATGGCTCCCCGAGTAGGATTCGAACCTACAACCCTCCGGTTAACAGCCGGATGCTCTACCGTTGAGCTATCGGGGAATAACCTCAGTGCCACTGCTTATTATACTAAACTCTCCTTCACCCGTCAAGCCCTTTTTAACGCCTCGTGTCTGGAGCATGACCAGAATTCAGTTTTGCAGTTACTTTAGTCATAAAACTTTAAAAGGACAGGATTACATGTCAAGCCGGCAGGGCCTCGGCCCGCGGTGCAGCCAGACGGGCCGCCCTGCCCAGCCAGCCGCGCACTTCCATAGCCTCGGCCACCCTCTTGACCGCCACCATGTAGGCAGCCAGGCGCATATCCACATCCCTGCCCAGCTTGCGCATGGCCACCACTTCATGAAAACCGCGCACCATAATTTCCTCAAGACGGCGGTTTACCTCTTCCTCAGTCCAGTAATATCCCATGTTGTTTTGCACCCATTCAAAATAGGAGACCGTAACCCCTCCCGCACTGGCCAGGATATCAGGTATAACAAAAATTCCCTTTTGATTCAATATCCGGTCGCCTTCCGGTGTGGTGGGGCCGTTGGCCGCCTCGGCCACAATCTTTGCCCTGACCTGCCCGGCCACACTGGCGGTAATCTGGTTTTCCAGCGCCGCCGGCACCAGAATATCGCAGTCCAGGGTGAGCAGCTCGGTGGAGGAAATGGGTTTGCTGCCGGGGAAACCCTTTACAGAACCGGTTTTTGTCTTGTGGTCACGCAGTTTTACCGGGTCCATGCCGGCGGCATTAAAGGCCCCGCCGGTGGAATCCACAACGGCAACAATGCGGCAGCCCATTTCGTGCAGCAGCCGGGCCACAATGCTGCCGGCGTTTCCGAAACCCTGTACGGCCACCGCAGCCCCGGCCAGGGGTATCCCCAGCATCTTGGCCGCCTCCCGCACTACAATGGCACACCCCCGGGCGGTGGCTTCATTGCGGCCCGCCGATCCGCCCACGATCAGCGGCTTGCCGGTAATAACACCAAACTCGTTGTATCCTTTATAGCGGCTGAATTCATCCATCATCCAGGCCATGATCCGGGGATTGGTATACACATCCGGCGCCGGGATATCTTTCTCAGGACCTAAAATCTCTGCAACAGCCCGCACGTAGCCCCGGCTCAACCTCTCCAGTTCGCCGGGCGAGAGTTCTTTGGGATTGCATACCACCCCGCCTTTACCCCCTCCGTAAGGCAGGCCCACCACCGCACATTTGAAGGTCATCCACATGGCCAGCGCCTTCACTTCTTCCAGGGTGACGTCAGGATGAAAACGTATGCCGCCCTTTGCCGGTCCCAGGGCGCTGTTATGCTGGACCCTTCAGCCGGGGACAGGAATTAGAGCCGGCGACAATTTGCCGGCCATCTGTAACAAAATAGGATCTCAATCTGGGATTTAGACATGCCGGGGTGATGGTTATGCTTTCACTATTGAAATCCCGGCTAGTCAACATCGAAAAGGATATTCTGGCCGCCTACGTTAAAAAAATTGAGGAAGGCACCATGAGTAAAGGCCAGCTGGCCAAATTGCTGGGCATCAGCCGCATCACCCTTTACCGCAAGCTGAAACAATACGGGCTGTAGAAGATAGTAGGGGGCGAATCAACCCCTTTTCTTCATAATCATAAATGAATGTTCAATAAGCAAGACCATGGAATTGCGCAAGCAATCCTCGAAAATTTATTCTTGGTGGCCTTTGCGTGGTTGACTTCCAAAAAAATTTTTACATTGCGGGAACCTTTTTCAGTGTTATTCGTCATAATTAATAAGTCAAGCGTTGAAATATTAAAAACATTAAATAGTTTAAATGAAAGAGGGAAGACGGATGATGTTGTCTAGATCTAACCCCGGGTTTAAGTTATTTATCTTCTTACTGCTGGCGATAGCCGCAATAATTTTCCTGGTTGCGGGAACGGCCTTTGCCGAAAAGGCCGTCAGGCTCGTGGTAGACGGTAAGGAAATCAGCCCGGACGTCCCGCCCCAGTTAATTGACGGGCGTGCCGTGGCGCCGGTCAGGGAGGTTGCTGAAGCCCTGGGAGCTAAGGTAGCCTGGGATGCCGGAAACCGAACCGTAAAAGTAGTTGCCGGCGACTGGCCTGGTCAACTGGCCAGTTCTCTTGACCGGGCTGGAGGCGAGTTCAGGCTCGCTCCGAACGCGGAAGGAGAAGTGAAAAAACTCTGGCGGGTGGGCGAGCACCGTTTTTTACTGGAGCACGTCTGGAATATGGATTACAGTTACTTCCTTTGCGACGCAGAGACGGGCGAAAAAGATTTGATCGTCGATTTTATGGAAAACGCGCGATTCAAAGAAGCCCGGAATAACGAACTTGTCTTTGTCGCCAAAGGAGGCGGTGATTGCGGCGATTACAGCTTCCCCTACCTTTTGCGCTACGATGTGGAAAGCAAAAAGTTATACCGGGAAGAGTTATACCTTACGCGTTCCGTCGCTTTCGGGGCAAGCGGATCCTGGGAGCACGTCTTTAAAGGCGTAAGCTTTAAAGACGGAGCGGTTGCCCTGGAGCTGGCCGTTGCCCCGGAGCAGGTGCTGGCCGGAGGGCATAAAAGGCCTTTTACTGTCGTTGACCGCCGGCACGACGGTTTAACCGTCCGCATCTACGGCGTGCGTTGTCCAAAAAGCAGCGAGGGCGAGCTCAAACCTGATCACCCGCTGATTGAAAGGATTTCCTGGCGGGCGCTGCCGGCTCAAGAACCTGTGGCCAATGAGGATCTTCTGAAGGAAGACTTCCCCTACGGCGCCGCCCTGAAAAGCACTGCCGCCATCCAGGGACCTTCCCTGCTGGTTGAGATAGATACAAAAGGTGAACCGGTCTATAACATTGACACCAGCAGCACCCCGAACCATAAGCTGACCTATATCGTAAAAATTAAATAGCAGTCCTGTGACAGGAGAGTTCTTTAGCCAGTTGTGCTCGGGGTTGGCCCTGGCCAGGTGTAAATTGGATTGGCCTTACGTCCCTCTCAAGATTTTTATTTGTGATGATGGTGATTTCATGAGGGGAAGGCAAACCTGCTTAAACCAGTGGCTGCTGGCGGTAATCTTTGCTCTGGCTTTTCTGAGCGGCTGCCGGCCCGGTAACGTACAGGAGGAAGCAGCCGCCCCCCATCCGGAAGAAATCAGCCCGCAAGGCATTTACCTCGCAGCTTCGCCCCTGATAGTCAAGCCGGGCGACGAGGTTTCCGTCGCTTTGAAAAGCGACCGCCGGTTCGAAATCAAGGGGGAACCGGCGCTGGGTTTATTCCGCCCGGAGATTGGCCTGGTGAAAAACTACGGCCGGATGAAGAAAAATTATGCCCGGGTGAAAATCCCTCCTGATCTGCCGGCGGGAAACTATTATTTTCTCGCCGCCGACCCGAAATTTCGCGTCAACAGCGGGGTGGGTACTCACGCCTATATCCGGGTGGTGAACCCGGACATCCTCCCCGTTGATCCCGGGAAAGCGCCCCGGCGGCTGGTTGCCATGGCTACCCCGCTGTACAGCCGGCCCGAAGCTGCTGCACCGCCGTACCATGCTTTATCCCCGGGAGCGGTGGTGAAAGTGCTGGCGGTAAAGGAGGCGGCCGGTGAACAATGGTACTGGGTGCAGGTCAACGTTTATGAAAGCGGGCTGGAAGAGGCCGGCTGGTTAAAGGCTGCCGCCACCGTGCCGGTTACCCCGGAAAATTACCGCACCGCGCGGGAGGTAAGGCTGCGCCCGGGTGCAAAATATTACGAGCACGAACGTTTTCGCCGGGGGGACGCGGGTGCTCCCGGAGAGTGGCACCTGGCAGACGAAGTGTTGTGGATAGTGGAGAGGCGGGAGAAGATGGTGCGCCTGCGGCCCTCCGGGGACATCGTGCTGGCCGTGGACAAAGACATCTGGGCCGCGGAAGCGGATCTGGTCTACTTCCGGGGCGATCTTCGCGAAGAGGAGGAACACTGATGGGAAAGCCCGGCCTCCTCACTGGCCAAAGGAGAACGGGCTTTCTTGCTGCGCATTTTCATTGTTATTTGCAGTAATTTTGTAAGCGTAAAATAAACCCCACCTTGCAATCAGGTGGGGACATAATCTGGCTTATTTATTAGCCCTGCAGACAGGGGGCAGCGAATCGGACCAGGGGAGTAACTGATCCAGGGCGTTACTGTCT
>Ga0247720_100124_pt1 | contig 37558 bp, 36 predicted proteins | sample MSEWel2015_12_15_FD_189078 | JGI IMG/M metagenome (GOLD analysis project Ga0247720, IMG submission 189078) | Subsurface sediment microbial communities from gas well in West Virginia, United States - MSEEL Well Study Marcellus 3H_2015_12_15 | ecosystem: Environmental > Terrestrial > Deep... | reverse complement strand
CCGCGCAGGATGACCCGATTCGCATCAACGAAGTCTTCATCAAACAGTAACGCCAGGTTCATTCGCCGGCGGACCCGTCGGATTCCGGTTCCTCTACTTCACGCCTGGCCAGCCGGCCAAACAGAATACCGATTTCAAACAGAATCCACATGGGCACGGCCAGGAGGGTCTGGGAGATGATGTCCGGCGGGGTCAACAGCATGCCGATGATAAAGCAGCCAACGACCACGTAGGGCCGTTTTGCGGCCAGATCGGCCGGAGTGGTGGCACCGGTCAGAATCAACAATACGGTGGCGATGGGGATTTCGAAGGCGACACCGAAGGCGAAAAACATCTTCAGCACGAAATTCAGATAACTGGTGATGTCCGGCAGTTCAACGATCCCTTCCGGGCCGATAGCCGTGAAAAAACCAAAGACCAGCGGGAACACCACATAATAGGCAAAAGCCGCGCCCATGTAGAACAGCAGTACCGAGGTAAACAGCAGCGGAAAGGCCAGGCGCTTTTCATGGGCGTAAAGGCCGGGCGCTATGAAGCTCCAGAGCTGATAGAGAATAATGGGGATGGCGACAAATACCGCCAAAACCAGGGCCAGCTTCAGTGGCGCGAAGAAGGGCGAGGTGACGTCCGTTGCGATCATCGTCTGACCAACGGGCAACAGCGAACGGATGGGCTCTGACAGCCAGAGGTATAGCTCGTTGGCGAATGGATAAATGGCTGCGAAGCAGATCAGCACCGCCAGAACCATTTTCAGCAGGCGATTGCGAAGTTCCAGCAAATGCTCGATCAGAGGCATTTCCTGGTGTTCCGGGGGCATCTGGTTGCCGTCGGGCTTTGCATTCATGAACGGTTATCCGGCGGACTTTGCGGGGTTGCTGGCTGGTCGGCGTTGCTGTTTGAATCGCTGCCTGGCGCTGGCTGGCCTTCGTCGTCAGAAGCGTCGATTTTCTGGCTTTCGGCCACTCGGCGGGTCGCCGGCGCCGGCCTCGGTTTTTGAGTTTCGTTCTCGGGCAGGATCATGTGCTCGTATTTTTTGGCCTCGTCCAGAGCGCCGCGTACGGTTTTCTGTACGTCGTCCAGGCCTACATCGCCCGCCTTGCGGAGCTCTTCACGGAGTTCGTCGGCTTTCAGTTGCCGGTCCAGTTCCGAGGTGAACTGGCTGACCATGCGCCGGGCACCGCCCACCCAGCGACCGGCTGCGCGGGCAGCCGTCGGCAGGCGCTCGGGGCCAAGCACAAGCAGCGCAATGACGCCGCAGATCAGCAGCTCAAGAAAGCCGATATCGAACATTCAGCCTGGTCTCAGCTGTGGGACTTGTCCCGGGGCTTTTCTTCGGCCGCTGTTTGCGGCTGCTCGTCGGCCTTGCCTTCCAGGGATTCGTTTTCTTCGGCCTTGGAATCGTCGTCGCTCATGGACTTCTTGAAGCCACGAATGGCGCCGCCCAGGTCGCTACCGATGTTGCGCAGTTTTTTGGTTCCGAACAACAGAATGACAATGCCGAGTACGATAAGTAATTGCCAGATGCTGATACCCATTACGGGGTCCTCGTTTTAATGTTTCTGTTCAATGACATTGTACGTTACCAGAGCCGGTGCGCGGAAACCCCTTTAGAGGTATTACCTTCACTTGTTCCGGGACGCTTTTTCTTCCAGACCTGAAAGGTCAAACCGGCTGGCCAGTTCGTCCAGGATGTCTTTCGGGCCAAGCCCCAGTCTGGACAGCATCACCATGCTGTGGAACCACAGGTCGGCCGTTTCATAAACCACGTCCCGGGTGTCGCCTGAATGCTCTGCGTCCTTGGCGGCCAGCAGGGTTTCCGTGCACTCTTCCCCGACTTTTTCCAGAATCTTGTTCAGGCCCTTGGCGTGGAGACTGGCTACGTAGGAGGTTTCCGGGTCTGCTTCCTTACGGGCCTCCAGAACCCGTGCCAGGTTTTCCAGTACATCACTCACCGTCCGTGCTCCTCAGTTGCTGCCGTAAATGGCATCTGGATCCTTGATCACCGGGTCGACACTGACCCACTGACCGTCTTTCAGGGACCGGTAAAAGCAGCTACGCCTGCCAGTATGGCAGGCAATGCCACCTTTTTGTTCCACTTTCAGCAGGATGACGTCTTCGTCGCAGTCCAGTCGAATGTCCCGAATCACCTGTTGATGTCCGGACGTTTCCCCCTTGCGCCAGAGTTTGCCCCGGGAGCGGGACCAGTACACGGCCTGTCCTTCCTCGGCGGTCAGCCTGAGCGACTCGCGGTTCATCCAGGCCATCATCAGAATGTCGCCGGTTTTGGCGTCCTGGGCAATGGCCGGCACCAGGCCGTCCTCTGTCCAGCGAATGGCATCCAGCCAGTCAGGGTTCTCGACGTTATCCAAGCTGTTTTGCATTTGTGTGAATCCTGAAATCTTTGTCGGTTATCGGCTGCCCCGGAGCATCAGTCCACCGGCGATGGCAAACAGCGCCCAGCTCCAGGCCGGCACGCTTTCAAGCCACTGCTGGCTCTCCGGCTGGGTGCCCAGGACCCCCCCGGCCAGGAGCAATACCGCAAGTGTAGCGCGTCGCCAGCGCCGCTCGGTGCGGGTCTGCTGCTCGCGGAGCAACTCCAGTGTAGCCCGGTTCTGGGACTCGGTGGGTCCGGCTTGTCTCAGTTGCAGGAGGGCATCGTGCACCAGTTGCGGCATTTCCGGCGACTGCTCCAGCCACGAAGGCAGATGGGACTGCAGGGATTTGATCAGCCCCGAGGGGCCTATGCGCTTGCGCATCCAGGTTTCAAGGTAGGGTTGCGCGGTACTCCACAGATCCAGATCCGGATACAGCTGGCGGCCCAGGCCTTCCACGTTGAGCAGGGTTTTCTGCAGCAGCACAAGCTGGGGCTGTACTTCCATGTTGAATCGCCTCGCCGTCTGGAACAAGCGTAGCAGGAAGTGGCCGAAAGAGATGTCCTTCAAAGGCTTCTCGAAAATGGGCTCGCAAACAGTACGTATGGCCGCCTCAAACTGGTTCACTGGCGTGTCGGGTGGCACCCAGCCGGACTGGATGTGCAACTGCGCGACCTGCCGGTAATCACGGCGGAAAAAGGCCAGCAGGTTGCGGGCGAGATAGCTCTGGTCGTCCGGCGCCAGGGTGCCGACAATGCCGAAATCGATGGCGATATAGCGGGGGTCCGCCGGGTTTGAGGTATCCACGAAGATGTTGCCCGGGTGCATGTCGGCGTGGAAAAAGCTGTCCCGGAACACCTGGGTAAAGAAGATCTCCACGCCTTTTTCGGCCAGTACCTTCATGTTGACGCCAGCGGCCTTCAGAGCCGCGGTATCGGCAATGGGGATGCCGTGAATACGCTCCATCACCAGCACCGATTTGCGGGTGTAGTCCCAGTCGATAAACGGAATATAGATCAGCGAGGAGTTTTCGAAATTCCGGCGCAGCTGGCTGGCGTTAGCGGCTTCGCGCTGAAGATCCAGTTCGTCGTGAATGGTGGAATCGTAGTCCGCAACCACTTCCACCGGATGCAGGCGTTTGCCCTCGGACCAGTATTTTTCCAGCAGACCGGCCATCAGGTACATCAGGGCCAGGTCCTGGCGGATCACTCTTTCGATGCCGGGGCGCAGGACTTTCACAACCACCTTCTGGCCATTGAGCAGGGTGGCAGTGTGCACCTGGGCAACCGACGCGGAAGCCAGCGGGTCCGGGCTGAATTCCGCAAACAGGTCCGCGACCGGAGCACCCAGGGAGGTTTCGATAATGCCCCGGGCTTCATCGCTCGGGAACGGCGGAACACGATCCTGAAGGTTTTTCAGGGATTCGGCCATGTCGTCCGGCAGCAGATCCCGCCGGGTCGAGAGTATCTGGCCGAACTTTACGAAGACCGGGCCCAATTCTTCCAGTGCCAGCCGCAGGCGTTCGCCCCGGTCGAGTTTGGATTTGGGGAACAGGTGCCAGGGCGCAAGCAGGAAAAACACCTTCAGGGGCGCTGGCAGCTCAGCGATCGGCAGGAACGTGTCCAGCCGGTAGCGGCAGAATACCCAGGCAATTCGGAACAGGCGTTGCAGGCGGGTCACAGGTTCTCCGGTTTGTCAGTCTTGCCGCGGTTTTCAACCAGGTTCAGCCGGGCTTCCAGTCTTTCCATGCGCAGGCTCAGTTCGTCGATGTCCTCGAACGTCGCTTCCAGCTCCCGTCGCCCGGGCAGGGCACGACTTTCTTCGTGCACATACTCCTCGATATTGGCGTTCAGGGACTGAAAGGCCTGACGGCTCCACCGGATGGCGCCGCGAATCCGTTGGCCCAGAAAATGTGCGGGCACATCACCGATATGCTGGGCCATGGCGGCTTCCCAGTCGGGATCAAGCTGGTTCAGTGCGTGCTGGAGCTGATGGGCCAGGGCCGTGTCTCCGGTCACTTCAAGGCGGCCATCAGCAAAGACCCGGTCATCACCGGTGGCCAATGCTGCAAAGGCGACGGGTTTGCCGGTAATCTCCAGGGCGGGCTGGTCGACCGGTTGGCTGCCAACCCGGACGCGGTTTCCGGCACGGTCCAGGGTGTAGGTCAGAGCAACCGGGTCGGTGATATTGAACTGGACCGGGCCCGCCAGTGCTTCCATCAAGGCACGATGCCCCGCCGGATCCAGTTCCAGCGCCCGGTTCAGGGCACTTTCCAGGATCGCGGAAACAGCGGAAAGCAGGGTGGGGCCGGGAAACATCAGGGCTTGATTCCCACGTGCAGGGCAACAATGCCGCCGGTCATGTTGTAGTACTTGCAGTTCACCAGGCCGGCATTTTCCATCATGCCCTTGAGGGTCTCCTGGTCCGGATGCATGCGGATGGATTCGGCCAGGTACTTGTAGCTTTCACTGTCGCCGGCGATGAGCTGGCCCATCAGCGGCAGAGCGGAAAACGAGTAGGTGTCGTAGGCCTTGCTCAGCAAAGGATTGGTCGGCTTGGAGAATTCCAGGATCATCAGTTTGCCGCCCGGCTTGAGTACCCGGGTCATGTCGCGCAGGGCCTGATCCTTATCGGTGACATTGCGCAGGCCGAAGGCGATGGAAACCGCATTGAAGTTGTTGTCCGGGAACGGCAGGTGCTCGGCATCCGCCTGCACGTATTCGATGTTGCCGGCATAGCCGCGATCCGTCAGCCGGCTGCGTCCCACTTGCAGCATGGAGGCATTGATGTCGGCCAGCACCACCTTGCCGGAGGGCCCGACCAGGTCTGAAAATTTCATGGTGAGGTCACCGGTGCCGCCGGCAATGTCCAGTACCTGATGGCCGGGACGCACCCCGGAAAGCTCGATGGTAAAGCGTTTCCAGAGCCGGTGGATGCCCATGGACATCAGGTCGTTCATGAGGTCGTACTTGCCGGCCACACTGTGGAATACCTCCGCCACCTGGCTCGCCTTCTGGCTTTTCGGCACGTTGCGAAAGCCAAAATGGGTGACGTCGTCCTGGCCGTTGGTGTTGGCGGCCTGGTTGGCTGGCGTTTGCTGCTCGCTCATGGGGGATGTCCTGTCAGAATCTGAGTCCCGTATTCTAACCGCTGACGGAGTTGCTACAAGGGTGGCGGTGAGTTAAATAGCGCCCTAAACTGTAAATCTGTCCAAATCCGAGAGAAAACTGTTTCATGTCCGTTATTGATGTACACCGCCCGCATACCCTGGATAAAGAACACGCGAGACAGGCTGCCGAAACCCTGGCCAAGGACCTTTCCAGCCAGTTCGACGTGCATTACCAGTGGGAAGGGGATCACCTGAAATTCAAGCGCAGCGGCGTCAAGGGGCACCTGAACATCACCCCGACGGATCTGCACATTCATCTGGAGCTGGGCATGATGCTGCGGCCGTTCAAATCCAGGATCGAGCAGGAAATCCACTCCCAGCTGGATCAGATCGTCAAGGCCTGATCACCCGGGTTGTCGTCGACTCAGAAATTGTCCGGCAGGCTGAACGGGTCCGGACGACCGTCGAGTATGTTGCGCATCACCTGCTGTTCCCGGGAAACAAGCCGGTCGATCAGTAATTCCACATCGTCCATTTTCCGGAAGGCCGAATAGCCCCGGTGCAGGAAACTGTGCAGGTCGCTCAGATCGGCCATTTCCGCCGGGCCCCGGGTCATCGACAACAGCCACCCAAGGGTTCGGTTGCGGACATAGCGATCAAGCTGCTGGCCCACGTCAGCCACCAGGGTGATCTGCTTCTCCCTCTGATCCAGCTGTCGGCTTTCCCGGAAGGCGGCGCAGTAGTCCTCAGTGGTTATGGCGTCGGCGGGCACGCCCTGCTGGTGGAACAGCTCGGCCAGCTCGAGATCCAGCCGCTGGGTGATCAGGTTCAGCTCCACCAGACCGGCGAAGGTGTCCAGCAGGTTGTCCGGCAGCCACTTCACCATCTTGGGGAAGACCCGATCAATATTATCATCGCGGTGGGTCATTCCGGCCGGGGCATACAGATCGGTCAGCAAAAATTCGAGGCCGTGATGGTAACCGGGGTGCTGGTAAAGGTCTTCATGGGTCGCCTTAAGCCGTTCCGCCTGCCAGTCCGCAACGTGGATTGTGCTTTCCAGCAGTGGGTGCTCTGCCTTCAAATGCCGGAAATCATGGTAGTCCAGCAGCAGTTGCTGCAGCCGGCGAGCGCTTTCGGTGCGGGCTTCGGTAGCGACAAGGCGCTCACGGTACATGGGCGATGGCTCCACTAGACCTGAAGAAAAGAGCGTAGTTTAGCGGAGCTGCGGTGGTCTTGCAGTAAGGCGCTGCCGGGAGTTGTCAGCCCTGTGCGGCAGTGGGCAGCGTTTCGAAACCCGGCACCCAGTCCTTGCTGTCCAGGGTGATGAAGTGGCTCGGCGCCTCGGTTTCCACGATTCTCATTGTGGTCGGGCTCTGACGGGCACTGGCCAGCATGGATGAGCGATCCAGGATACGGTCCACCGCGGGGATCAGGAAGGTGCCATGGCGCACATGGCTGTAGACGCTGGTGTCTGTTCGAGCCATCCAGTCCATGATGTTCTCGATGTTGCGAACAATGGTCAGGTGGTCCTTGGTGGCCGAGAACAGCTTGCTCAGCAGTTGCTTCTTGCGCGGATTCATCTTGCCAAAGAAAGTCTGGCCGTAGGCTGAAGACGGAGCACTGTTGATCAGGCGAATCAGCCAGGGCCACATGCCGTGGCTCACCGGTTCCAGAATGGTGGTCACCAGAGCGGACAGCCTGCCGTTGGGCAGCACCGGCGCCTCCAGTACCACTTCCACATCCTCATACAGCTCCGGCCATTGCTTGATGGCCTCCAGGATGACCGCCCCGCCACGGGAGTGGCCATGCACCCGGATGTTTTCCGTGGTCGGCAGATTGGCAAGCGCCTGGTTAAGAATGCAGGCATCGTATTCGATAGTGCCTTCCAGCTGTTTGATCGGCACGTCCCAATCCGGGCTCTCCGGGGTAACGCCATTCACCGGGATATGGTAATTGCTGCAGGTCAGCAGTATCAGCTCGGTGGTGGGGGCTTCATAGGCCTGGGTGAAGTAGCAGTGGCTTTCCAGAAAGCCGTGCACGCCGATAACGGTATGCTCCGCCTTGCCGCTGTGGTTGCGCACGGAGACAGCGCCGTTGCCAACGCGGTACACCTGCCCGGAGAACATTTCCGAGTAGGCACTTTCAATCGGTTTTATCAGCTTGCGAACATGGCTCGCTTTCATAACTACTCTCCCACCCAGCACGGCAATGGCCTGTTATAGGAATAATTCGGGTGTGCTGGTAAGCCTTTTGTACCCTTTCCGGATTCGCCCGTTATTGGCGATGGATACCGGTTTTACGGTCTGTCAGGGTCAATCGATGACCTTTTCAGGTGTTTAATAACCATTGCATCAAGGCTTATAACCAGTATAGAACTGAACAGTTACCCACGTGTAATTTTTTGTAACACCGTGAGCCAGTGCCTTCTATGGAGCCGGCTGGGCTTGTCTGGCACAATGCGAGGTTCGGTTTTTACTTACCTTTCACCACTTCTCCGGGGACGTTCGGGTTTGAGTCACGAACAATCGCATCTTTTGCTACCTGCGGATTCGGCCTGGCTGGCTCTGGAGCGCCCGGAAAACCCCATGACCATCACGGTGATGCTGCGGGTGGATGGTCTGACTGCACCACGCTTCAGGGAATTTCTCCGGGTTTACTGGATGGCCTGGGAACGTTTCCGGTACATGCCGGTCAAGCGCTCGCCTGCCTGGTGGTGGGAGCCGGACCCGATGTTTGATATCCGCCACCACCTTGATGTGGTGGTAGACCGCTTCACTCCCGAAAGCCTCCAGGAATGGGTGTCGGTACGGCTGAACCAGCCTCTGCCCATGTATCGCCCACGCTGGAAATTCTGGTTGGCGCCCAATGCCGAGGGCGGGGCGGTACTGCTGCTGCGCATTCACCACTGTTACGCCGATGGCCTGTCCCTGCTGGGCATTTTTGATTGCCTCTGTCCGCCTTCTCCCCAGCAGCGTCCGGCCATATACGGCGCCCCTGAAACCGCGGAGCTGTCACGCTGGACCGCAGCGGCCAAGGTCTGGCTTGGGCGGCTGATGGCCCCCGGAGTATCAACAGAAGAAGCCTCTGGTTTTGCCGGGGTGGAAGCATCGGGTGGCAACCAGTGGCAGGATGCCGGGCGCCTGCTGGAGCGGGTTGCCCAGAAAAGTCTCAAGCTGGTGCATGAGTTTTCGGAATTCCTGGTGGAGCCGGAGGATTCAGACACCGACCTCAGGCGACCCCTTCTGGGCCGCCGGCACTGTCGCTGGTCTGGGCCGGTGCCCCTGGAACGCTTCCGGAGCATCGCCCGAGTCACCAACGTGACGATCAACGATGTGTTGCTGAGCTGTGTTGCGGCTGCGGTGCGCACCCGGCTTGGAATCGACGGGGCAGACCTGGACGAAGCGGTGCTGCACGCCGCCGTGCCCGTCGATATTCGCAGCCGTTTGCCCGACGAGCTGAAGCCGGCGCCGGGCGAACTGGGCAACTATTTCGGCACCGTGTTTGTGCCCCTGCCGGTGGATGGCGAAAGTCCCCTGGAACGCCTGTACCGCATCAAACATGAAACCCGTCGCCTGAAGCAGAGCTGGCAGCCCGGCATCGCCTGGGGGCTGGCCGCCAGTGCCACGGCCGTTCCGGAGCCCTGGCGGGAGCCCTTGGCCAATGTGTTCTACCGCAAGGCCAGTGCCGTGGTGTCCAACGTGCCCGGCACCCCGGAAGCCCGCTACATTGCCGGTTGCCGGATTACCGAGCAGATGTTCTGGGTGCCCCAGGCCGGGGATATCGGCCTGGGCATCAGCATTGTCAGCTACGCCGGCCAGGTACAGTTTGGCGTCGTTGCCGATGAGGCGGTGATGGCCGATCCCGAAGACTTCCTCAGCGACTGCCTGCAGGAACTGGCCCGGTTCCCCGGCGACTGATCCGCCGGGTCGTACTCCCAAAGTTTCATTTCAAGTGCCTCCCAAATGAGCAGGAAACCTGCTCCCAGGAAGCATTTTCCCCCTCCCGCGCATCACCGACCATGGAATTCAGGCGACAGACCGCGCCTGGAGCGTCCGGATAACCCGGGCCTCCGATCCCAGATTTCCAAAAACAACCGGGGGAACTATGAAAAACAATAACGTCAGAAAGTCAGGGTTGGCCATTGCCATGGCAGCAGCCATGGGGGCCAGCACGGGGGCCAACGCCGCCGTAGAGCTGTATAACCAGGACGGCACCAGGTTTTCCGTTGATGGCTACTTCAATGCCTTCTATGTGAACCGTGACGACAAACTGAACGATGTCCGCGATTCCCGCGTCAAGATGGGATTCCTGCCGAATACTATCGGCTTCAATTTCAGCAAGGACATGGGTGATCTGACCCTGGGTGGACGTTCCTCGTTCTGGACCAGCATCAATGACAGCCTCGACACACCCACAGATACCGCCATCGATGTGCGTCAGTTCTATGCCACGGTGGATGGCGATTTCGGTCAGGTGCTGATTGGTAAGGATTTCGGCCTGTATGCCCGCTCCAATATTTTCCTTGATGAGATCCTGATGGGATTCGGATCTCCGGGCCTGGCCGGTGGTGTCTCCTTCGGTAACATCCGTGCGGGCTACCCATACCCGACGCCTTCCGCCCAGATCACCTATCGCTCGCCGGATATGAGTGGTCTCAAGATTGCGGCCGGTGTGCTGGATCCCGCCGACACGGTGACCGGTGCCAATGACGAAAATGCCGCTCCCCGTTTCGAATCCGAGGTGACGTACAGCGCCAACCTGAATGACGTGGCCATGACCGGCTGGGTGAATGGCCGCTACCAGTCTGCTGAAAACGGCGCGACGACTGTCGATAGCACCGGCCTAGGGTACGGTGTTAAGGCGTCGGTCGCGGGACTGACCCTGGCCGCTTCCGGCTTTACCTCCACGGGTGATAACCCGGTTCTGATCGGTAATGGTGCGGTGACCGAGGATGATGCAGACGGCTTCCTGGTGCAGGGCTCCTATGCCTTCGGCGCCAATCGAATCGTGCTGTCCTATGGGGAGACGGACGCTGAGATCCTGAATCTGGAAACCGAAAGCACAACGCTCGGCCTTTTCCATGATGTGAACAGCAACTTCAAACTGGTTGCCGAATACAACATGTACGAAGACAACAACCGCACCACCGGTGTAACCACCACTGAGGCGGACACCATCGCCCTTGGCGCCATCGTGATGTTCTAGGTACTTCCAGGCGTTGCGGGAGGCAGGAGGCCCCTCGCAGAGCCGGTTTGCCTAAGACTAAAGTGCCGGTTTGCCTGTAGGGGAACCGGCAGCGCCACCAAGCATTGATTCAGGAGGCAGTTTAATCAATGGCTTACGATCATTTTGGCGCCCCTATTAAAAGCACTGAAGTCGCATTGGCTGCGTTTGCGGATGCCGTAGAATCGGTGAAAAGTCATCCGTTCTCGGGAAACGCGTTTATGAAGCCAGCGACGACCTTGCCAGCGGTCCGGGTAGCGAGCTCCAGCGTTCGCGATCCGATGTTGGCCGCCACCAATCTTGCCAGCCAGCTCAGTCATGAGTACCTCGGCTGTGTGCTGTTTTTCTGTTCTGCGGAATACGACCTGGGTCGACTCGGCATTGCCCTCGAGCATGCCTTTGCCGGGGTCAGAGTCTGCGGTTGTACGTCGGCCGGAGAGATTACCCCTGACGGTTATGGTCGGGGCTGTATCACCGCCATCGGGTTTGATAAACGTTATTTCGCCGTCGACTGTGCGCTGATCCGGGAACTGGACCGGTTCACCTTACAAGACGCTCAGGGCGTGATCGATGGCCTGCTTTCGACCTGCCGGGACGCCAGGCTGGCTCCGGTCAAGGGCAACACCTTTGCAATCACGCTTCTGGACGGTCTGTCGAGCCGTGAAGAGCTGGTGCTGGCCACCCTTAATTCGGCACTTGGCACCATTCCCCAGTTCGGCGGCTCCGCCGGCGACGACGAGCGCCTGGCCAACACCCATGTGTTTTTCGATGGTCAGTTCCACACCGGAGCCGCCACGGTGTTGCTGGTAAACACGCCCCTGGATTTTCGGGTGTTCTCCACGCACCACATGGTTGAGCGCAGTGAGAAGCTGGTTGTGACGGACGCCTGCGCGGAAAGCCGGACCGTCTACGAGCTCAATGCCGAGCCGGCCGCCGATGCCTATGCCCGCGCCGTCGGTGTGGATGTCGATGCTCTGGATCGGAAAGTCTTCGCGCTCCGTCCCATGGGTGTGAGGATCGGTGGCCACTATTTCGTCCGCTCTGTGCAGCGGGTGAACCCGGACAAGAGCCTGACCTTCTACTGTGCCGTGGAGACCGGGATCGTGATGACGGCGATGGCGCCGGAATCCCTGCTCGACAGCGTTCGTAGCCAGATTGAGGCGGCGGAGCGGGTTGTGGGCCCGCCCCTGGTTACCATCGGTTGCGATTGTTTCCTCCGGCGGCTGGAGGCTGAGCTGACCGGGGAGGTGGAAGCGGTTTCGGAATTTCTGCGCCATCACAAGGTGATTGGTTTCAACACATACGGTGAGCAGTTCGACGGTATGCACATCAACCAGACGTTTACGGGGGTGGTCATTGGCCAGCCGGATGTCCGTTCCGGACAAGACTGAACTGCCTGCCGACAATGAACGGGACCGGCGGATTGCCGAGCTTGAAGCAGAGAATGAACGCCTGCGGCGGATTCGCGATGCCCTGATCGTCCGCGTCGAATCCGGCTCTGCCCACAAACCGGAGCCCTACGCGGCTTTTGAGCACTCGGTTGTGCTCGCGGAGCAGGTGCGCGAGCGCACTGAGGCCCTCAACCTCGCCATGGAGGAACTCAAGGGCAGCAACAAAGCCCTGAACCGGGCCCGGGAAGAGGCGGAAACCACGCGTCAGCGACTGAGTGATGCCATTGAAAGCATTGCGGACGGATTTGTGCTGTTCGATAACTGGCATCGTCTGATCCAGAGCAACAGCCGGTTCCGCAGTTACTGGCGCCATGCCGGCCTGGAAGTGCCCGGCGCCGGAACCCTGATTTCCGAGGTGAAATCACAGGCGGTTACCTCTGGCTTGATCGTCGAGGAGCACAGCCACCCGGATTCGGAGGGTGTGGTGTTCCTGCTATCCAACGGTCGCTGGGTCCAGATGACCGAGCGGCCCACCCGGGAGGGCGGATTGGTGGTGTTGTATTCCGACATCACTGATGTGAAAAATAGCGAAATGGCGCGTAGGATCAAGGCGTTGGAGGAGAGCGAACGCTGGATACGCGTGGTCACCGACCATGTGCCGGCACTGATTGCCTATGTCGGTGCCGACATGACCATCCAGTTCTGCAACAAGGTCTATGAGGGCTGGTATGGGCGTAAAGGCGAGTCACCGCTCGGCAAACGCCTGAACGAAGTGCATTCGCCCGAGTTTTACCAGCGCCTGCTGCCACAGATCCTGGATGTGATGGATGGCCACAATGTGACCTTCGAATTCGAGGAGACCGGGGAGCAGGGCGAGATGCGCTGCATGCTCCGCTCGTATGTGCCAAATTTCGACGAGCAGGGCGACATCATCGGTTTTTTCGTACTGATTCGCGATATCACTGATCGCCGAAAAACGGCTCTGGCCCTGGAGCAGGCCTATGACAACCTGGAACGACGGGTCAAGGAGCGCACCGCGGCCCTGACCGGTCTGAACAACCAGCTGCGCGAGGAAATCACCGAACGGGCGGCAGTGGAAGCCCGCCTTCGGGACGCCAAGCTGGAGGCAGAGCGGGCCAATCTCTCGAAAACCAAGTTCCTGGCGGCGGTCAGCCACGATTTGCTGCAGCCCCTGAATGCCGCACGGTTGTTCACCAGTGCACTGCTGGAACAGTCGTTCGGACCCAAGGCCGAGGGCCTGGTTCGCTCGGTCAGCACGTCCCTGGACGATGTCGAGAACCTGCTGGGCACCCTGGTTGATATTTCCAAGCTTGATGCCGGTGTGATCAAGCCGGATGTGACCGCCTTTGACCTGCGTGATCTGCTCAACAATATCGCCCGGGAGTTCCGGCAAATGGCCATGGCCGAAGGTCTGCGGCTGGATTTTGTTGCCAGCTCCGCGATCGTGGAATCGGATTCGCAGTTGCTGGCCCGGATACTCCGGAATTTCCTGACCAATGCCATTCGCTATACCGGGCGGGGCCGGATTCTGTTGGGCTGCCGACGCCGTGGCGATCATGTTTTGTTGCAGGTGTGGGATACCGGTCCCGGCATTCCCGAAGACAAACTCACCGAGATCTTCCTGGAGTTCAAGCGCATTCGCCCGTCTGGCTCACAACCCGATAAAGGCCTGGGCCTTGGTCTGGCCATCGTGGACAAGATATCCCGCATGCTTGGTCATGAAGTCACGGTTTCCTCCATCGAAGGTAAAGGTTCCGTATTCAGTGTTCGGGTTCCTATTGGCCGCCTGAAGCCAAGGCAGCCGACAGTCGACGAAAATCGCGCTGTGTCTTTCAATAGCGGTCTTGGCGGTGCCCGAATCTGGGTCATCGATAATGACCAGTCGATCTGCCAGGGCATGCAAACCCTGCTCGAAGGTTGGGGTTGTCAGGTGGTGACTGCGGTGTCCCTGGAGGATCTCGAACGCCAGCTGGATCCGGCCAGCGATGTGGTTGACCTGATCCTGGCGGACTATCATCTGGACAACGATGAAAACGGCGTGGATGTGGTGGCGGAGATCAACGGCCGCCGGAGATGCCCGGCGCCGGTGGTGATGATTACCGCCAATTACACCAACGAACTCAAGCAGCACATCCGCGAGCTTGGGCATGTGCTGATGAACAAGCCGGTGAAACCCCTGAAGCTGAGAAGCGCGCTGAGTCATCTGTTGCGAAACTGAGACTGCTGATAGGCGTCGGATTACGGCTTCGCCTAATCCGACCTACGCGGGGATGAGTGCTCGAAAGGTAGGTCGATGAGCCAAAGGCGTAATCCGACAAACACGCTACCTTACCGCTTCAAATACTGACTGAAATCCACATCGCTGGCGGACAGAATCGCCTGCACCCGGTTGTGTACCCCGAGCTTGCGCAGTATCGCAGACACATGAGCCTTTACCGTGGTCTCGGCAATGTTCAGGTTATAGGCTATCTGCTTGTTGGATTCGCCCTTGGACATGCGCTCGAGCACCAGCAGCTGGCGGCGGGTCAGGGAGTTGAGTAGTTCCGGTGAAATCGGATTCTCTTCATGGCGGCTGCGGCGGGTGTTGCTCTCCTTGCCAGTGCGGATGATGTCCGAGGGCAGGTAGACATTGCCGTCCAGTATCTGCTGGATGGCCTCGGTCATCTGGGCCCGGGGCGAGGACTTGGTAATGAACCCGCAGGCGCCGTAAGTAATGGCCTGCAGCACCACTTGTTTGTCTTCCTCGGCAGAGACAATCACCACCGGAATGGCCGGGGCTTCATTGCGCAACGTGATCAGGCCGTTCAGGCCATGCATGCCGGGCATATTCAGATCCAGCAGGATCAGATCCAGGTCGTCGTTCTCGCGGGTGATGTCCAGGGCACTGTCCAGATCGTCGGTTTCGATGATCTGGCTGCCCTCGAAACCGGAGGCGATGACGCTGCTGATGGCCTCGCGGAACAGCGGGTGGTCGTCGGCAATCAGAATCTTGTAAGCCGGCTCCATGGATGGGTCTACCTGTTTATGTTCAGTATCGGGAATGGCTTCCGAATCATGATAACGGTTTTCGGAAGCATGATGGCAGTTTTCGGAAGGGTAGTTCTCGGTAGAGAGAACGGCTTCGAGCTCGTTCAGCATGGCGGCCTCCTGTGCAGAGAATCGCCGGAGTCGGTTCCGATCCTCTGTTTATTATTGTGATGGTTTCATTACACGCCATCTTGGCCTCCGGTTGAATGCGACCATCGCACCAAAAAACAGGCACCAAAGTACTATTCTTGCCGGGCTGCGGGCTTCGTATCGTGGAGCCATGAGCCTACAACCAACAATAACCACCGTGCCCCAATCCTCTCTTGCCGATCCCTGGATCCAAAAGGGAATGGCCGCCCTGCTATGTCTTGTTCTCAGCCTCGCAGGTGGTGTTAATGCCCGGGAAGGGGCCTCTGAGCTGCCCGTACTGTCCGTCAGCGTGTTGCAGTTCGGCACGGCCCATTGGGAGCTTGATCACATCCTGCACCGCGGACTGGATCGGCAGAATGGCTACCGGCTGGAACTGAAACCGGTGGCCAACCTGCCAGCCTCCAGACTGGCGGTCACCAGCGGTTCGGTGAACGGTGCGGTGGCCGACCTGTTGTGGGCCCAATCACGATTCGAGGCCGGCACCCCCTACCTGTACGTTCCTTTTTCTTCACAGATTGGCGATATCGTCGTCGCTGAAGACTCAACGATTCGCTCGGTGGCGGATCTGGCGGGCAAACAAATCGGGGTTGCAGGAGGGCCGGAAAGCAAAGGCTGGGTACTGCTCCAGAAAGTCGCAGAGCAGCAGGGTATCAACCTGGAAGAATCTGCGCAGCTCCAGTTCGCCGCGCCGCCGCTCTTGAGCCAGGCTCTGAGGCGGGGGCAGGTAGATGTGATCGTGACCTACTGGCATTTCGCCGCCAGACTCAGAGGCGAGGGCGGTTGGCGCTCGGCGTTTGGTATGGCCGACCTGCTCACTGAGCTGGACCTGGATCGCAACCTGTCGGTGCTTGGCTATGTCTTTCCCCAGAGCTGGGCCCAGGACAACGGCCCGCTGGTTGATCGCTTTGCAGCTTCGCTGCAACGGGCCAAAGCCGAGCTGGCGGATAGTAAATCCTATTGGCAGCGCCTGCGTCCTCTCATGGGTAATCCGGACGATAATGTTTTCGCAGCCTTGCGAGAGGGCTTTGTCGCCGGGACGCCAGCGCCGCAAACAGACCAGCGAATCGCTGACCTGCAACGTTTGATGACCCTCACCGGCGCCGACCCGGACAACCTGATGCCCGCTTCTCTGTTTTACCGGAGCCAGCCGTGAAAGGCCGTGTCGGCCGGCCGCCGCTGTGGAGCTACTGGGTAGTTCTGCCGTCGTTTGTCCTGCTCTGGGGACTCATTGCCTGGCTGCTTCAGTCGCCCTTGCTGCCGACGCCCGTCAACGTGCTGGACACTCTGGTTCGTGAATCGGCGTCCGGTCAGCTCTGGCATCATCTGGGCGCGACCCTTGGACGTGTGGTAGTTGCCTTTGGTCTGGCCATGACCATTGGCACCGCCATCGGCATCGTCATGGGCCGTTCATCAACCACCAATGCCCTGTTCGATCCCTTGCTGGTGCTGTTACTCAACCTGCCGGCCCTGGTCACCATCATCCTGATGTACGTCTGGTTCGGCCTGGTGGAAGTGGCCGCCGTGATGGCCGTGGTCATTAACAAAGTGCCCAATGTTGCGGTTACCGTCCGCGAGGGTGCTCGCAGCCTGGACTACCGGCTGGAAGAGATGGCCACTGTCTACGAATTCTCCCGCTGGCAACGATTGCGTGAAGTCTGGATACCCCAGCTGTTTCCCTACCTCATGGCCGCTACCCGGGGCGGCCTGGCCCTGATCTGGAAAATCGTCCTGGTGGTCGAACTGCTGGGCCGCTCCAGCGGCGTTGGCTTCCAGTTGCATATGGCATTTCAGGTGTTCGATGTGGCCGCCATTCTTGCCTACAGCCTGGCGTTTATTGCCGTCGTCCAGCTGATTGAACTGGCCATTCTTCAGCCCTTTGAGCGCCGATCCAGTCGCTGGCGACAACCGGAGGCCGCACATGCTTGAGCTCAGAATTGCAGGCCGCGATTTCGGACAGCCGGTGCTCGGAGAGGTCTTCGCAACCATTGCGCGAGGCGATCGCATCTGCCTTCTGGGCCCCTCGGGTATCGGCAAGACCACGCTGCTGAACGCGATTGCCGGTCTCGATAATTCGGTGCCAGAGGAAGCCGTTATTGGTCGCGGCAAACTCCGGGTGGGTTACCTGTTCCAGGAACATCGCCTGCTGCCGTGGCGCAGTCTGGATGCGAATCTGAAACTGGTGGGTGCCAGCGATCAGGAAGCCGAGAGGTTGTTGGAACAAGTGGGATTGTCCGGTTATGGCCATTACCTGCCGGACCAACTCTCCCTGGGCATGGCCAGGAGGGCGGCCCTGGCCCGTTGCCTGGCGGTGAAGCCGGACTTGCTGTTGTTGGACGAGCCGTTTGCATCACTGGACCCTGTGATGGCGGGTGAGCTCAAAGCGCTGATTGCCGGGATTCTGGATTCGCATCCGGATATGGCGATGATCTGTGTTACTCATGATGGCGGGGATGCAGAGATATTGGCGAACCGTCTGTGGTATCTGGATGGAAAGCCTGCTCAGTTGCAGTGGGATGATGCGGTGGGCGAACCTGGAGTGGTTGATGGGCTGCTTGGGCGGCTTCGTGGTCTGGATTTGACGGGCTCTTAGGTTGATCGAGGGTGTCCGCAGTCTGTCGGATTACGCTTTGCTAATCCGACCTACCGGTTTTGGCGGTTTGCACGGAGTATGGGTGGTCAGCGGGGAGAAGGTTTCCAAAACTGTGCGGAGCCAGGGATGGCGGAGCCCAAGCGTCACAGGGATGTGCCGTAAGGAGAGTGTTTTGGAAACCTTCTCCCCGCAGACCACTGGCACCAAATCAAGCCGGCTTGGAAGCCCCAAGTATCCTGGTGCGTTGGGGCCGGAAGCCTGCCGTGGCAAGCAATGCCAGAACCACCGTTACTCCAGCGGTAATCCCGTAAGCCATCGGATTCCACTCCAGGTACAGCGAAAACCGGATCGCCTCCACGGCGTGGGTAAACGGATTGAACTGACAGATCCAGTAGAGCCAGGGACTGGCCTCGTTCATGCGCCAGAGAGGATAGAGCGCCGAGGACATGAAGAACATCGGGAAGATGACAAAATTCATCACCCCGGCGAAGTTCTCCAGTTGCTTGATCCAGGTGGCGATCAGAAGGCCCAGCGCGCCGAGCATCAGGCTGGTGAGAATCAACGCCGGCAACACGGCCAGGTAGCCCCAGAGTGGTGGCTCTACATCCACCAGCAGTGCCAGCAGCAGGAACACATACACCTGGCCGATGGACACCACGCCCATGGCCAGCAGTTTTGTCACCAGCAGGAAAGGACGGGGCAGGGGGCTCATCAGCAACACCCGCATGCTGCCCAGCTCCCGGTCGTAGACCATGGACAGGGCGCCCTGCATGCTGTTGAACAGGATGATCATGCCGCACAGGCCCGGGGCAATGTAGGTCTCGTAGGTGATGTAGGTGTCATAGGGCGGAATGATGGAGATCCCCAGCACCGCCCGGAAACCCGCAGCGAACACCACCAGCCACAGCAGCGGCCGGACCAGGGCGCTGGCAAAGCGGGTGCGTTGCTGCCAGAAGCGCAGCCACTCCCGGGTCTGGATGCCAACGAAACAGTGCCAGTAATGGGCTGCTTTCATATCAGCCGGCTCCGGTCAGGGAATGGAAGGTTTCGGCCAGATCCCGTGTGCCTTCGGCTTCGCAGATGGCCTGGCCGTTGCCGTCGGCCAGCAACTGACCCTGGTGCAGGACCAGGACCCGGTCGTCTTCACGGACCTCTTCGATCAGGTGCGTGGCCCAGAGCACGGTCAGACCGTCTTCTTCGCACAGGGTTCGGACGTGCTTGTTGAGCGCCTTCCGGCTTGCAGCGTCCAGGCCCGCCGTGGGTTCGTCGAGCAACAATAGCGAGGGCTCATGAAGCAGGGCGCGGGCAATCTCCACCCGCCGGCGGTGGCCGCCGTTGAGCTGGCGGACGGCATCGTTGGCCCGGTCCAGCAGGCTGAAGCGTTCCAGCTCCCGGTCGCCCCGAACCCTGGCTTGCTTGCGGGATAGGCCATGCAACGCGGCGTGGTATTGCAGGTTCTGGCGAACGGTCAGATCCAGATCCAGGGCGTTCTGCTGGAACACCACGCCGATCTGGCGCATGGCCTCGGCCGGTTGTTTTTTCAGGGATTGCCCGGCCAGCAGGAGTTCGCCCTGCTGCAGGGCCAGCAGTCGGGTGAGCAATCCGAACAGGGTGGATTTGCCGGCGCCGTTGGGCCCGAGCAGCGCATGAAAACGGCCAGAGGTCAGCACAAAGCTGACCTCCCGGAGCACCGGCTTGTCGCCGTAACGAAAGCTTAGGTTGCTCGCTTCGATGGTCATGACGTCGGATCGATGACCACACCCCAGGGGTAGCGGCCTACCTTGATGGATTTGATGACCTTCAGGTCTTCCACATCGATCACGGATACATCGCCGGACACACCGTTGGTGGTGTAGAGGTGCTTCTCGTCCTTGTCGAGATCCAGCTGCCATACCCGGCTGCCCACCAGCAGGTAGTCCAGAACTTCATAGGTCCGGGCATCAACAACCGCTACATGATTGGAAGGGCCGAGCGCCACGAAGGCGTATTTGCCATCGGACGTCAGTTCAATACCGACCGGCTGGACCCGATCCTGATTCACGCCGGGCACCTTGAAGGACATCTCGTGGATCTGCTCCAGGTTGTCCACGTCGATGATGTGCACGGTGCCGCCGATTTCCGCGGAGGCCCAGGCAATCTTGCTGTCCTTGCTGAACTCCACGTGGCGTGGGCGCTGGCCCACCACAATATTCTTCTCGATCTCGAAGGTTTCGGTGTTGATCCAGTGCAGCATGCTGGTGGTTTCGGAGGTGTTGACCGCCCACTTGCCGTCGGGGCTCACCGCCATCCCCTCGGGCTCGATACCCACATCGATCTGGGCAAGAACCTCCTTGGTGTCCACGTCCACCACGGTGACGATGGCGTCGTCTTCATTGGCAATGTACAGGTGCTTGTCGTTCGGATGCAGCGCGAACTGCTCCGGATCCTCACCGGAGGGCAGGGTATCAACGATCTTTCGGGAGGCCAGATCCAGCACCTGAACGGTGTCGTCGTCGCTGGCGCAGATATACAACTTGGTAAAGTCTTTCGACAGCAGGATGCCCCGGGGACGAGCGCCCACGTCAATGGTGTCGACGACCGTCTGGGTTTCGGTATCAATAATCGAGAGCGTGTTGTCTTTCTCGTTGGATACGTAGGCCAGGCTGGCCAGTGCCGATGTGGGCAGACCAATCATTGCAGCCAGGGCGGTCTGCTTGAACAGGGTTATCATGGTGCAACTCCTTCTTGTTGTAAGTCTCGGCGCGATCTCAGCCGTTTATCCGGCACTGGCTCTCCGGCCTGTCAAAGCCGAGGGTGTCCATGGTGGTGTTGGGGTGGAGGAAGCTCTCGAATGGTGCTCGTGCCACCAGGCCTCTGGGGTGAACCAGGGGAATTGGCTGTCTCAGCTGGCCATTCCAGTCCCGGAAGGTGAGTTTGCGGCCCTTGAAGGCGGCCAGCTGGAATTTGTCGCTGAACAGGAAATTTCGGATGTCAGTAGGGGTCGCAGAATTCAGGTCGGTCACTGCTGTGCCCATTGAGCGAATGGCCGCCCACGCCGCGTAGTCTTCGCTGTTCATGTCACGCCCGGCCAGCTTGCGGAAACGGTTCTGAAGTTGCGCCGCGCCCCAGCTCTCCACCACCCGATGCCAAGTGACCGGCGACATTCCCTGGGTGCCCACAACCGGGCGGGGCAACCAGGTATTGAACGGCACGTACTCGCCAAAATCCCCCCGCACATCAGCGACCACCACGGCGTCGTAGTCACTGGCCTGGGTAAACAGTGGCAGCTCCTTCGAGGCGGTGCGGCGCAGATCGGCGTCAAAGGTCCAGGGCTTGTCTTCGACGATCTCCAGCCCGAAACGCCTGGCCGAGCGGCGGAAGGCCTCGGCCCAGTCCTGGTCGGCCTCGGTCGGCCCGGTAATCAGGAACACCTCGTCCCAACGCCGCTGGTTCAGCCACTGACCCAGGGCATCCGTGAGCATGGAATAGCTGGGCATGGTGTGCAGGAGATTGACGTGGCACCGGCCGGTGCGCAGGGCATCGTCCTTGGCCCCGGCGTTGAAAATCAGGGTGTTGTCGCCGGCCTTTTCAGTGAGGGTTCTCAGGGTCGAGGCAGGCGCATTCACCACAAACAGCTCTAAGCCGTTCTCTCGCATGGCATCAAAGGCCTCAATGGCCGCTTCTTCCGAATCGGCAACCTTGCTCTGGAGTGCGTAGGTCTGGCCCAGAAACCTGCCGGTGGTGCTGTTGTCGTTGATGGCCAGTTCGGCGCCTCGCAGGCCGGCGTCCTCTGGCTCTGGAATCACATTGGAAAGTACCGGGCCCTGATCCGGGACCCACTGCAGATAGCCGATCTGCACATTCAGGGATTCCGCCTGTAACGGGCCTGTAGCAGCCAGTGTGAGCAGTGAAATGGCCGCTGTCCGGGACAGAAAGGACATGGGATTCTCCGGTTTGTCGTTGTGCTTCCAGCTTATGGAAGGGGGGAGCGCCCGGAAATATTCAGAAAGTAGGAATCAGGCAGTACCAAAGGATGAGATTTTCGCTCGGGGACCAAGAATCTACGACCAAGGAACTAAGTCAAATCCCCCAAAGTGGCATTCGGATACACCGGCGGGATTCCTAGACTGGTTACCAGCAAGTTGGCAAACGACAAATCCAAGAGCCAACGCACGGGGAACCAATCGAGGTAATAGCAATGGCAACTTCCTTTTCACTCAAGACACTCATGGCTGCCGCCTTACTGGGGAGTGCCGGGCTGGTGATGGCTCACGGCAACGTCACGCCCCAGGAAGTCGATACTGGCAACCTTCCGACACTGGGAGACGAAGTGCTGACCGAGAACCCGTTCCGGGAAGGCAATATGCACGGCGACATGCAGGCCCAGGCCATCGAAATTGGCGAAAGTGCCTACGCCGGCAACTGCGCGGGCTGTCATGGTATCCGCGCCATGTCTGGGGGCCTTACCCCGGACTTGCGGGAGCTGACCATCTGGGACGATGAGTATTTCATCAATCGGGTTCGAAACGGCACTGACCGGGGCATGCCGTCCTGGAAAAAGACACTGGACCAGAACGCCATGTGGGCCATCAAGACCTATGTCGAATCCCTGCCCAAGCCCGAATAGGGGTGGCAAGGAATCCAGAGTAAGGTCTGTTCCCGGGCCGGCCCAGTGCCGGCCCGACGTCGTTGGGGGAGAAGTCATGAAATCAATAGTTCGGATGTTTGCCTTGTTGCTGGCCTTTCAGATGGCATTTGCTCAGGAGATGGATGATGGCGATCCGGTCCTGAACCGTCCCGCCGATCGTACCTACGACATTATTCTGGACTCCGGCTATCTCAAGGTCGGTGTCTACGAAAATTTCCCACCGTACTCATACCGGGTCGACGGAGAGCCACGGGGCATTGATGTGGAGATCGGCAAGCGCATTGCCGAAGAGTTGGGGGTCAAGTTCCGGGTGCACTGGATCGTGCCGGACGAAAACCTCGGAGACGACCTGCGCAACAACGTCTGGAAAGGCCATTACCTGGCCAAGCGCCGCCTCGCGGACGTAATGATGCGGGTGCCTTACGACAAGGATTACGCCTACATGCAGGACTCCACCGGCGAGTACATCAATGAACAGGTTGTGCTGTTCGGCCCCTACCAGCAGGAAACCTGGCAAATTGCCTATAACCCCCAAAGGCTCGACGACGTCCCGACCGTGGCCGTTTTCCAGTACCACCCTATTGGCGTGGAAATCGATACTCTGCCGGATTTCTACCTGAGTTCCGGATTGCGGGGACGCCTGCGAGATCAGGTCCGTCATTATGACAATGTACGCCAGGCCTTTGAGGCCATGCGCAATGGCGAAGTGAGCGCTGTCATGGGTATGCGTGCTGAGATTGATCATGAGCTGGACAAGCGCGAGAACGCTGCGTTCAGCTCCGCAAGCAATGGCTTTCCTGGCATTGGTAAGCAGGTCTGGGACGTTGGCATGGCTATCAAGCATACGCATCGCCAGTTGGGCTACGCGTTGGAGGCCATTGTTGACCGGATGGTTAAAACCGGAGAAATGGCGGACCTGTTTGCAAGCCAGGGGCTTCGATACGGCGCTCCGGATTATTATCGCGAGTTCCTCGAGCCTGCTGCCCTGGCGAGGGCCGAGGGCAAACCCTGAACGTCGCCACCGGTGCGCTCCTGAGCCCGGGTTCAGGGCCGGGCAGGTATTACTACCAAGTGATGAGAAAACCTGTTCCGGGGGGCAATTGTTGGATGTTTGCCGAACGCGAAGAATCACCACAGAGGCGGGAAAAGTTCCCGGTTCGCCCGAAACGCACGCAAGATAACCGAAAACAAGAGAATTGGAGAGCGCAACCATGAGAACGAACAAGTTCGGGATTCGCATTGCCACCGGCGCCCTGGCGTTGGCGGTGTCGTACGGGGCCCAGGCGGTCACCGATGAAGACATCATCAACGACCACAAGACGCCGGGGGATATCGTCAGTTACGGCATGGGTACCCAGGGCCAGCGATTCAGTACGCTGGACGATCTGAATACCAGCAATATCCAATACCTGCAGCCGGTGTGGGCTTTCTCTTTCGGCAGCGAGAAAATGCGCGGCCAGGAGTCCCAGCCCATGATCAAGGATGGCGTGATGTACGTAACCGCTTCCTATTCCCGCGTCTACGCCATCGATGCCAGGACCGGTGAGGAAATCTGGCAGTACGATGCCCGCCTGCCGGATGGCATCATGCCCTGCTGTGATGTGGTCAACCGGGGTGTCGCCCTGTACGACGACAAGGTCATCTTCGGTACCCTCGATGCCAAGCTGGTGGCCCTGGACAAGGACACCGGCAAGCCGGTGTGGATCAAGAAGGTGGCTGACTACCAGGCCGGCTACGCCATCACGGCTGCGCCCATCGTGGTAAAGGGCAAGCTGATTACCGGGGTTTCCGGTGGTGAGTTCGGTATTGTCGGCAAGGTGGAGGCCTACGATCCGAATACCGGGGAGCTGCTTTGGACCCGTCCCACGGTTGAAGGCCACATGGGTTATGTCTACAAGGATGGCAAGGCTATTGAGAACGGTATTTCCGGTGGGAAGGCTGGTGTTACCTGGCCTGGCGACATGTGGAAGAATGGCGGCGCCGCCACCTGGCTGGGTGGCACCTATGACCCGAGCACCGACTCCCTGTTCTTTGGCACCGGCAACCCGGCGCCCTGGAACTCGCATCTGCGCCCGGGCGACAACCTGTTTTCTTCTTCCCGTCTGGCCATTGATCCGGACGACGGCAGCATCAAGTGGCACTTCCAGACCACGCCCCACGACGGCTGGGACTATGACGGTGTCAACGAGCTGATCTCCTTCAACTACCAGGAAAACGGCAAAACCATCCAGGCAGCGGCCACTGCCGACCGTAACGGGTTCTTCTACGTGCTGAACCGTGAGAATGGCGACTTTATCCGCGGTTTCCCGTTTGTCGACAAGATCACCTGGGCCAAGGGCCTGGATCCGAAGACCGGCCGCCCGATCTACGCCGAGGGTGGTCGCCCGGGCGATCCTTCTGCCACCCAGGGCACCAAAGGCGAGCCGGTGATTGCTCAGCCCGCGTTCCTGGGCGGCAAGAACTGGATGCCCATGGCCTACAGCCAGGAAACCGGCCTGTTCTACGTGCCGTCCAACGAGTGGTCCATGGAGATCTGGAATGAGCCGGTATCCTACAAGAAAGGGGCGGCCTTCCTGGGTGCCGGCTTTACCATCAAGCCGGCCCACGATGACTACATTGGCGTTCTGCGCGCCATCGATCCGAAAACCGGTGAAGAAGTCTGGCGCTACCAAAATACCGCTCCGCTTTGGGGCGGTGTGATGACCACTGCCGGCAACCTGGTATTCACCGGAACACCGGAAGGCTACCTGAAGGCCTTTGATGCCAGAACCGGCGAGGAACTGTACAAGTTCAACACGGGTTCCGGCGTCGTTGGCACCCCGGTCACCTGGACCATGGACGGTGAGCAGTATGTCTCCGTCGCGTCCGGCTGGGGCGGTGCGGTACCGCTCTGGGGTGGGGAAGTCGCCAGGGTGGTGAAGGAGTTCAACCAGGGCGGTATGGTCTGGACCTTCAAGCTGCCTAAGGATCGGGTTGCCAGCAACTGATCCACCAAGCGACCGGTTTTCCCGGCGCGAAAGGGGCTGCCTGCGGGCGGCCCCTTTTTGTTTGCCCGGCGATTTTTGCGCGCGGTTCAGGCGGCCTGATGCCGGGCCGTTTCGCTGACAGACTGGTTGATGTCTTCGAACAGCTTTCGATCGGTCTGCCCGATTGGCAAGTCGTAGGTGATGGTGGCCCCGAAAGCCTGGGGATCGTGGGGGTCGTTGCGTACCTTGTCGAACACCAGCAGGCGGGTGCCCAGATAAAAGCCTTCCTGCAGATCGTGGGTCACCATGAAGATGGTGGTGCCGGTTTCCTGCCACAGCTTCAGCAGCAGATCGTGCATATCGCCCCGGATACCGGGATCCAGTGCGCCGAATGGCTCATCCAGCAGGAGTACCCGTGGCCGCATGATCAGGGACTGGGCAATGGCCAGCCGTTGCTGCATGCCGCCGGAGAGTTCATGGGGCCACTTGTTGGCCGACGGACTCAGGCCAACGGACTCCAGCATGGCATCCACTTTTTCCAGTGCGTCTCGGCGGGCGCTGCCGAACAGCTTGCCCAGCCAGGGTTTCTGTCTCAGTTCCAGACCCATCAGCACGTTCTGGCGCACGGTCAGGTGCGGAAACACCGAGTAGCGCTGGAACACAATGCCGCGATTGCGATCCGGCTCGGCCGGGAAGGCCTCCCCTTCCAGCAGCAGCTCGCCGCGGCTTGCTGATTCCTGGCCCAGCAGCATTTTCAGAAAGGTGGACTTGCCGCAGCCGGAGGCGCCCACCAGGGTGCAGAACTCGCCCTGTTTCACTCGCAGATTGAGGTTCTCCAGCACCACCTGGTCGCCATAGCTTTTCCAGAGATTGTTGACGGTAATAAAGCTCATCAGTGGCCTCCTGCGTTGTACCAGGGGAACAGCCTGCGGTTGGCAAAACGCAGACACTGGTCGATGACAATGGCGAGAATAGTGATCCAGATAACGTAAGGCAGGATCACGTCCATGGCCAGGTAGCGCCGGACCAGGAAGATCCGGTAACCCAGGCCCTCGGTGGAGGCGATCGCTTCTGCCGCAATCAGGAACAGCCAGGCCGGGCCAAGACTGAGGCGCACGGCGTCGATGAGACGCGGCAGAACCTGGGGCAGGGCCATGCGGGTAATCACCTGCCAGGAATTGGCGCCCAGGGTCTGGATCTTGATCAGCTGTTCGGTTGGCAGCTCCCGGGCCCGTTGGGCGACATCCCGCATCATGATCGGCGCGGTGCCGATCACGATCAGCATGACTTTGGAAAGCTCGCCAAGGCCGAAGACAATGAACAGGATGGGGAGGATGGCCAGGGGCGGCACCATGGAGAGCGCAGATACCAGTGGGGCCAGGTTGGCCCTGACCAACGGCAGAACCCCGTTAACAAGGCCCACCACCAGGGCCAGCAAGGCGGCGATGCCAACGCCCATTCCAAGGCGCGCCAGACTGGCGGTGGTGTCCTGCCACATCAGGTAGTCACCGCTGCGACGGTCCTCCTGAAAGGCCATCCGGTCCACGGCAGCGGTCATCTGCTCGAGCCCGGGAAGGAGTTTGTCGTTGGGGTTTTCCGCCAGGCGCTCCTGGGAGGCCAGGCTGTATACAAGCATGATCAACAGGAAGGGAAGCAGGCCCAGCAGGGTGGCTGAAACCCGACCGGGGTGGCGGTTGATCATTCGCATATGTCGTCTCCTCTGGTCACACAACACGGCAAGTCATCGCGGGGAGCATCCCTTGCGATTCAATCTCCCGGGCTTTTGTCCCGCCGTGTAACCTCCCAGAGGTCGGTAACTCTCGGACCAGCCATCCGGGGGGTGTTGCCTGCCCGGATCGGAACCCTAGTCACCCATTGTGTCCGTTGTGTTCTCCGCGCTTTATGCGGTGTTGTGAACAATGCTGTAAACGGATCGGGGTTTTCAAAACCGTCTGGATCGTACTGTGCAGATGGCGTGCCATATCGTTCAATCGGGCAAAAACGGGTCATTCCGGAGGGGACGCCGCTCAAGATGTGCACCGGATTGGTGCGGTACAGGTTGGGGTGCTCTATCATGACGCTTCTCCCGCGAGCAGCAATCGGGCCGCCGCCAGAACCTGTTCGTGGCTTTTCCGCTCCCGGCCGGCACCTCCGGCAATGTGGCCCCAGTCTGAGTTCAGAGGTGTCACGTTAGCGCCTGGCATCCGTCGGCCATCCTCGCTGGCGTCGGCCTCTGTAAAGTAGAGGTCGGTGGCGCTGGGCATTAGCCGGGTTGGCATGGCAATGGCGGAAAGCGCCGCTTCATAATCTTTGCCAAATACGGGGTTGTCGCTGATATCGCCCAGCTGCCAGGTGTTCAGGACGGCGAGCAGGTTATTGGCGTCCTGGGCCAGATGATCCTGCTCCCAGAACTGCAGCAGGTCTTCAATGGAGCCGAAACCCAGGTCGCGCCAGAGTTCGTGACGGAAGAACGCCTGGGAATAGGCCCAGCCCGCGTAGACCCGGCCAAAGGCCCGGAGTCCACGCTCGGGTGGTTTTCGGTACCGGCCATCCTCGAAGCTTTGATCGCAGGCCAGGGCAGCTTTTACCCCTTCCAGAAACACCTGATTGTGGGGGTAGCACTGTGCGGTGCAACAGCTGGCCAGCACTGAACGCACTTGCTCTGGGAATAGGCAAGCCCACTGAAGTGCCTGCATCCCGCCCATGGACCAGCCCATCACCAAGGCAATGTTGGCGCCGCCAAAGACCTCGTCCACAAGCCTTTTCTGCAGCACCACGTTGTCGTAGAGGCTGATGGTCGGGAACCCCGCGCCGGCCTGGTCTCCGGGTGTATTGGAGGGTGACGACGACTCACCGGCGCCAAGCAGGGAGGGAATGACAATGCAATATCTGTCCGGATCCAGGGGGCTGTCGCCGCCAACCCAGGGATAGTTGCCTGTGGCTGCACCACCATAGTACGTGGGTAGCAGGATCAGGTTGTCTTTTGGTGCGTTCAGTCTACCGATCCGGTGATACCGCAATCGTGCGGAATAGAGCGTTTCACCCGAGAGCAGTGGCAGGTCGCCGGCTTCGAAATTCTCTACAAGCCATTGCTTTACAGTCATTTTTATCCTCTCTTCTGGGCCTGTTGGTTGCCCGGGATTGCTCGTCTCAGACTTTTTATATACACGCTGGCATGTATGTTGAATGGAAAAAACAAAGAAAGAAATGTGCCAGAACACCAACCGATCGCCCGCGCCGACGGGCTGGAGAGAAAACAGAATGACGGAATTGACCAATACCCGGGCCCTGAAACAGAAGCTCGGCGAGGCAGGCGTGAAGTACGCCATCGCCAGCTACGTGGATATCCACGGTGTGACCAAGGGCAAGTTCGTTCCCGTGGCTCACCTGGGGCAGATGATGGAAGGCTCAGAGCTGTACACCGGCGCCGCACTGGATGGCGTGCCCCAGGATATCTCCGACGATGAAGTCGCTTCCATGCCGGACCCGGGCGGGCTGGCCATTTGCCCCTGGAATCGTCAGCTGGCGTGGTTTCCGGGCAATCTGTTCCTGAATGGTGAACCTTTTGAGGCCTGTTCCAGGAATATTCTCCGACGCCAGCTGAGCGCCGCCGAGGCTATGGGTTATCACTTCAATCTCGGCATTGAGACCGAGTTTTTCCTGTTCCGGAACACCGAGGATGGAGGCTTTGCGCCCCTGAGTGACCGGGACAATCTGGGCAAACCCTGTTATGACCCTCGCACCCTGATGGACAACCTGCCGATCATGGATGAGCTGGTGGATGCCATGAACGAGTTGGGCTGGGACGTCTATTCCTTCGATCACGAAGACGCTAACGGTCAGTTCGAGACCGACTTCAAATACGCCGACGCCCTGACCATGTCCGACCGCCTGGTGTTCTTCCGGATGATGGCGAACGAGATTGCCCGCAAACATGGCGCTTTCGCCAGCTTCATGCCGAAACCCTTTGCCGACCGCACCGGCAGTGGCGCCCACTACAATATGTCGCTGGCGGACCTGAAGACCGGCGAAAACCTGTTCGAACCCAAGGGCGACGATCTGCACAACTGTGGCATCAGCAAGATCGCCTATCACTTCACAGCCGGTGTTCTCAAACACGGCGCCGCCATCAGTGCCGTGATCGCGCCGACGGTCAACAGCTACAAACGGCTGGTGCGCCAGGGCAGCATGTCCGGTTCCACCTGGGCGCCGGTATTCATGTGCTACGGCTCCAACAACCGCACCAATATGATCCGGATTCCCGGCATGGGCGGGCGCATTGAGTGCCGTGCTGCAGATATCGCCTGCAACCCTTATCTGGGCAGCGCCCTGATACTGGCCGCGGGCCTGGAAGGCGTTCGGGAAGGCCTCGATGCGGGCGCACCGCACCACGAGAACATGTATAACTACAGTGATAAGGAAATTGCCGAGCAGGGCATCGAGTATCTGCCCCGGAACCTGGGCGAAGCGGTAGAGGCTTTCGAGGCAGATCCATTGGCCAAAGAAGTCTTTGGCGAAGCCATGTTCAACAGCTTCATTGAGTACAAAAAAACGGAGTGGGAGAGCTATCAGAACCACGTGTCGTCCTGGGAGATCGACCGGTATCTGAAAATGTTCTGACTGGCCGCCTGGATGGCTCTGAAAAGAGTGACGCCGGCCGGCAAGAATCGGATGGAAGCGGTCGGAGCAATCGCGCATCATATGGCTGACTGCTCATCTGCGCACCAAGGAGCCATGGCATGGCAAACTTTCAACCCAAGAGCCCTAAAAAGACGGAGACTGGACCGGAATCGTCCACGACGGTTGCCGGTCGAATGGTCACACTGGCCAGATACATCGAGAGCAGGCCGGATGAGCCGTTGAGCCTTGCCGATCTGGGGGCTGTGGTAGGCCTGTCCGCATCTCGTGTGCAACGGATGTTCAAGGAAGCCTTCGGTCTGTCGCCGAAGGCCTATCAGGACGCACTGCGCCTGAAACACTTCAAGCGGGCATTAAGAACAGGCCAGACCGTGACTGATGCCATCTACGATGCGGGCTTTGGCTCGGTCAGCCGCGTCTACGGCGAGGCAGGCCGACAGGTCGGCATGCCGCCATCCCGTTATGGTAAGGGTGGTGAAGGTGAAACCATTGCCTATGCCTGCCGGCGAACCTCACTCGGCGTGCTGATGATGGCCGCCACTGATCAGGGCGTGTGTTTTGCCGAATTCGGGGATGACGAGACGGCACTGCGAGATCAGTTACAGAAGGAGTTTCCGAAGGCTCGACTCTCTCCGTCTGAGGCGAAGGCATCGCCCGAACTCGATGCCTGGATGCTCGCGCTGGACGAACACCTGAGCCAGAACAAACCCCGCCCGGATGTCCCCCTGGATATCCGCGGCACAGCGTTTCAGACACGCGTCTGGAAACTCCTGCTGAGCGTTCGCGAAGGTGAGGTAATAAGTTATACCGAACTGGCAAGGCGACTGGGAGAACCCAAAGCTGTTCGAGCGGTGGCCTCCGCCTGCGGGCGAAACCGCATCGCCGTATTGATTCCCTGTCACCGGGTATTACGAAGCGACGGCTCTCTCGGAGGCTATCGCTGGGGCCTGGAACGAAAAGCGGAATTGCTTGAAAAAGAGCGCTCAGCCGCGACCGAGTAATACCCAGAATTGCCGCTGAAAAAACGCCGTTTCCTGTTTCAGTGAAAACAGCTTCGGTGCAAACAGCCAGGTCTGGGTAATGCCCATCAGATAGGTGTAACTCAGAAGACCCAGATCCTCCGAATTTTCCCGTGTGGTAATCAGACCCTGCTGAGCGGCCTGACCTACAAGATCCCGAAACATCGCAATAATCGATCGGGTCAACGCCAGCTCCCGTTTCAGCGTCCGGCTCATGGCATCGGTGAGTTCGGTCTTGTTCAACAGAATCTCAAACGACTGACGATACTTCCGATCATTGGCTAGCAAGCCCAGCCAGCGTTCAATAAAATGGTCCATGGCCTCAATGGGCCTTTCCCGCATGCCCGAACACTCCGCGACCAGGGCTTCCAGGGGTTCCTGGGAGTAGGCAAGTACGGCCTCGTACAGATCATCCTTGTTCTCGAAATGCCAGTAGATCGGCCCACGACTGCAGCCCGCTTCTTTGGCGATACGGCTCAAGGTCGTCAGTGAGTAACCGTCCCGGCTGAAGAGTTTCAAAGCAGCTTCCAATACCGTCTGGCGGGTTTTCTCAGCGTCTTCCTTGGTACGGCGCATAAAGGTTTTTTCTCTGAGGCTTCTGAGAGATTGGATGATCGGTGTTGGTAGACCTTTCCAAAACTGTGCGGAGCCATGGATGGCGGAGCCCAAGCGTCACACGGATGTGCCGCAAGGAGCGTGTTTTGGAAAGGTCTACCAACACCGATCCACCCCCAAAGTCTAAACAAAAAGGGCACGACTAACCGTGCCCGATCCTAGCAGAGTTTTAGAAGACGATCGCTCAGATCTCCCCGTCAGCCGCCATTTGCATGTAGCTGTCATTAAACCGCAGCTTCACGTTGGAGGAGTCACCCATAATCGAACCATCCGGAAACTCGATGCCCACAAAGTCGGGGCTCATGGCACCCTGGCCAAGCAGCCCCTTGTCGAACGAGAATTGGCGAACGCTGTCCATGGCTTCCCGCGCTTCTTCGCTGTTGATGAAATCCACCGACATCTGCGGCTCCCAGAACATCTTCATGCCCGCGAGCTGTGCTTCGTAACCGGCCTGGTCGGTACCGGAAAGCTCACCGAGAAATGCTCGCGCTTCCTGACCTTCTTCACTATCGGAGGCGAGAATGCTCATGGTTTCGTACCAGGCACCAACCAGCGCCTTACCCAGCTTCGGGTTATCTTCCAGGGTTTCCGTGTTCACCAGGGTCAGATCCTTGATGTGGCCCGGAATCTGGCTGGAATCGAACAGCTTGGTGGCACCCGGGTAGGCTTCCACTTCGGCCAGCAGCGGGTTCCAGGTAGCCACGTGGCGGACGTCGTCGGTCTGGAATGCCGAGACCAGATCGGCGTCGGAAATGTTCACCACACTGATGTCCCGCTCTTCCAGGCCGACGGTGTTAAGCGCCCGGACCAGCAGGTAATGGGAAACGGACAGCTCAACCAGATGCACGGTCTCGTCTTCCAGATCGGCAATGGACGCCGCCTCCTTGGACACCAGACCGTCGTTGCCGTTGGAGTAGTCACCGACGATCAACGCGGTGGTGTCCACGCCAGACGCTGCCGGAATCGACAGGGCGTCCATGCTGGTGGCCACCACCCCGTCAAACTGGCCGGCGGTGTACTGGTTGATGGATTCGATGTAGTCGTTCACCTGCACGATATCCACTTCGATATCGTACTTGTCCGCCCACTTCTTCATGATTCCGTAGTCTTCGGCATACTGCCAGGGCACCCAACCGGCGTAGATGGTCCAGGCAATGCTGAAGGAATCCTTTTCCTGGGCCATTGCCCCCATAGACAGGGAGGCCGTGAACAGACCGGCCGCCAGACGTTTGGTGATGTCGCGTGTATTCATGGTGTCTCTCCTCGGGCCTTGCCCGTGTTTGCAGGTTTGGTCTTTTTCAGGTTTATTTGGGGTTGCTGGCATTACTCGTTAACCTCTTCCACGATCACCACCGGCGTTCCCGGCGAGACCGCCTGGCCCGCTTCGCGGCGCACGTCGACAACGCGGCCACTGACCGGACTCAACAATTCGATTTCCATCTTCATGGATTCGATGACTGCCACCGGACGTTGGGCCTCAATGGTGTCGCCTGGCTTGACCAGACATTCCCAGAGGTTGCCGGCCACATGGCTTTCCACCGCGTGCTGGCCCGCTGGCAGGTTGGCAATGTCGTCCTCGCCGGCCTCTTCGATCGGTGCCTCGGAGCTGAAATTGATCTGGCCGGATTCAATCCAGCGCTGCAGTTCCTCGTCGAAGGCCTGTTTGCGCCTGGACGTGAAGGCCTGGATCTCGTCGGTATTGTCGGCCAGGAACTGCTCGTAGTCCTTCAGGTTGAAGCGGGTTTCTTCCACCTTTATCGGGTAGTCGCCGTTGGGAAAGTCCCTGCGGATCTGTTGCAGTTCTTCGGCGCTGACTTCGTAGAAGCGCACCTGGTCAAAGAATCGGAGGAGCCAGGGCTTGCCGGGCTCGAAGAAGTCGGTGGTGCGGTAGCGGTTCCACATTTGAAGGGTGCGACCGACAAACTGGTAGCCGCCTGGCCCTTCCATGCCGTAGATGCACAGGTAGGCACCGCCGATGCCCACGGAGTTCTCCGCGGTCCAGGTTCGTGCCGGGTTGTATTTGGTAGTCACCAGCCGGTGCCGGGGATCCAGCGGGGTGGCCACCGGTGCGCCCAGATAGACGTCGCCCAGACCCATGACCAGGTAGCTGGCATCGAACACCGTCCTTTTTACCTCGTCGATGCTGTCCAGCCCGTTGATGCGGCGGATAAACTCCAGGTTGCTCGGGCACCAGGGGGCATCCTTGCGAACCGACTGCATGTATTTGGCGACGGCGGTCTGGCAGGCCTCGTCATCCCAGGAGAGGGGCAGGTGAACGGTGCGTGCAGGCACATCCCACTCGGGCTGTTTCTCCAGCTCCTTTTCGGCGCTGATCAGCAGATCCAGCAGCGTGCGCTGGTTCAGTTTCTGGCCGTCGTAATGCACCTGCAGGGAACGGATGCCGGGGGTCAGCTCCAGAATGGCGTCGTGATCCTGATCGCGCAGCCACAGCATCAGCGCGTGGGCACGGAAGCGCAGACGGATATCCAGCTCCATCGGGCCGTACTCCGCCAGCACGTAATTGTCGCCGGCAGCCCGGTAGACCACGCCGGTTTCATGCTCGTTGGTGCTCAGTGAGTCCAGAATCGGGGTGGTCGGCTTGATGGGTTTGATGTGGGCGGTAGCGGCGGTCAGTGTTGCCACGGACTCGTCCAGTGCTTCTCGCAGGGCCACGGCCTGGTCCTGGCTGACCGGTACAAATTTAACCTTGTCACCGGCTTTCAGCTGCCCCAGTTTCCAGAGGTCAGCGCTGATGACGGTCACCGGGCAGACAAAGCCGCCCAGGCTGGGGCCATCGGGGCCCAGAATCACCGGCATATCGCCCGTGAAATCCACGGTGCCAACGGCGTAAGCGTTATCGTGGATATTGGATGGATGCATGCCGGCCTCGCCGCCATCGCTGCGCGCCCATTCCGGTTTTGGGCCAATCAGGCGAACGCCGGTGCGGCTGGAGTTGTAGTGGATCTCCCAGTCACTGGCGAAAAAGGTGTCTATATCTTCGCCGGTGAAGTAATCCGGGGCGCCGTGGGGACCATAGGTGACATGCAGTTTCCAGGTCTTGCCGATGGTTGGTTTCAGCTCGGCAGGAAGGGTTGTCAGACTGGTTGGTTCGGAATTCGCCAGGGCCAGCACATCGCCGGCTCGCAAGGCGCGACCACAATGGCCGCCGAACTGGCCCAGGGTAAAGGTGCTGCAGGAGGTCAGGTATTCCGGACAGTCCAGCCCACCGCGGAATAGAACATAGGCTCGGGCGCCGTCCGCCGTGGTGGCGCCCAGCTTCAGAGTAGCGCCGGCGGGCACGTTGATCACCTGCCAGAACGCCACGGGCTCATCATCCAGCGTGGCGTCCAGTGGGGCACCCGTCAGCGCAATCTGTGTGGCGCGGTTGAAGGTGAGCACCGGCCCCTTGAGTGTGATTTCCAACCCTGGAGCGCCTTCCGGATTACCCAGCAAACGGTTGCCCAGGCGGAACGAATAGCTGTCGAAAGGCCCCGAGGGCGGGACGCCGATTTCCCAGTAGCCGATGCGCCCGGGGTAGTCCTGAATAGTGGTCAGGGTGCCTCCGCTGAGCACATCCACCGTCGCCGGCTGGTAATCGAACTCGTTCAGAGTGCGGGTGAACAGGCGGCCCTCGGCAAAGCTCGGGGCGTCCAGCACCTGGCGCACATACTTGAGATTGGTCTCGATGCCATAGAGCTGGCTGTTATCCAGGGCCTGCATCAGTCGCTGGCGGGCCGACTCGCGATCGGCCTCATGCACGATCACCTTGGCGAGCATGGGGTCATAGAGCGGCGAAACCTCCGTGCCCGGTTGGATCCAGGTATCGATACGCAGGCCATCCTCTTCGGGCCAGGCCACGTTGGTCAGCAATCCCGCACCGGGCCGGAAATCCTTGTTGGGATCCTCCGCATAGATCCGGGCCTGGATGGCATGGCCGGACGGGACAAGGTTGCTGCCCAGTTCTGACAGGTCGGGCAGGATGCCGGCGCCCAGTTCTACCATCCAGCGCACCAGGTCGACGCCATAAACCTGCTCGGTGACGCCATGCTCCACCTGTAAGCGGGTATTCACTTCCAGAAAGTAGAATTCGGTGGTGTCCGGGTCGTAGATAAATTCCACGGTGCCGGCGCTGCGGTAGCAGATACTCTCGCCCAGCTGGCGTGCGGTGGCGTGCATACGTGTCCGGAGGTCTTCGGTGAGCCCTGGCGCCGGTGCTTCTTCAATCACTTTCTGGTTCCGGCGTTGGGCGGAACAGTCCCGCTCGCCCAGGGCCAGAACCTGGCCTTTGCCATTGCCAAATAGCTGAACTTCCACATGGCGAGCGTGCTCCACGAATTTTTCCAGGAACACGCCGCTGTTGCTGAAGTTGTTCTGGCTCAGGCGCTGGACCGACTCAAAGCTCTTGCCCAGATCGTCCGGGCCATAGCAGCGGGACATGCCGATACCGCCACCGCCAGCGGTGCTTTTGAGCATGATCGGGTAGCCGATGGTGTCGGCGGCTTTCAGTGCCTCCTCCAGATCGGTCAGCAAGCCGGTGCCCGGAAGCAGGGGCACACCGGCGCTTTCAGCCAGTGACCGGGCCGTATGCTTGAGACCGAATTGCTCCATCTGATCGGGTGTCGGGCCCAGGAAGACAACGCCCTCGGCACCGCAACGCCGGGCAAAATCGGCATTTTCGCTGAGGAAGCCGTAACCGGGATGGATGGCACCGGCACCGCTCTTACGGATCACTTCAAACAGTTTGTCCTGGTCCAGATAGGTGGCTGCCGCCGGGCCCTCACCGAGGGAATACGCCTCGTCCGCCTGACGCACATGCAGCGAATCGGAATCCGCCTCGGCGTAGACGGCAACCGAGGTCAGACCCATGGCGCGGAGGGTGCGAATGACCCGGCAGGCAATGGCGCCACGGTTGGCGATCAGGACTTTTTCGGGGTTGTTAAGGGCGCGGTTCAGCTCCATACCAGCACCTCAATGGGTGTCGGGTTCCAGCCGTTGCAGGGATTGTTCAGTTGCGGGCAGTTGGAGATCATCACCAGTACGTCCATCTTCGCCTCCAGCTCCACATATTTGCCGGCATCGGAAATGCCATCGGCGAAGGTCAGGCCGCCGTCGGCGGTCACTGGCACGTTCATGAAGAAGTTGATGTTATGGGTGATGTCCCGCTTGCTCATGCCCAGCTCCTCGTGCTCGGTCACCGCCACCAGCCAGCTGTCGCGGCAGGAGTGCATGCACTTTTTCTCAAGGGCGTAACGGGTGGTGTTGCTCTCGGCCGCACAGGCGCCGCCCAGGGTGTCGTGCCGGCCGCAGGTATCGGCGGTGATTTCCAGCATCACGTTGTTTTCAGAGGACATCAGTTTCGTGCCGGCCGTCAGATAGACGTTGCCCTGCTCACGGATGGTGTCCACGGCGCTGTAGCGTTCGGTCGGATTGTGGGCGTTGTAGAACAGGGTGTCCGCAGCCTGGTTGCCTTCCAGATCCAGGATCCGGACGGTTTCGCCGGCTTTCACCACTTTCAGGAAATACTCGCCCGCCGGCACGGTTTCGCGGAAGGCGGCATTTTCGGGCTTCAATGTGCTTTGCTTGATCATCTCCGTCCTCCCATTACTGCATCAGGTGATAAAGAGCGGTGTTGGCAAATGCCCGTGTCGCCTCGGGCGACGAGGTCTTGCACGGATCGGCATCGGTCACCGGGGCCGCCTTGAACAACTGGTAGCGCAGGGGCTGGCTGGGGTATTCGCTGGCCGGATTCATCGGATGCGGGCAGGTGTGCAGCACCACGATGGTGTCCATCTCGAAGCGCAGGTCCACCG
>Ga0247720_100123_pt1 | contig 38292 bp, 41 predicted proteins | sample MSEWel2015_12_15_FD_189078 | JGI IMG/M metagenome (GOLD analysis project Ga0247720, IMG submission 189078) | Subsurface sediment microbial communities from gas well in West Virginia, United States - MSEEL Well Study Marcellus 3H_2015_12_15 | ecosystem: Environmental > Terrestrial > Deep... | reverse complement strand
CCTCACCTAAGGTAGGATTACGGGGGTTACTGTCTACTTGTATATTCTACCAAAGGAGGGGTGAAGCCTTCTTCTTTAACCCCAAAATCCTTGATACTTCTAGGCCCTGGAATATGAAATCGCCTCAATCAAAAACTATGCTGTTAGAACCCAGACCAATCCACACCACTTTTCCACCGTTACGTACGACTTCCACGCCACTGTTAACTGTCTCGGTTACCCCAACCGCGTCGAAGACTACATCCGCACCCACCCCCTCAGTCATCGTCCGGATAATACCCGGTACATCATCGGTCGCCTTAATCGTAGTAGTCGCACCACACTCCTTAGCCATTTTTAGCCTGTCTTCTATTAGGTCTACGGCCACTATCGTATCCGCGCCAAAGAATTTCGCGCATTGCATGGTCAGAAGCCCGATCGGCCCAGAGCCGTAAACGACGACAAATTTATTTTTCAGGTTTCCTGCATGCTTAGCAGCCCTTAAGGTAATTGCCAGGGGCTCCACGACAGCTGCAGCTTCGTAAGACACATTATCAGGCAAGGGAATCACTTTTTCCCCAGGGGCAACTACATAGTCAGCCATGGCACCGTTATAAGACCCGGCTTTCATGGTAGTACCGATGATTTTCCTGTTTTCGCAAACATTGGTGAATCCCGCCAAGCAATCTGCGCATTGCCCGCAGTAAAGGTTTGTCTCTACTATTACTCGATCGCCGACTCGAACATTCTGGACGCCCGGCCCCAATGCCGCAATCTCCCCGGAAAACTCGTGTCCCATGATGAGCGGCGGAACACGCATTGTAGACTCGCCTTTGTACCCGGTGAGATCAGAACCGCAAATAGAGACAGCTTTAACTTTAATAAGAACTTCGCCCTGTTGCGGTTTGGGCGTCTCGACTTCTTTGTATTCGATGGTATATGGGCCCAAGTAGACTAACGCCTTCACCAATATCTCCCCCTTCTCTATTAAACTGGTTCTCAGGTGCCCAGGCTGCAACAGCCTGGGCACCATCCCCTTGCCTAGGATTTATTTCTTCGCCGCTTCGATTGCCCGCATCAATTCGTCGACAACCTCGTTACCCACATCTTGACGTACCATCTGTTCAACACCTGCTGCTGCCTTTTGCATTTCTGCGCGCAGTTCGGGAGTTGGGTCGATAATAGTCATTCCCTTTTCTTTGAGCGCTGCCAGCATCTGGTCATTCTGCGCCTTGGCCCGCTCGAATAAGTAGTCAGCTGCTTCTTTCATGCTTTCGTTAATTATCTGCTTGTACCTGTCCGGCATACCGTCGTACAAGTCTTTGTTCATCACGATGCTGAGGATAAAAGCAATGTGATGCGTGTTGATAAGGTACTTCTGCACCTCGTAGAACTTGCTAGCCCAGACAATCTCGTAGGGGTTTTCCTGAGCATCGACAATTCCCTGCTGTAGAGCAACGTATAGTTCTGAGAAATTCAGGGGAGTCGGGTTGGCACCTAGCGCCTTCCAAAAAGCAAGGTGATATTTATTCTCCATCGTGCGGATTTTGAGCCCTTTGAAGTCTTCAAGCTTATTGATGGGTTTGTTGGTCGTTGTTTCGCGGTAATAAATAGGCTCGAAAAGCAGCAGTTTTAAGCCAGCTTTTTCGTAACGTTGCGCTAGCTTTTCTCTAAAAGAAGGCTCCGACAGCGCTTTCCTGGCTACATCCAAGTTTTCGAAAAGCATCGGGATATCAAACACCGCAAGCTCAGGAACGAACCCTACCTGGGGAGCTGTAGTTTGGGAAACCATAGCGATATTCCCAGCTTGGCATCCTTCAAGGATCTCCCTATCGCCGCCTAGCTGGTTGTCTAGATACACTTCCACTTTAATTTTGCCGTTTGACTTTGTCTCAATTAGCTCTTTTATTTTCTTGGTTGCCAGCGCCCTTGGCGTATCGCCCGTTGAGGGATACGCCCCAGCTAGCTGCAGTGTATACTCTTTTTCTTCGGCGGTTGAACTCCCCTGAGGCGTCTGGCTAGTGCTTTGGCTAGAACACCCCGCTAGTGCTGACGCGACCAGGACAATTACGAGGAACAGGGCGAAAATTCTCATCTTCTTCATCAAATGTTCCTCCTTTCGGCTTTTGCATCTGCTTTTGCCTTGGCTTTAGGACCTCCGCCTCCCATAAAGATCCCCACCTACCCTACGAACCCCCGAAATGACCGGCCATGCCAAATCTTCTCCATTTCCCACCCCCACCATAAGGCCTTCAATCTGTGAGCAACCATCACTTCAAAAAAGCTAAACTCAGTTGTGGTACATAGGTAATAATGAAGAGGGCAACGATAAAAGCTACGATGAAAGGTATAGCCTTAATGCCCACTTTCATAACCTGCTCCTTTATTAGCGGAGCTGCCACAAAAAGATCCACGCCAAAAGGCGGCGTAGCCATGCCGATAGCGAGGTTGATCACCATAATAATCCCAAGGTGTATTGGATCAACGCCCAGGGCAACAGCAGAAGGAAGTAACATTGGCGCTAAAATTGCTATTGCCGGACCTACGTCCATGAACATTCCCAGAATCAAGAGGATAACATTCAGCACGAGCAGGAAAACAAACTTGTTGCCAGCAAAATTGTTTAGAATAAAGTCGCGCAGTGCTACGGGGGCTTGCAATAATGACAGCACTCGCCCAAACACTATAGCCAGAGAAAGAAGAACCACAATAGGAGCATAGGATTTGACTGTTCTTGTTAGAATTTCCCCTAACTCCTTGATAGTTAGGCTTCTATAGATAAATAGGCAAGCTAACAAAGCATAGAATACTGACACCACGGCCGCTTCAGTCGGTGTCACTACCCCGCTATAGATTCCCCCGAGTATAATGACCGGGCTAAGCAAGGCCCAACAGCTTTCCCTCAGCACTCTAATGAAACCTTTTTCCCTAAGGGACTGCACTCTGAGCGATATCTTTTCCCTGTCTTCGCCGTGTAGCCTGGCATAAATGTAGGCATAAACCGCCATGCTCAAACCAATGACAATCCCCGGTATAATACCGGCAATAAACAGGCTGCCAATGGACACTCCGGTAACTACGCCGTAAGTCACCATGGGAATGCTGGGAGGGATTATAACGCCCAAAGCACCTGCAGTCGCCACCAGGGCAGCGCTGTAAACTTTGTCATATCCCAATGCGGTCAGAAACGGAATTGCCATTCCACCTACAGCCGCTGTAGTGGCCACGCCAGAACCGGAAATTGCGCCATAGAAAAGGCAGGTTACAATAGCGGTTATGGGGATGCCAGCCGGTAAGTCGCCTATAAAATAGGCGAAGAAGTTGAAGAGCTTGTCAGATATTTTACCTTTTGTCATGACATTGCCGGACAGTATAAAAAGCGGTATTGCCAAAATTGGTGTGCTATCGAGGGCATTGACAATATTTCGAATAACATACTGCACGTTAGCGGCAAAGGACGGGTTTGCCAGGTAAGGCAAAATAGTGGCAAAACCGAGGGCAACCGCTATAGGTATCCCAAGAACTAGGCCTATGATTAAGACTAGAAACATCTGGATAGCCACTGTTATACCCCCACATTTTATCTCGCGCGTTCTTTTATTTTTTCTCTTTAGGGGACCTGTTCAATGTCTCTACGACCCTCTGAAAAGAACGTATCGTCGCCAGCAAAAAGCCAACAATTGCCGAAAAGTATACCCAACTCATCGGTATTTCTAAAGCAGGGCTTCTTTGTCCGCTTCGCATTACTGCCCCAACCGCCGGGAGGGAGTTAACAAACAGATAAGCAAAGAAGGCGGCTACGACGCAGTTCACCAGGGCTGTTATTATATTCCTAAGTTGATTAGGTAGAGCTTCCACGAATGTATCCACCCGGAGGATGCTTCGCTCTTTGATACTGTAACCGATACTAACCAGGGCTGACCATATGAACGCGTAGCGAGAGACTTCTTCTGCCCAGGACAAGGAAGCATTAAAGACGTACCTCATAATTACTTGAAGCATCATTACACACGATAACACAACAAGCAAAATGTTCAGTATATACTCTTCAAGGTGCTCATTTAGCCAATGGATTAGCTTCATATCCCCCACCCCATAACAGGTCCTCGTTTGCGGGGCCTTCCCGGCCTGGATAACCAGGCCGGGTGACTTTTCTTTTTTAATCTTTTTTACTACGCTTCTACTTTCTGTGGCTCTCCAACTGCGGTGAATAAATCCAGATAAATTTCAGAGGTTCGTTACCCGTGTTGATGATGGAATGATATTCGCCCGGAGGGTTATAAATGCAAACCCCCGGCTCGATAGGAATTTCCTTATCCTTGGTCACAAATTTCCCCGTGCCCTGGAAGAAATACATTACTTCTTCTTCATTGTCATGCTTGTGTTCGGGTACTCTGCTGCCTACATATGTCTCATTAATCCCTACGGCCAGATTTTTTGCGCCTACGGTTTTCTCTGAAACTAAAATCCAAGAAGTTCTGGCAGGTTCCCTATACTCCCCTTTAACGTCTTTAATATTGATTGCTTTTACTTCAGGCATAATTTTGTTCTCCTTTCCTCTCAATTTGTTTAAAAACTTTTCGGATCCATGGGGATCGACCAGATGCTCTGCATCTCCTCATCAGAGATGTCGAAAACCGAGTTATTGGGTGGCAAAGGCTCTTCCCGCATAAATTCAGGGATCTTCTTAAACTTCTCCGAAACCCCTGCTAGTTCATTGAACTGCCTTTCCGTTTCCAGTACTTCAACGCCGATCCTTTTTATTTCCTCAAAGCTCATCTCCCAGCCGTACCTTGCTTTGAGCAATTGAGCTAGGAGATCAGGATTCTTAATAAACGCAGGTCTTATGAAGAGGCACACGCCGAGGGAATCTATAAGCGCGCCCCTTATTTGTAGCTGCCTGGAAATTTCAACCTGCCCTTCCCTCGACAATGGATCATGAGTCCTGACAGTCTCAAAGGCGTTTCCTGACGTATGATCTGCACCCATAGTAGAAGTAGCGTAAAGCACTCCGTTCCCTTTCAGGGCCCTTGGATCGTAGGCAGGCATTGCTTGCCCCTTGACTGCGGGAACCCTTCTCACCCCGAAAGCTTGCCCGGTAAACGCAGCCCCATTACCTATTATTCTCCCTAAATATGTGCCCCTACCTATCTGGCGGATTATGTCCTTAGCTCCTTCTGCATCGCCGAATTCAATCACGCCGGCTTCCATCGCTACACCAATGGCCGCCCCGCATTCAATAGTGTCTACTCCTACCTGATTACATAGATGGTTCAGTTCGGCAATATCATCGGGGTCCCCTATACCGCAATTAGGACCCAATAGTACCAAACTCTCGTACTGCAGGGAAGCGACGACCTTCTTCCCTTGCTTGTTCGGGAATACGTTGCTACACATAATGGTGCAGCCGGGCACACAAGGCCTGCCGAAACCCCCACCGCGTTCTTTCATCAGCTGGGCCATAGCGGGCCCGGTCAGTTTATCTGCTCCTTCGAATTGCCCGCAGCTGAAATTTCTGGTGGGTAAGAGTCCAACGCGATTAGCCAGTTCAACTATGTCTAGCGTCCCGTATTTGCGGCGGTTCCGGCTTTTGGGATCCTCCTGAAGGGATATTACCACTTCTTTTATGGCAGAAGTGAGCAATCCCTTATCAAAGCAATCCGGTTCAACGGGCTCTGAGTCGTCAACTACTATTGCCTTGATGCCTTTTGCGCCCATTACTGCGCCCAGCCCGCCACGGGCCGCATACCTCACCTGCTCTGCGCGGTCGTCTTGGACGGCGATCCCAGCCGCGTAGAGTTTCATTTCCCCTGCTGGGCCAATACAGATTAAACCTTTTCTGCTGCCGAATTCCTTCCTGAGTAGCTCAAAGGTTTCGTCTACCAGTTTATCTTTAAGGTACGGTGCTTCCAGCAATCTAGCTTCTTTTGAGCTCACGAACAGTACCTTCGTTGTTCTGTCCAGCGGGATGTCTTCAAGTATTATCGCTTTGACTCCTATCCTGGCCAGACGTTTCCCAGCGTATCCCCCAACGGAGCTTTCCTTTACACCCCCGGTCAGGGGGCTCTTCCCGCCGAAAGACAGCCTCCCTGTTGTCGGTAGGTGAGTATCGCTCAACAGCCCCAGCGAAATAATCAACTTGTTGTATCTGCCAACAGCTTCGCACGTAGGCGGCACTTCGGTTAGCAAGGTCTTGGCGATAAAATGGCGTCCGCCCCATTTGCGCTGTTGTTCGCTCGGCGTCTCCTCTCTAATTTCACCCGTCCTTGTATTGACCCGGATGATTCTTTTCATGGCAACCCCTCTTTTTCTTGTCACAGACTGATGCTTATTTCCGACTTCCCTCCAAGTTTCTTTACGAGTTCATTAAGAGCCAAAACTGTTTTTTCGTCGAGCTCAATTCCATCCTTAAGGCTTTTTTCCTCATTTCTGCGCCTAATCTCACCTGGAATTAGAATTTCCTCTACCCCATAGGCTTTTCTTAAATTTTTCACCGTTTCCACATAATTGCTCATGAGGTCTTTGAACGTTGTTAGATCCATAAAATGTGCTATATCCACCGCCAGGCAAGAGACTCCTACACGAGTAGGGCCTTCGAGGACGTGGAAGGACTTCAGTTGATTTCCATACCCCGAACCTGCCAGCAAACCCGAAAGAATATCGATTACCATTGCCAGGGATGAACCTTTAGGGCCACCGATCGGCATCAAGGTGCCCTCTAAAGCTTTTTGTGGATCTGTCGTTGGCCTTCCCTCCGGATCAAGGGCCCAATTGTCCGGTATACTGGTTCCTTTCCTGGCCGCGGCCCTGATTTTTCCCCTCGCGACAACGCTGGTCGCCATATCTGCGGTAAAGTTGATACCTTTCGAGGGAATTGAGATGGAAATAGGGTTAGTCCCGAGGAATTTTTCTGCCGCCCCCCAAGGGGCCATTGCCGGAGCCGCATTGCAGGACATTATCGCGATAAAGCCCTTTTCGGCGGCGCACTCCGTGTAACAGCCTAAGCATCCTACGTTATTTGTATTGCGTACCAGGGCCAGTCCTACGCCGTATTCCTTAGCTTTTTTCATAGCTACTTCTAATGCTAACTGGGCGGCAACCATACCGATACCGTCTGCCCCGTCAATTATTGCCGTACTGTCTTTCTCGGAAATAACCTTGGCCTCAGTTGGAATTTTAAGCTGCCCATTTTCTGCCCGCATGGCAATAACATTCAGCAGATATGTCCCGTGGGTAGGGATGTCCCTCATGTCTGCCCTTACTAGTATTTCTGCCGTTTTGCGTGCATTTTCCAGCGTTTCTCCTAATCCCAATAAAATCTCTACTGTAACGTTTTTTAGCGTCTCTACCGGGACCTTCATCGACACCCCTCCTTCACGAGGTTGGCAGGTCATTCTTCCACCAAACCCAGTCTTTCAAACACGGGTTTTAACTTGTTGTATTCCACACTCGATACACCGGAGCTTAAAGCTTCTTTCTTTACCTTTTCAGCCTCGACTCTTTTTAGCGCTTTCTCCAGCACTTCTTCACATTCGGACCTTTTTACTATGACCAGGCCGTCATCATCTCCTAAGACTAAATCACCCGGCTCTACCATAACGCCGCCAAAAGCCAGTGGGTAGTTGATTAGCCCAAGTGCATCTTTCGTTGTGCCTCTAATAGAGGTTCCCTTGCAGAAGACCGGAAATCCCATCTCGGCAATTTCCTGAGAGTCTCTTACGCAACCGTCAATTACTAAGCCATTTATTTTTCTCGCCAGTGCGGAAACAGTCATCAACGCTCCCCAATAGCCGTATTCCGGTGCTTCATTTACGGTTGCAACAATTACGTCCCCTTCCTCGGCAATTTCAAGTGCTTTATGGAGCATTAGATTGTCTCCGGGCATGCACTGAACAGTAAAGGCCGGGCCACAAACTTTCATTCCTTTGCTTAGTGGCTTGATAAGGTAGGAAACAGCTCCTTTTCTTCCTGAAGCTTCATGGACTGTAGCCGAGGAGAGGGCTCTAAACGCCTTCACCGTCTCCAGGCTCGGTCGGTTGATCTTTTTTCTCACATGTATCATTTCAAGCGCCTCCTGTATTATAATTACGCCATTGTTAGCCGCCTAAAGGTACTAGATAAAAATGTACTTCATCCTCGTCACTTACAAGGTCGTCTTTCTTAAGTCTGCAGTTTCCTTTCAGGAAAAGAGCATTTTCAAACGTGACGTCCGGAATACCAATTATGGTAAGCAGCTCCTGCAACTTTATGGGATTTTGGAGAAAGATCTCTCGAGAATACTTTTCTAACATACCATGTCCGACCACTTTAGCCATTTGCAGCAACTCCTAAATATTCATTGGTCTAATATGCCGGTGATATATCAGTCTTCTAAAGAAGAAGCACGCTAATTCGGCACTAGTCAGTCGAGGCGCGAACCCTGCTGTAGCCGTCGCTTACCCTCTTCTTGGCATTTTGTATATGAGTCTGCAGCACCTCAAGCGCTTTTTCTGGGTTTCTACGTTCAATCCATTTTATTAGCTCTTCATGCTCCTTTATTGCCACGTTGCTTTGCCCCTCGGCAATGTTCTTAGAGCAAACAAGGTACTGTTCTCTAATATTCCTGTATACCTGGTTCAGGTAGCGATTCTTATATATATTTAGGAAAACCTCGTGAAACTTCTGGTCTGTTTTTACAAAATCGTATATCTCCTTTTTCTCTAGGTGTCGTTTCTGTTCCTCCAAATACCCCTTAAGTAATTCTATATGCTCTTTGTTAATTTCATTAAAAATTCTTTGGAAGACGAAAAGCTCTATGCATTCCCTGGCCTCATAAATCTGAATAATTTCGTCTAACTCTATAGAAGTAACGAAGAAACCAACCTTAGGAACCAGCTCTAAGAATCCTTCCTTGTGGAGTTTTAAAAAAGCCTCCCTTACCGGGGTGTAGCTCATATTCATTTCTTCCGCAACTTTTCTTATACTTAAGTAACTGCCTTTTGGAGTATGAACGAGCTTTTCCTTTAAAAATCGGTAGGCCTCTTCCGCAAGCGTCGTTGTCATAGAAAATACTCCTTCAACATGCTTGTTGTATAATGGATGTAGTAGTGATATATCACTAACACTATACTAAAACCTTTCCAGGCACTTCATCCCCAGACCATCCCTTGGTCGTTTTAGGTCAGTTTTTTTATTCTCCATTTGGATCCCAATATCCTTCTTTACCAAAAAATTTTTTTGCTGGCGCGCCTTATTATCGCCGCCCAAGGCCCACGCTTTCCTCCCCCGTGCCACTGCGGTATGCCTCACGATTACAAGCCTGCCTTTACTGACGACTACTGCCGTAGGAAATCGAGGAGCGGTCACCCTCACTTTTCGAGCCCATGGGAACATCCCCGAGGAACTAAATAATTCAGCCAGCCCAACCTCGTACCCAAGCTTCGCCACGCTCTTAATAACAGATTGCTTCGCCATGGCCAATAGCGACGACTGAGGCAGGTTTTAAGGGTCGGCCGGCGCAGGTTGCCCATCGGTCACAAGCAGCGCCCTATATATAGCGTTCCTGACCGCTCCTCGTAGGAAAACGCTACAACGTGGTCATGGCCGGCTCCTTACTGCTTCGCCCTCTGCGGCGTTCTCAAACACTCAACGGGCCAGCCAGCCGCCGTCTACCGTGAGGATGGTGCCGTGCAGGTAGTCGGAAGCAGGAGAAGCGAGAAAAACGACTGCTCCTTGCACGTCTTCCGGTACACCCCAGCGTCCGGCCGGAATGCGCTCCAGGATTGACCGATTACGAACCGGGTCCATCCTGATAGGGGCAGTGAGAGCCGTGTCAATGTAACCTGGGGCAATGGCATTGACGTTTATGCCGTACCCTGCCCATTCATTCGCCAGGGCTTTCGTAAGGGAGGCAATCCCGCCTTTGCTCGCGGCATAGGAGGGAACTAAGATCCCCCCCCTTGGAAAGAAAGCATAGAGGCTACCACTTCGGCTTCAATTACTCCGTACAGTTAGTTCTGCAGGAGCCCTCTGCATTACCTCTGTACCCGCCCGGAGGCGTCGCCTCTGGCCAGGAGCTCTACCTCATCCGCGGTGACCAGATTGAAGTCGCCGTGGATGGTATGCTTGAGAGCCTGGGCAATGGCCGAACCCGCGCGGTCGTAGACGACCTTCGAGGGCCGCTGCGCGGCGCCCGTCTCCTGGAAGTAGATGCCGAGGCGCGCTCCGCCGCGCGCTACGTAGTCCGTCTTTACCCCAAAGCGCCGGAGGTGGTTTACGGCCGCCTGGCCGATGGGGTTTGCGGGAACTTTGGTTACGAAGTAAGCATCGAGACCGTAGTTGGCCAGGGCCACGGCCACGTTGGCCTCCGCCCCGCCGTAGGTTACCTCAAAGCTTTCGGCCTGGATGAAACGCTGGCAATTGGGTGGCGTAAGCCTGAGCAGGATTTCACCGAAAGTAACGACTTTTTTCGCCATGGCAGACCCTCCTTACTGCCTCCGGGCGGCCTTGATGCGGGCGATGAACTCCCTGGCCGTGGCCGTGATGCCCGGATAATCGCCGGTCTTGGCGCCTTTGGTGAGCTCTCCGCCTACTCCTACAGCCACTACCCCGGCCTTAATCCAGTCGCTTACGTTTTCCAGGCTCACGCCACCCGTCGGGCAGAAGGGCACGTGCGGGAGCGGTCCCCGGATGGCCTTAATGGCGGCGGGGCCGCCGAGACTGCCGGGGAAGAATTTGATTATGTCGCCGCCGAGCTCCATGGCCCTGACAATTTCGGTGATGGTATAAGTACCCGGCATGACGATTTTGCCGTAGCGGTGCACCAGCTTGATGGTATCCTCGTTAAGGTTGGGGCACACGATAAACTCGGCCCCGGCGAGGAGGCACGCCCGCGCCGTCTCGGGGTCGAGCACGGTACCGGCGCCGACCAGGATCTCCTTATGTGGGTAGGCTTTAACCAGCTCTTTAATTACGTCCACGGCGCCCGGGACGGTCATGGTGATTTCGATAGCTTCGACCCCGCCCTCTTTGCAGGCCTCGGCAATCTTCAGCGCCTGCTCCGCGCTTTCGGCCCGCACGACGGCAATAAGCCCGCAGTCGACGATACGTTTTAGATTTTCCAACTTCTCAAACACGGCTTCAACCTCCTTAGAGCGCTTTGAAGTCATCCTTTCTGGCTAATAGGCACACCGGCGCCCGATCTCTTCCTTCCCACCCCTTTCTCTATTTCCTCCTCCTTCCAGGTTCCCTTGCACCACGTAGCCACCTAACGACTTACGGTTGCCAACGCCTCGGCGCTTCCCTGGTAACCCAGGCGGGCCGAAATCTGCAGGCTCACCCTGCGCACCAGCTTCGCCAGTTCCTCCATTCTTCCCAGCGTGAGGCGCATGGCCAGCCCGGAAATGCTGAACGCCGCCACCACCTGGCCGGCATGGTTGAAAATGGGACCGGCTACGCAGCGGATGCCGAGTTCGTTTTCCTCGCAATCAAAGGCGTACCCGCGCTCGCGGATTCGCTCGAGTTCTGCCCTGAGGCGCTCAGGATCCGTAATGGTGTTGGGCGTGAGCGCCGGAAGCCCGCGGGCAATGATGGCCTCCCTGGATTCAGGAGGAAGAAAGGCCAGCAGCACCTTCCCTACCGCCGTGGCATGCGCCGGTACCCGCCGCCCAAGCTGTGAGTACATCTTCACCGGCCCCGGGCACTCCACCTTATCGATGTATACCACTTCTCCGTCCTGCAGCACTACCAGGTGCACCACTTCCTGGCTGGCCTCCATAAGCTCCTTCAGGTAAGGCCGGGCCAGGTCGCGCAACTCCAAGCGCTCCAGCACGGCGCTTCCCAGCTCCACCAGCTTGAGCCCCAAGCTGTACCGTTCGGTGACCGGGTCCTGCTCGACGTAACCCCGCCTGGCCAGGGTAGCGAGAAGGCGGTAAACCGTGCTCTTGTGGAGGCCCACGCGCGCTCCTATTTCCGTAACCCCCAGCCCTTCGCCAGCGGTTTTCAAGACCTCCAAGATGGCCAGGGCCCGGTCGACGGACTGTACCAAGTCTTCCTCTCTCAATTTGCCACCTCCATACCGAAACCCAGCCGATAGCAGCAGTGTTGTTTCGGATTGTAAAACATTGTTGCGGGGTGTGATGATTTCTTCGACGCATGCTCCTGTTTTTCCTTCTTTAGGGCCCGAGGATTTTTTCTTTTTTCTCTTGACACCATGCCCAAAGTGGAGTAAACTAGTCTTGAATGAAACGGCAGGTGATTTTTTGAGTGGAGATAATCCGACGGCAGACCGACTATGCCCTGCGAGCCCTCGTGTACCTGGCAACGAGGCCTGGGCTGGTAGTGAACGCGGGTGAGATTGCGGCCAACGAGGATATTCCGCTGGACTTTCTCCTCAAGATCTTGCAGAAGTTCGTGAAGACAGGCCTGGTGGCCTCACACCGCGGGGCGCAGGGCGGGTTCTCGCTGGCGAAAGACCCTGCGGAGATAACCGTGCTGGAAATAGTGGAAAATATGCAGGGAAAAATAGCTATGAACCGTTGCCTCCTGGGCAAAGACGGCTGTCCGAACGGCCCGCGCTGTCCGCTCAAGAAGAGCTGGATTGCGCTGGAAGAAAAGCTGGTCAATTACCTGGCCGGCATTACTCTTCAAGATCTTGTCCAGGAGCAGCGAAACATTCAAAAAGATCAGGTGAGTGGGTGAGAAGGAGGTGAGTCGTGTTCAAGGTTCACGTCACGGCTTCTAAGAGAGCTTTAGTCTATGCGAAAGTGGATTAAAAAAGTCTTGTTTAACAAAATCCTAATCTGCGAGGAGGAACCGCGAAATGTTTTGCTATCAGTGTGAGCAAACGGCCGGAGGAACCGGCTGCACTAAAGTCGGCGTCTGCGGTAAGAACGAGGACATCGCCAGCCTGCAGGACACCCTGGTCTTCGCTCTGAAGGGCATTGCCGCCTACGCCTACCATGCCCGTGAGCTCGGCGCGCACGACGAAGAGGTGGACGCCTTTTTCAGCGAAGGGCTCTTTGCCACCCTCACGAACGTGAACTTCAATCTGGAAAGCCACATTGAGCTTCTCCTGAAAGCCGGCGAGGTGAACCTGCGCGTGATGGAACTTTTGGATAAAGCCCATGTGCAGCGCTTCGGTGCGCCGCAGCCGACAAAGGTGCAGGTAGGCACCAAGGCCGGCCCCGGAATTCTCGTCACCGGTCACGATCTTCTCGACCTTTATGAGCTTTTGAAGCAAACTCAGGGCACAGGCATTAACGTCTACACCCACGGCGAGATGCTGCCGGCTCATGGGTACCCGGAGCTCAGGAAATTCCCGCATCTTGTCGGCAACTACGGTACCGCCTGGCAGAACCAGCGCCAAGAGTTCGAGGAATTCTCCGGCGCCATTTTGGCTACAACCAATTGCGTGCTCATCCCCAAGGATTCGTATAAGGACCGCATGTTTACGAGCGGCGTAGCCAATCTCCCCGGTGTGCCGCACATCAAGGACCGCAACTTCCAGCCGCTTATCGAGAAGGCCTTAACTCTCCCACCCCTTCCGGAAAACCCCGGTCCCACCACCATGACCGGCTTCCATCATCAGGCCGTGTTGGCTCTGGCCGACAAGATTATCGAAGCCGTGAAGGCCGGCAAGATCCGCCACTTCTTCCTGGTGGGCGGCTGTGACGGTGCCAAGCCCGGCCGCAACTACTACACGGAATTCGTGGAGAAAGTTCCCAAAGACTGTGTGGTACTCACCTTGGGATGCGGCAAGTACCGCTTCAACTACTTGGACCTCGGCGAGATCGACGGCATCCCGCGCCTTCTCGACATGGGCCAGTGCAATAACGCCTACTCGGCCATCCAGGTAGCCGTAGCGCTGGCCAAGGCCTTCGGCTGCAGCGTGAACGAACTGCCGCTCAGCCTAGTCCTTTCCTGGTTTGAGCAGAAAGCGGTGGCCATCCTTCTCACCCTTCTGCACCTCGGGATCAAGAATATCCGCCTTGGCCCCAGCCTCCCGGCCTTCTTGACTCCGAACGTCCTTAAGGTACTGCAGGAGAATTACAACATCCAGCCCATCACTACGCCGGAGGCCGACATTAAGGCGATTTTGGGCTAAAAGCGAAGGCCGGTGTAACCGGCGGCTGATTAAGGCCTGCATGAACGGCCCGCTCCGGGGTTAAGTTAGCCCCAGGAGGTGAGAAAAATGCCCGACATCAACCTGGGGCGCCTGCAGGCGGCCGACCTTACCCCGGAGCAACTCCAAACCCTCAAGCAAGCTGAAGCAAAACTGAACGCCGGCCGGGTCGGCCAGGAAGTCTACCTGCTGGCCCTCAAAAAATAGCGGAGCGGTACGCGGCCGATAAAGAAGAATCGCCGCCAATAAGGCCGCGTAGGCGGGGACAGCTCGGCAAGCTATTTTCCCGACTGTCCCCGCCTATTTTATAAGTCCTGCCGCTCGAACTTATAAAGCGCCAGGCCCACCGCCACCGCTGCGTAGAACACAGCCCACAGGAGCATTGCCGTGCTCGGTTCAGGTGCGGTAAAAAAGGGTCCTCCTCCCAGCCTAACCAGCTGCCCCAGCGTGGCAAAGAGCTCAAATAATGCCTTGCGGAAAAGGGCGTCGGCCGGCATGACCAGGCTCGCGAAGATGCCGATGTTCGTAAGGACCTCCCGCTTCAGGCCTGCTCCGATCTGCTCCAACAGGCCGCCTACGACGCCGAAAGCATAGAGAGAAACCAAGAGGACGCCGGCGTTAAGGGTGGAAAAGCTGGCAGAAGCGGCCAGCGCCAGAGCACATAGGACCAGAGGCTGAAGTAAAAAGATACCCAAGCTCGCCAGCACGTCAGAAGCAAAAAGCGGCAGATAGGGCCGGACGATGAGCAACATGGAGAGATAAAGCGCCGTGGCGTAAAACAGGCTCAGGAAGAGAAAGCCACCGAACCGCCCCAACACATAGGCCCGCCGGGACAGGGGCCGCGCCAGCACGGCGTAGATGGTACCGCTCTCTACCTCCCCGGCAATGGCTCCGCTGGTCATCACAATGGTAAGAAAGGCGGTAAGGAAGCTGGCAAAGTAAAGGCCGATGTTCAAAAGAGCGGCCGCCTCAGCGGCGCGGATAAACAGCCGGTCAACCTGGCCGGGAAGCCCCAGGACCTGGTGCACGCCCCAGCCGAAGAGGACCAGGAAACCGATCGTCAGCACCGCCACCAGCATCACTAAGCGTTTGCGCAGGGCCTCACGCCAAGTGTAACGGACGATGCTTCCCGTCTTCAACACCCCCTTCGCTGACCAGCTCGACAAAGGCATCCTCCAGCGTACCGGCAACCGGTTTCACCTCGTACACCTCGGCCTCCGCCGCGACTAGAGCTTTGACCAGCGCCGGGACCTCTTCCGGCCCAAGATTCAGCGTGGCCCGCTGGCCGGAAAGGCTAAAACCGGGGTCGAACGTGGCGAGTACCCGGTGCACCGCCGCTGAAACCGCCCCCAGGCGCACCTCCACCCGTCGGACAGCGGTGAGGAGCTCAGCGAGTCCCCCCTGGTAGATGATCTCGCCGTTTTTGATAACGGCAATCCGGTCGCAGATGAGTTCCACTTCGCTCAAGAGGTGGCTGTTGAGAAACACCGTCTTGCCCTGGGCTTTGAGGTTAAGGAGGAGCTCGCGCACCTCTCGCCGCCCTAAGGGGTCCAGTGCCGATGTAGGTTCATCGAGAAAGATGAGTTCGGGGTCGGCAAGAAGGGCGCAGGCCAACCCCAGGCGCTGGCGCATGCCTTTGCTGAAAGTACCGATACGGCCCTTGGCTTCGGCCATCCCGACCTGCGCCAGCACTTCCTCGCTGCGCTGCTGCCCCCGCCTGTGCTCCAACCCGGCGAGCTCTGCGTGCAGCGCCAGAAGCTCGCGGGCGGTGCACCAGGCAGGAAAGGCGAAGTTTTCCGGCAGAAAGCCGAGGCGGCGCCGCACGCCGATGTCCCCGAGCGGCCGGCCCAGGAGAAGGGCCCGTCCGCGGGTAGGTTTGACGAGTCCGACCAAAGTTTTCACCAAGGTGCTCTTGCCGGCCCCGTTGGGGCCGAGAAGCCCGAAGATCTCTCCCCGGTCTACGCTAAGGAATACGTCCCGGCAGCCACCGCCTCCGGCATATTCCTTGGTAAGGGCAAAGGTCTCGATAACCACGGGCTTCACTCCAAGCTTTGGGCGATAGCAAGCACCTGCTCCTCGGTGAGGCCGGCGCCGCTCAGGATGAACCAGAGATCGCCCTGCTGCCAGACCAGGGCTACGCTACGGTCCTTGTGGTTGCCGCTTTGATACAGCAGGCCGGTAGTGTGGCCTATTTTAACTTCCCGCCCCTGTCCGTCTACGTTCGGCAGGATGAGCGTGTGCTGCCAATCGCGCACGGACGCCAGCCGTTCCTTGAGATCTGGCGGCAGAATCGGTAGCTCCAGAAGCACGTTCCTAAGTTCGTTTACATTCACCCCCGCCGGCACCCGGATTTCCGGCGCTCCCATGATGCTTAGATGAAGATAGCGGGACGTAGGCTCCCCCGGTACATATGAGGCTTCCACTATGCCGGGGAAGCGGATGGAAAACTCCCGACCATTAAGCTCCGGAGGGAGAAATTTTTTGCTGCCCAATGCCCGCAGAAGCTCGTTAATCTTGTTGACGTTCAGGTTAAACTTCACGGTGAATTCCCGGCCGTAGGAAAGGCTGCTCCGTTTTAGGCCGAGAGAAGGCGGTACAGCAGGCTCCGCAACAGTACGCCCCAGCACAGAAACGGCTTCGGCCCAGTTTTGGGCTTCCTTAGTCACAGCACCCCCTTTGGCGCCGTCGATGGCAATCCTGCCCAGTTCCCTCAAGTTCACCTGGCCGCCCTTTTCCCGGAGCTCTTGCACCATCGCTTCCAGGTTCCGTTGGCTTATCGGTACCGTGGTCATCTGGTTGACGCGGAAGATCTGCAGGAAATTGGCGGCCGCCGTCTGTACGGGCTGAAAGGTTAAAGCCCCGGCCACCAGGAGACAGGCTGCTGCCGCACCAGCGCTTCGCCTTACTCGAGAAAACACCTTCATCGCTCCTTTCTCAATCCGGCGGGCCTGCCACCGCCGCCAGGCCTCGTCGGTACGGAATTCTCTTGGTCGCGACTTCCTTTCACCCCTAATAACAATTTGCCCCCGCCTTGTGTGACAAAACGTAAACCTTCGGAGGCCACAGGGAGATTTTTCCCGCCAAGCCAGCCTCATTCCGGCCGCCCGGTCCAATAAGAAAGCCCCTGCCCGCATTGGATTTGGGCAGGAGCCACTTCTTCCTAGGCTGCCCGGCTAAAGAAAAGTCTCACAAATGCCAGGCGCCGAATCGTCCCCCCCTTCGCCTGAGAACCGCGCCGCCAGCCGGCCCTAATCCTGATAGATAAGCTCGGGCCGGGCTCCCCGTGCGCCGGGGCAGCCGGTAAGGATCATGGCTACTTTTAGTTCTTCCGCCAGTTTGGCGTAGAGGGCGGCCACGCCTTCCACGCCCCCGCCAAAAGCCGCCCAGACCACCGGCCTTCCCACCAGCACGGCGTCCGCTCCCAGAGCGAGGAACTTCAGGACGTCGACGCCGCTCCGGACGCCGCCGTCGGCCAGAAGGAGGAGCTTTCCCTTTACCGCGCGGGCAATAGCCGGAAGCACCTCGGCCGTACCCGGCGTGTGATCGAGCGCCCGCCCGCCGTGGTTGGAAACCACAATTCCCGCCGCCCCGGCTTCGTACGCCAGGAGGGCTTCGTCCGGCGTCATAATCCCTTTAACCACGAGCGGTAACCGGGTCGCGGCGCAGAGTTCCTTGAGGGCCGCGGGCGTTAAAGGCCCCACCGGTTGGCCGGCCTGGCGCATATTGACCAGCCCCGCAGCATCGACGTCAATCCCCACGGCCAGAGCGCCCGCTTCTTCCGCCTGCGCGATGCGGGCCCGGATTTCTTTAAGAGAACGCGGTTTAATAATTGGGATGCCGGCCCCGCCCACCTCCTTAATGGCCGCCAGGCCGGTAGCGTACACCTCGGCTAAGGGCCCGTCGCCGGTAAGGGCTAAGGTGCCGGCCTCGGCCGCTCCCTTCACCTGGGCCCAGGCGAACTCCCACTCGCTCAACCGGCCACCGAAGTTTACCTTCGTCCCGGCCACCGCCGCACCCAGCACCGGAAGGGCCAGCCGCCGTCCAAAGATGTCGACGGAAAGGTCGGGGTCGCTTACGGCATGCAGAGTACTAAGGTTAAGCTTCACTTTCCTTAAAGCCTCAAAGTTGTTGACCGCCGCGGTTCCCGTGCCCACCCCGCCCATGCCCGGCACCTCGCCGGCGCAGGCGCGGCCGTCGCATACTCGGCAAACCCGACAAATGCCCGTAAGCTTATTCCGGGCGTTTTCACGTATTTCTTCCCATTTCACCCTAAGTTGCTCCTTTCAGTAGAGCGTTACGTAATCTTTGATCTCGGCAAACTTCTTCTCACCGATACCGGAGACGTTTTTGAGGTCCTCGATGCTCTTAAACGGCCCGTGGGCGGCCCGGTAGTCGATGATCCGCTGGGCCAGGGCCGGCCCAATCCCCGGCAGCGTATCGAGCTCGGCTACGCCGGCGGTGTTGATGTTAACCTTGCCGCCTCCGGCGGCCGCGCTTCCCGCTGCAGGGCCGGTCGCCGTGCCCGCCGCTCCCGTTACGGTAACTTCTCCTTTTTTCGGTACCCACACCTTTTGCCCGTCTACCAGCGGCTGGGCCAGATTGAGGGCGTCCACATCTGCCTCCGCCGCCGCACCGCCCGCCGCTTCCACGGCATCGATCACCCTGCTCCCTGCCGGAAGGCGGTAGACACCGCTTTTAGCCACAGCTCCGGCCACGTGCACCACTACTTCCGCCGATTTCTCCGCCTCTCCTGCCTCCGCCCCCGGTGCTCCCTCGGTCGTGGACGGAGCCGTAGGGCCGGCCGGCGGCGGTTCAATGACTACGGCCTCCTGGCCGGCCGCGCGGTGCCAGTAAAAGAACGACGCCACCACAATAAGCACCCCGGCCAGCCCAAAGAGCAGATACTGCTGCGTGCGCGTAAGGTTTCCCACCCGCATCCACCCCCAGCTCCTTTTAACCAGTAACTGACAGGTACTTGAATTCGCGCCCGCGGCAGGGAATCCTGCTGCGGTACGAAAAAGAAAGGACCCTTTCGGCTTAGGTGCCGGGGTCCTTTATCTGCGTCGCCATGCTAGCGGGCGACGATGTTGACCAGTTTGCCGGGAACGTTAATAACCTTAACCACTTTTTTGCCGTCGAGCTGTGCCTGTACTTTCTCCAGCTTCAGAGCCAGCTGCTCGATTTCGCTCTCTGGGATGCCTGCCGGTACCACCAGGCGGTCGCGCAGCCGGCCGTTCACCTGAACCACAACCGTGATCTCTTCGGCGGCCAGGGCCTCCTCGTCCCACTTCGGCCAGCTCTGGCGGTGGATGCTCTCCGTATGACCGATCTGGTGCCAGAGCTCTTCGGTGATATGCGGGGCAAAGGGGGCCAGCATAAGAAGGAGCGTCTCCAGTGCTTCCCGAAGGACGAAGTCCTTCTGGTTTTCAGGTGGGATATTCTCCTGGTAACGGTAGATTTCGTTCACGAGCTCCATAATGGCGGCGATGGCCGTGTTGAAGTTGAAGCGCTCGGAAATATCCTCCGTTACCTTCTTCAGCGTAGCGTGTACCTTGCGCCTTAAGTCCCTATCCTCCCGCGCCAGGTCCCCGGGCCCGTCTCCCTTCTTGGCGAAGAGCTCTTTATTCGCCATCACCAAGCGCCAAACGCGCCCGAGAAAACGCCAGGCCCCTTCCACGCCCTGGTCGCTCCATTCCAGGTCTTTATCCGGCGGGGCAGCAAACAAGATGAAGAGCCGGGCCGTGTCCGCGCCGTACTTGGCAAAAATCTCCTCGGGGCTCACCACGTTCCCTTTGGACTTGGACATCTTGGCGCCGTCTTTGATCACCATGCCCTGGGTAAGCAGGTTGGTGAAGGGTTCGACACAGTTTACCAGCCCGGCGTCGTACAGAACTTTGGTGAAGAAGCGGGAGTAGAGAAGGTGTAGCACGGCATGCTCAATGCCGCCGATGTACTGGTCTACCGGCAGCCAGGCCTCCACCGCTTCCTTGCTGAAAGGCGCTTGGTCGTTTTTCGGGTCGGTGTAGCGATAGTAGTACCAGGAAGAGCAGATGAAGGTGTCCATGGTATCCGTTTCCCGCCGGGCCGGAGCCCCGCACTGGGGACAGGTAGTGTTCACAAACTCCGGCACGTGCGCGAGCGGGGAGATCACGCCCGGATCGAACTTCACGTTTTCCGGAAGGAGCACCGGCAGGTCTTCCTCCGGTACCGGCACCGTGCCGCACTTGGGGCAATAAATGATCGGAATGGGCGCGCCCCAGTAACGCTGCCGGGAAACCAGCCAGTCGCGTAGCTTGTAGGCAACCGTGCGCTCGCCCCAGCCTTTCTCCTCCAGGTAAACACCGATTTTCTCCTTAGCCTCTTCGTTGGGCAGGCCGCTAAAGGGGCCGGAATTTACCAGCACCCCCGGTTCAGCGTAAGCCGCAGTCATGGTGGCCGGATCCAGGGTTTCGCCCTCAGGCTCTATAACCACGCGGATGGGGAAGCCGTACTTTTTCGCGAATTCAAAGTCGCGCTGGTCGTGGGCCGGCACGCCCATGACGGCGCCCGTTCCGTACTCCAGGAGGACGTAGTTGGCCACCCACACCGGCACTTTGTCGCCGGTTAGGGGGTTCAGGCAGTAGACCCCGAGGTCCAGGCCTTCTTTTTCCGTATCTTGCGCCGTGCGCACGATTTCGCTCTGGCGCCGGCATTTTTCCACAAACTCACGGACTTTTTCTTCCCGTTCCGTACCTTTGACCAGCTCCATTACCAGCGGATGCTCCGGCGCCAGCACCATGAAGGTCACACCGTAGAGCGTGTCCGGGCGGGTGGTGAAAACCGTGATGCCCTCTTCCCGCCCAACCAGAGGGAAGGTCACCTTGGCACCTACACTTTTGCCGATCCAGTTCTCCTGCATGACGCGCACCCGCTCCGGCCAGCCGGAAAGGAGGGATAGGTCCTGCAGCAGGCGCTCGGCGTAGTCGGTGATCTTGAAGAACCACTGCTCTAAGTCCTTCTTCGTCACCGCCGTACCGCAGCGCCAGCATTCGCCGTCGATGACCTGCTCGTTGGCCAGTACCGTCTGGCAAGAGGGGCACCAGTTCACGGGCGCCTTTTTCTTGTAGGCCAGACCGCGTTTATACATGAGGAGGAACATCCACTGAGTCCAGCGGTAGTAATCGGGGTTACAGGTAGTAACCTCGCGCTCCCAGTCGTAGCTGGTGCCGAGTTGTTTTTGTTGGGCCTTCATGTTGGCGATGTTCCGGCGCGTCCACTCCGCCGGGTGAGTGCCATGCTGGATGGCGGCGTTCTCGGCCGGCATGCCGAAGGCGTCCCACCCCATGGGATGGAGTACATTATACCCCTGCATGGTCTTGAAGCGCGCCACCACATCGCCGATCGAGTAGTTACGGATGTGCCCCATGTGGAGCGCCCCGGAGGGGTAAGGAAACATCTCGAGTACGTAGTAATTCGGCCGCTCAGAGCGGTTAGGGACGCGGTACAGCCCCTGCTCCTCCCAAACTCGCTGCCACTTTGCTTCGATTTCCTTAAAGTCGTAACGGTCTCCGTTCGCCAAAGAGTCCCTCTCCTTCCAGTAGAAACCTTCCTCATTCGGCTATAAGAAAACCTCTCGCGCCTGGTCGGGCCAGGGACGAGAGGTTATGTACCATCCCGCGGTACCACCCTGCTTGGCAAAGATGAAAAATTGGTGGAGCTGACGGGGATTGAACCCGTGACCTCTTCCATGCCAAGGAAGCGCGCTCCCACTGCGCCACAGCCCCACTTCTTTGCCCACTTTGCCTCCGTGCTCCGAGGCGAGTTCGGCATACCTCGCTGCCGGTTCCCACCGACCCCCGGCTCTCTTGAAGCAACGGTACTGCCTACTACTCCTCTTCATTGCGCGCGTTTTCGCTTGTCACACCTGAGATTATACTGGAATGTGCTTCGGTTGTCAAGGCCTCCGGTCGGAAAACCGGCGCATCACCCCACAAGCGTTCCAGCCCGTAGAAGTCGCGGGCTTCTTCCAGCATCACATGCACCACAACGCCGCCGTAGTCGAGGAGGATCCAGGTTGCATTGGCATGCCCTTCGCGGTGGAGAAGCGGCACACCGTGCTCCGCCAAAACCTCTTCCACTCGGTCGGCGATGGCCGCAAGCTGCACTCGGTTCGCAGCGCTGGTAATTACAAAGTAGTCCGCGATGAGCGAAATCCCGGATATATCCAAGATCACTACATCGCGCCCTTTCTTTTCTTCGGCCGCCAAAGCGGCCAAGCGGGCTATTTCCCGCGTTTCCACTCTTAAACTCAACCCCCTAACCGGCCAAATCAGGCCCCACAATCACTCTAATATCCACATCTAGGGTTTCTCCTTCTCCCGCCTGGACAATGCGCGTTACGTTAAGGGCCCTAGCGATGGCCCCCACCGCTTCCTCCGGCGCGTCGGGCCGGCGTACGATTTGGCTCTCACGGTAGGTGAAGCGATCGGCATTGCCCACGCGCACGACGGTATAGCCCATATTGCTCAGCTGTTCGGCAACTTCGCGGGCCGCTCCCGGCTCGCCGCTCCCGTTCAGCACTTCCAGCCGGACGGCCTTGTTGGCCTCCCGGTCCACACCCAGCAGGACCTTGGCCACCTGGTCGCCGATTTTCCCTTGATCCACCAGGAAGTAGCTCACGCCGCCGATGTATTTTGGCGTTCCCTCCAGAGTTTCGATCGGTACCTGGGCCAGATCTACCTGGCGCGCCAGATTGGCGTAATAGACGATCTGCGCCGGGCTCATGTCCGTCTCCACGTTTTCGCTCACGATGCGGGCCAGCTCCGGAATCTTGAGGAGGGTACTGGCAGAGAAGACCTGCTCAGCCAGCGCCCGCACGAACTTCTGCTGCCGGCCGATGCGGCCGAGATCACCGGTTTGGTTGCGGTAGCGCAGGTACTGCTCGGCTTTAGCGCCGTCCAGCACCTGCGGACCGGCTTTCAGGTCGATCTTGAGACCTCCCGCCCGGTCGACGTAGTGCATGTTTTGTTCCACGTCGATTTTCACGCCGCCCAGGGCGTCGACCAGCTTGGTAAGTCCGGCATAGTTTATCTTTACATAGTAGTGAATCGGGATGTTCAAAAGGTTCTCCACGGTTTTGATGGCCAGATCAGTTCCGCCGTAAGCATGAGCGGCATTGATCTTGTCCAGCCCGTGCCCGGGTATGGATACTCGAGTATCGCGGGGGATGGAAAGTATGCCGGCCCGTTTTTTCTCCGGATCAAAGGTGACCACCATGATGGTGTCAGTTCGCTCCGGCAGGTAACCGGTATGCGGTTCCAAAACGCCGGCGTCCAACCCCAGAACCAGCACGTTGATCGGCTCTTGCCTGGCCGGCTCCGGATGCCCTCGGCCAGCTGCCTCGTTTACCGAAGGGCCAAGCCCCCCGAGAAAAGCGTAGAGGCCCGCTCCTATCGCCAACACCACCAAAAGGAGGACGCTACCACAAAAGAGCACAAACTTCTTCCAGTTAAGCCGGCGCGCAGCCGGCCTTCTCCTCCCTGCCATGTTTTCCCCTCTCCCGTCGGTCTGTTGCCATCTCGGCCAGGAGGCTGTTCCGCGCCCGCACCGTCTGCGGGTGGAGCAGCAATCCCCGCTGCAGCACGTAACGGATGGTGCCCTCCATGGCCCGAAGCAGTGCTCGGTCAAGATCCTGCTCTGCCAAGGCCCTTAGTTCCTCTACCCCTGGAAATGCACGCCCCGGTTCAATATAGTCGGCCAGGTAGATTATCCGCTCGAGAAGGTTCATTCCCTCGCCACCCAACGTATGCAGCCGTATGGCCGAAAGTACAGCGGCATCCATCACCCCGTATTCTTTCCAAGCGATTAAGGCACCTACGGGACCGTGCAGAAGATCCGGACAGGCCCTTTCTATATCATTCCCTACTATACCAAACGCCAGCGCCCATTGCAACAACTCATCCGGGCTCAGGCCCTTGGCACAGTCGTGAAGCAGCCCGGCCAGGCGTGCCTGCTCCTCGTTCGCCCCCCAGCGCCGGGCAAGACGAACGCCGGCCTCGGCCACGCCCAGCGAGTGCTTTAGCCGTTCCGGGGAAAGCCTCTCCGCCAGCTTAGCCACAAGGTCCTCCCAAATCATCTCTATCCCACCTGCCGCCATTATGCTGTTTAGCCGCCGGACATATAAACCCGGGCAAGCAAAGAGACCCTCGTGATATGTGCACGAGGGCCCGCTTCCTCATCCAACTTCTTAGGCCCGGCTCTGCCGTGCCCTGGCTTCGTTCACCACGATCTCACGCCCGCCAATGGTAACACCCTGCATGGCTGCAAGGACCTTTTCCAGGTCGGCGTCGGCTACCTCTACGAACCCAAAGCCCCGGGAACGCCCGGTTTCACGATCCGTAATGATGCGGCTCGCCTGGATGTTGACACCCGTCTTCTCAGCAAACACCGAGGCTAGCTCTTCTTCGGTAGTAGCCCACGGTAGATTGCCAACGTAGATGGTTTTCAAGGAACTTCACCTACCTTTCTGAGGCCCAGAAACCTCGAACTAATGTAAAGTTCGACGCTTGGGCAAGACATTCCTTCTTTGGCCCGAAATTTATTTTTTCACTGGGCAATCCTATGGGCGGTAAAGGTTATGCTTGTAAATGTAGTTTTCCACCGACTCCGGCAAAAGATACTTGATGGGTTTCCCCTCTTTCACCCGCCGCCGGATGTCGGTTGAGGATATGGCCAAGGCCGGAACCTCTACTGTGAACACCTTGCTCGCGTACCGCTGGGTCAAGTGTCCCAATTCAACGTTGAGTTTGTAGCCAGGTCGCGTGGCCGCAATAAAGTAGCAGAGACTTAAAAGCTCGTCTACATCTTTCCAGCTAAGAAGGTCTAAAATGGCATCGGCACCGCTGATAAAATACAAGTCAACGGTAGGGTCGAAACTGGCACGCAGCTCGCGCAGGGTATCAATGGTGTAAGAGTACCCTTCCCGGTCCAATTCCACCCGCGAAACCTCAAAGTGGGGGTTGGTGATGGTGGCCAGAACCGTCATTAGGTAGCGATGTTTAGCTTCGGTTACGGGGTAGTCCTTCTTGTGCGGCGGAAGCCGATTAGGAACAAAGAGCACCGGTTCCAGCTGGAAGGCAACCCTTGCTGCCTCGGCCGCCACCAGGTGCCCGTAATGAATTGGGTCGAAGGTCCCCCCCATAATCCCCACGCGTTTCAGCGCCCCGTTCGTCAATTTCTTTACCTCCCGAACTTCCATTGCCGCCATTATACCACAGCTTGTTTCTCTCTGGGTAGGCGCCTATGCCGCCAGCGGCACCACCAGAGGAATGAAGACAACCATTTCCAGCAACTGGTTATTTTCAAGGTAGGAAAAAAGGGGGGCGCTGGCCCGGGTCAACCTCAGCCAGTCCCCCGCAGGCTACCGCGTTCACGCCGGTATTTCTTTTTACGTTCCGTACGGTCGTCGTATTCATCCGGGTTGCTGGACTTTCGCTCCTTAATCCTGGTTACGCCGTCTACAATCACAAAATCATTGCGCGCCGGGCAGTAGTATACGGCTTCTCCCTTGCGGCAGTTACCGCAGTCCAGGCAATCCATGCCAGACTTTTTAACCTCCAATTCTTTAAGAGTCGCTTTGGGTTGGGTGGTACTCAAGCTCGAATTTTCCTATGCGGACAACATCACCGTCCCGTGCCCCCGCTTCGGCTAAGGCCTGTTCTATACCCATTCTCACCAAGGCGCGCTGCAGCCTGCGGACGGCCTCCTCCTGGTTAAAGTCGGTCATAGCTACCAGCCGTTCTACAGCTCGCCCTTTAATAATGAATATGCCGCCTAATCGCTCGAGGTGAAAACCCTCGTCCTCGTTACGCGCCCGGAACACGGCCGGCTCCGGCTCCAGCGGCTTAGGGCGCGGTAGCTCTTCCAACACCCGCGCTACGTGGTGTAACAGCTCCTGTACGCCCTGCCCGGTAGCGGCAGAAAGCGGGAACACCAGCCGGCCGTCTTTTTCGGCCGCCTCGCGAAGACGCGGGAGATTCTCTGCTGCCGCCGGGAGGTCCATTTTATTGGCCGCCACCACCTGCGGCAGCTCTACCAGCTCCCGGCGGTAAAGGCCCAGCTCGGTGTTGATGCGGTAGTAGTCCTCCACCGGGTTCCGGCCTTCCGTACCGGCCGTGTCGACCACATGGATGATGAGGCGCGTGCGTTCAATGTGGCGCAGAAATTCGTGTCCCAGCCCCGCGCCGGCATGTGCGCCGGCAATCAAACCGGGGATATCGGCCAGGACGAAGCTCGTCTCCTCTAACTTCACCACGCCCAGGTTGGGCTCCAGCGTCGTGAAAGGGTAATCGGCAATCTTGGGCCGTGCTGCCGTGGTACGGGCCAGCAAGGTGGATTTACCGGCGTTGGGATAGCCCACTAAACCCACGTCGGCCAAGAGCTTCAGCTCCAAGAGGAGCCAGCGCTCTTCACCGGGCTCGCCTTTTTCCGCCATTCGTGGAGCCCGGTTGGCATTAGAGAGGAAGCGCGCATTGCCCCGCCCCCCTCGCCCGCCGCGGGCCACAACTTCTCGCTGGCCCGGAACCGTCAGGTCGGCGAGAACGGCGCCCGTCTCCGCATCCTTGACTACTGTGCCGACCGGCACCCGGATGACCAGGTCCTTGGCGCTCGCCCCGTGCATATTGCTGCCCCGGCCGTGCTCGCCGCGCTCGGCCTTAAAATGCGCCCGGTAGTGAAAATCCACCAAGGTGCGCAGCCCCTCATCTGCCACCAGGACCACGTCCCCGCCCTTACCTCCGTCACCACCGTCTGGGCCGCCGCGCGGCACGTACTTTTCCCGGCGAAAGCTGATGCAGCCGTTTCCCCCATCCCCGCCGCGAACAAAGATCTTGGCGGTATCGTAAAACATTACCTTACCTTGCCTCCACACACCGTTTAGGCCTAGGATTCCCTCTACGTTCAACTTCTCACCGCCCGCGGGCGTGCCGCAGCCAGCGCCCCCTCGTGAGCGAGAAGGATGGTAACGGAAAGGCTCCCCTCTTCTCGGCTTACCGTAAGGCGGGCAGGAACTGAACGCGCCAGTTCTTCAAACCGCATGACGTACCTGGGTAGTTCACCGGCCACGCCTCGGGCCACAATTTGCAGAACCTCGGTTCCACGTTCCTGCCAACCCTTAATCACCACCTCTTTCTCTTTGCCCTCGACGGCTTCTCGTCCAATGATATCCATGATCCCTCTAAGGAGAGCCGCAAGCTTGGCGCCGTTCGCCTGCCGGAATAGATCGGTTTTCAACTCCACCTTTAGGTATATGCCGTTTTCTTCCAGTTGGTGGGACCATTCCAGCAGCACCAAGCCTGCCTCCGCCGGCAGGAGCGCCGTAAGACGGCGTTCCCGGTCCAGCTCCCGATTGGCCTGCTCTATGTACTCCAGTATCCGTTCCGTTTTATTGAGCTGGGCCAGGGCACTTATGATCTGCAGGTGGTTTAGGAAATCGTGACGCTGCCGCCGCAGTAGGGACATCATTTGGGAGGCCGTGGGTAGAACATGACTCTGGCCGCCAGCGGCCCAGGCATGGCCGATGGCCGCACCTCCGATAAGACAACAGGCGGAAAGAAGGCCCCAGCGGTGTGGCGGCTCCGACACCAGGCAGGCCAGCACCAGTAACGCCAGAGCCCCTAGGCCCAACAGAACCTCCTCTTTATTGTCGAGGCCCCGCAGCGACAGCCTCACATCAGTCCCCCCTGTCATTCCTGGGTCTGAATATTCGCCTTATCTATTCGACAGGGTGGGGGAATTATCCTCTTATAAAGGCGGAAAAAAGGGCACCTAGTGGGGTGCCCTCGCCCTTTATTTTGCTCCCACCGCCGGGCGCACGCTCACCTGCTTCCGTCCGCCAGCTTTGGTCTCGAACACCACGACGCCGTCTACCTTCGCGAACAGGGTATCGTCTTTTCCCCTACCCACATTCTCGCCCGGGTGGATCTTAGTGCCCCGCTGGCGCACCAAGATGCTGCCGGCGGTGACATACTGGCCCCCAAACCTCTTCACGCCCAAGCGCTGGGCATGGCTGTCGCGGCCGTTGCGCGAGCTGCCCACACCCTTTTTATGCGCGAAAAGCTGCAGATTAAACGGCCTCACGCTCGCACCTCCTCTATTTTGATGCTCTCTGGGTACTCCCGCGCCATCGCCCGAAGCCCGAGCTCCATAGTGGCCAAAATGGCCTGCGCTTCACGCATTTTTTGTTCCGCCCCGCGTAACCGGCAGTGCAGAAAGCCTTCCTTCACCTTCACGTTAGGGCTCAACGCGAGGTATTCCTCCAGCCCCAAGAGCGCCGCCTGGGTCAGGGCCGAAACGCCGGCGCAGACTATGTCCCGGCCGTGCGGCGCCCAGCCGGCGTGTCCTTCGACGGTAAAGGCGGCCACGCCCCGTCCTTCGGGGCAGCGTTCGATGCGCACCCTAATCATGGCTAGGCTTGGATGGCCTCGATTTGCACCTTCGTAAACGGCTGGCGATGCCCGTAACGGCGCCGGTAGTTGGATTTGGCCTTGTACTTAAACACCAGGATCTTCGGCCCTTTGCCCTGCTCGAGCACTTTAGCCGTGACCCGGGCTCCGGGCACGAACGGGTTCCCCACCTTAATTTCGCCGTCTTTGCCGACGAGGAGGACCCGATCGAACTCTACCGTCTCTTCCGGGTTCTGAGGAAGCTTTTCGACGAAGATCACGTCTCCTTCCTGCACCCGGTACTGCTTGCCACCCGTCTCGATAACTGCGTACACTTTCCCACCTCCATACCCAGGCTCGCCGGAGAAGGCAGCTCAAGGCTTTATGCCCGCTCCGAGCGGCAGACCCTTACGCCCCATTCTAGCATATAGCCTAAGGAGCCGTCAACGCGTTTAGCCTCCGCCGTGTGAACGTGCTGTGATATTGTCACCCTGAAACTCGTCTGAGAAAATGTCACCTATGAAGGTGATGGTGACATTGTCCCAGAACGAGTTGAAAAGAGCCCTGGTCATGCAGCGGGTAGTAGACGGGCAGCTCTCAATTCGGGAAGCAGCTCTGATTCTAGGGCTGAGTGAGCGCCAGACAAAGCGGCTGAAGAAGAGATTCCTGGAGCATGGCGCTGCGGGTCTAGCCCACGGTAACCGGGGCCGCAGGCCAGCCCATGCGATCCCAAGCGAGGTCCGAGAGAAGGTCCTGCAGCTCGCCCAGACCAAGTATAGGGGGTGTAACTATACGTTTCTCAGCGAGCTGCTCAGGGAACGTGAAGGCATCTTTCTCAGCCCGTCTTCTGTCCGCCGCATCCTGCAAAGCACTGGAATCCCGAGCCCCCGCAGGCATCGGCCACCCAGGCCTCACTACCGGCGGCAACGTAAGCCTCAGCTTGGCATGCTGGTACTCATTGACGGCAGTCAGCATGACTGGCTTGAGGGTCGGGGACCGCGGCTATGCCTGCATGCTGCCATCGACGATGCTACCGGCCGCCTTCTTGCCGCCTGCTTCCGGCCTACGGAGGACTTCGAGGGGTACCGTCAGATGCTGCTGCAGTTGGTCACAGAATACGGAATCCCCATGGCCATCTATTCGGACCGCCACACTATCTTCCGTTCGCCCAAACAAAACGACACTACTCTAGAGCAGCAACTTCTTGGTCAGTCTCAGCCCCTCTCGCAAATTGGCCGCATCATAAGTGAACTCGGTATTACCCACATCTACGCCCATTCTCCTCAAGCCAAAGGACGCATTGAGCGTGCATTTCAAACCCTCCAGGAGCGACTTGTGGTCGAGCTCCGTCTCGCCGGCGCAGCCAACGTGGATGAGGCAAATGCTGTCTTGAAGGAGTTTATTCCTCGCTACAATGAGCGATTTGCCGTCCCACCGGCTGAAGCTGAGCCTGCTTTCCGGCCAGTTCCTCCTCACCTGCGCTTGGAACACATTTTCTGCCGCAAGGAGCAACGAATCCTTAACCCAGGATACACCATTCATTACGGCGGTCAAAATTACCGCTTGGTAAGCGAAAGAGGCATTCCGACAATCCCGCTGCGTTCGGTGGTTGATGTCCTAGAGCATCCTGACGGCAGCATTTACGTCGCTTACAAGGGGCAGATTTATCCCACCCAGCCGCTCCCTGAGGCCGAAACTCTACGCAAAAACAAGACCGGCCAAGTCTCTCCTACCAAACTACAAACAGCTTCCAGCTCTACCTCCGTTCACAAACCCGGCCCAAACCACCCGTGGCGCAAATGGGCACCTATACCAAGGACTGCTCGCTATACCGCCAAGGAGACGGTGACAGCCACACGCTGCTGACTCTCTTGGCCTCCGGCCCTTGACTGCCAGGTATTTGCTCGCTGAGCCACCTGTCAAGGGCGCCCTGCCAGGGCGGGCGAAGCCCTTGCCCTTGACAGGAGGCGAAGCTGCAAATACAATCCCCGGCCCGGGCCGGAGCCAACCCCTTAATTATCTACGTCGGTGACATAATCACAGACTAGTTTCGGGTGACAAAGTCACTGACGCTTGACACGCGTTTAGCCTCCGCCGCCGGCAAATTTCCAAACCGCTCCCAGAAGGGCTAGGTCCCCAATGCGCCGGTTTTACTTGGCCCGGGCCAGCAGGCGGGCCTTGGCGTAGGTACGCGTGAGCTTGGTGATCTCCACCCGCACCGTCTCTCCTACCAGCCGAGCACCGCCCTCGATGTCGATGACGAAGCCCTCCACCCGGGCGATGCCGTCGCGGGGGTTGGTGAGGTGCTGTTCCTCCACCTTTACCACCAGAACCTGGCCTTCGCGCACGGGTAGGGCCGCCGCCAGCATCTCCTCGCGCGAGTTAAAGGGCTTTAGCGAGAAGGCCGTGCTGTGGAGGGCTTCGACGCCGCGCACCAAGACGGGTATCTTGAGTTCGCGTTCCAGGGCCTCCAGGCCTGCCCCGCCGGGGCCGATGAGCACCGCCGCCACGCTAGGGTGCACCTCCACCAGAAGGGCGGCCACCTTCTCGCGGGCGAGGAGCCGCCGGATTTCCCGCCGTACTTTTAGGCTTACCGTTTCCTCAGAAGGGATTTTCCCCCGCCCTTCGCAGTACGGGCAGGGCTTGAGAAAGACGCTGTCCAAAGCCCGGCGCACCTTTTTCCTGGTCATCTCCACAAGCCCCAGCTTGGTAAGCCCCAAGACGTGCGCTTTTACCCGGTCGCGTTTCAGGTGCTCTTCGAGCGCCGCCAGCACCTGGGCCTGCGCGGCCGGGTCGCTCATATCGATGAAGTCGATGACGATGATGCCGCCTATGTTCCGCAGCCTGAGCTGGCGGGCGATTTCCTCGGCCGCTTCGAGGTTCGTCTTAAGCACCGTCTCGGCCAGGGAAGTAGTCCCCACGTACTTGCCGGTATTCACGTCAATCGCGGTTAGGGCTTCCGTCTGGTCGATGACGATGTACCCCCCGCATTTCAGCCACACTTTGCGGCGGAAGGCTTTCTCCAAGTCCGCTTCCAGGCCGTACACCTGAAGGATGTCCTCGCGCGGGTCAAAGTAAACCACCCGGTTCTTAAGTTCCGGGCTCATAAGATCCATAAGCTCAAGAGCGCGTTCATACACTTCGCGGTTATCCACCACAAACCGGTCCACATCGGCGGTGAAAAGATCGCGCATTATCCGGTAAACAAGGTCCAGGTCCCGGTACACCAGCGCCGGCGCGCTGGCTTTTTCGATGCGCCCTTCTACTTCTCGCCAAAGCTTGAGCAGAAACTCCAGGTCCTGGGCCAAGTCTTCTTCGCCAATCCCTTCGGCCGCCGTGCGCACAATGAGGCCCATACCTTCCGGTTTGAGTTTACGGGCCGCAGCCCGCAGGCGTTCCCTTTCTTTTTCATCTTCGATGCGCCGGGAGACGCCTACATAATCCACCTGAGGCATAAGCACCAGGTTGCGGCCGGGGAGGGTGAGGTGCGTGGTTACCCGGGCCCCTTTACCCCCGATGGGCTCCTTGGCCACCTGCACCACTACCTCCTGGCCCTCCTGCAGCACGTCCCGTATGTTCAAGCCGGCAACCGGCACCGGGTCTTCCTCTTCGGGCACGGCCGGCTGGCGCCGAGGTACGGCGTCGGCGACAAACAAAAAGGCGTTTCGCTCAAGGCCGATGTTGACGAAAGCAGCCTGCATACCGGGCAGCACATTCTCCACACGGCCTTTGTAGATGTTCCCCACCAGGCGCTGGCAGGTTTCCTGCTCCACATAAAGCTCAACCAGCACCCGGTCCTCCAGGAGGGCCACCCACGTCTCTTCGGCGGCCGCGTGCACGATTATTTCCCTCGTCACTCGTTCTCCCCCGCTTCTTCTAGGGCGCGCGGTTCGACCAAAGGGGTGAGTAATTTGCCCCAGCGCTCGATGTAGAGCCCGGTCCGATGGATTCTTTCCACCGTCCCTTCCCAACCCGTCTCCGCAAAAAAGGCCGCGAGCACTTCTTCCGGGCGCAGGTTGCCGGTGCTCCCGGCCCGGAGGAGCAGCTCCCACGTGCCTCCTTCGGCACGCGGGGTGAGGCGGGCCTTGAGTATCAGGGGCCGTATATTGAGATCGCGCCGCTTGTGCTTCGTTTCCTTGAAGATGTAAATAGTTTCGCGCGCCAGAAAGTCCTCCCAGGCGGCGGCGATCTCCCGGCTGCTCCGCCCGGGAAGGCGCGCCTCTACCAAATAACTCGCCGCGTTTACCTCGGACATGAGCGCCGGTGCCCCGGCCGCCACCTCACGGGCGGCGAGAAGGCGCATTCCCCGGGGAAGCTGCTCTTTGAGCCGGCGGACAAACTCGGCCACGCTGATGCGCTCCTTAAGTTCGAAGTCCACGTACTCGGCCTCACTGGTTACACCCAAGGCCAGCGCGGAAGCAAAGTTGATCTTAGGCCGAGGCGTGAAGCCTTCCGAGTAGGCAATCGGGAGGCCGGCACGGCGCACCGCCTTTTCGAGGGCCCCGGCCATATCCAGGTGAGATATAAAGCGAATTGTGGCGTCCTTGGCCAGTTTGGCTCGGATCTTCACCTGGCCTCACCCCGCCGCCGGATGGGAATGTCGAGGGCTGGGCACACACCGCAGGCGCTGCAGCGTTCGCGGCTGCAGTCCGGCGTCCTCTCGCCCCGCCGCGCCCTTGCCCGCTCCGCCCGGAGGAATTCCTTGGAAACGCCCGGATCGAGATGATCCCAAGGGAGAACTTCATCTTCCGGAATTTCCCGGTTGGCGTAGAAGGCCGGATCGATCCCGGTCTCCCGGAAGGCCTGCTCCCAGACATCGAAGCGAAATTCCTCGCTCCAGCCGTCCAACCGGCAGCCCAGACGCCAGGCCCGCTCGAGGGCGTCCGCGACCCGCCTGTCGCCCTTGGAAAAAACGGCCTCGAGAAAGCTCTGCTCCGGTTCGTGCCAGCGGTGCTCCAGGCGCCTGCCCTTAAGCCGGTCGTGCAGGAGGAGTTGCCGGCGCCGAAGCTCCTCCCGTTTCACCTGACCTTCCCACTGGAAAGGCGTGTGCGGCTTGGGAACAAAGTTGGAGGTGGAAACCGTAACCCGCGTAATGCGCCCCTCTTTCGGCTTCAGGTTCGCCACCTTCCTGGCCAACTCGGCAATGCCCAGCACGTCTTCGTCCGTCTCTGTAGGAAGGCCGATCATAAAATACAACTTGAAGGCGTTCCAGCCTGCCTCGGCCGCCGCCTGCACGGCCGCCAGCAGCTCGGGCTCGGTAACGTTCTTGTTGATGACATCCCGGAGGCGCTGGGTACCGGCTTCGGGGGCAAAGGTAATGCTGGAACGGCGCACTTCGTGGATTTTGCGGGCCTGCTCCACGGCAAAGCTATCCGCCCTTAGCGAAGGGAGGGAGACACGTATCCCCTGTGAACCATACTGGTCGACCAAGGCGTCGATGAGCTCTGCGATGTGGGAGTAGTCCAGGCTGGAAAGGGAGGCGAGGGAAATCTCCCCATAGCCGGTGCTTTTAAGGAGCTTTTCCGCCTGCCTGAGCAGGGTCTCCTGATCTTTTTCCCTCACCGGGCGGTAGATCATGCCCGCCTGGCAGAAGCGGCAGCCGCGGGCGCAGCCGCGGAAGAGTTCCAGCATTGCCCGGTCGTGAACCACATCGAGAAAGGGCACCACGGGGCTTTCAGGAAAGCTCGCCCGGTTAAGGTCGTGCACCACCCTTTTCTTCACCCGCTCCGCAACCCCCGGGCGGTTCGGCTCGACCACGGCTACGGAGCCGTCCGGATGGTACTTAACGTCGTAGAAGGCAGGAACGTATACCCCCGGCACGGCGGCCACGGCTTCCAGGAACTCACGGCGGGTCCCTCCCTGTTCCTTCCAATCGCGGAAGAGGTCCAGGATCTCGCCCAGCACTTCCTCGCCCTCCCCTAACACCACGAAATCCAAGAAGGGCGCCAGGGGCTCCGGGTTGAAGGCGCAAGGGCCGCCCGCCAGCACGAAAGGATCTCCTTCCTGCCGATCGGCCGCCTTGAGCGGAATGCCGCCCAAGTCCAAAATGTTGAGGATATTGGTGTAGGTCAGCTCATACTGCAGGGTAAAGCCCACCAGGTCGAATCGGGCTAGAGGCGTCTTTGTCTCGAGGCTAAAAAGCGGCAGCCCAGCCGCCCTCAGTTCTCTTTCCATATCCACCCAAGGGGCGTAGACGCGTTCCAAAAGGGCATCGGGGCGCGCGTTGACCACGTGGTAGAGTATTTTGGAACCGAGGTGCGACATCCCAACCTCGTAGATGTCCGGGAAGGCGAGGACCATCCGTACGGGGATCTCGTTCCAGTCCTTCTTTACTTCGTTCCACTCGCCGCCCCAATACCGGGCAGGTTTCTCCACCCGAGGGAGGATGCGCTCCAGGGTCTCCTGTAAGTCGGCCATAGCTTCATCTCCTTGTCCGGCCGGAAAAATGGGCCGGAGCCTGCGCTTAGTATGATAAAACCCGGGCGGGAAACATACTCGGCGTTCCCGCCCGGTAAACTTCTCCACGCACCGCATAAAATCCTCTTTACGGTTTGCGCCGCGCCAGTGCCTCGCCCAATGTAGCACCGGGGCCGAGGCCAAAGAGCGCGGTAATGAATTCGTCTTCGCCGAGAACACCGGCCAGGTTGCGCTCCCTATTCACCACCCAGATGAGGTGGTAGCGCCGGGTGCCGAATTCGCGCATCACGTCTTTAAGGCGCGTGTCGGCACCGGCCACCAGAAGCCGGCCGGTGAGCACTTCTCCCCGCCCAAGCTCGGTCTGTTTATGGGCCAGGTAGCGCAGGAGTGTAAGCCCGGCCCAGCGCCGCTCTCCGGAGGCGGCAGCCAACAGGAAGGCGCCTAAGAGGGCTGTAGTTAAAGCAGGAAGTCCCTGGCGATATAGAACGGCGCCCAAAAAAACAAGGGCCCCCCCTACGGCTTGGCCGACGCCTGCGCTGACCTCCGTGGCCTGACGCCAAGGCAGGCGGCAGCTGAGGTAAGCGCGCAGCACACGCCCCCCGTCTAAAGGCAGGCCCGGGAGCAAGTTGAAGAGGGCCAGCCCCAAATTGGCCCGCCAGAAAATAGCGGCCTGGGAGGCATCCCAAATTTCGTAGCCGGCCAGCAGCCGGGCCGCCCCGGCCAAAACCACGTTCTGAAGCGGCCCGGCCAGGGCGACCGCCGTTTCAACCTCCGGCTCAAGGCTCACCAGGTCCAGGTCTTCAATCCGCGCCACGCCGCCGAAAGGAAGAAGCTCAAGCTCCCGCACGGTAAGGCCGTAGGCGCGGGCCGCCACCATGTGCGCAACTTCATGTAGCAGCGCGGCGCCGAACACCGCCAGCGCCTCCGGGAAGAGCCCCCACCAGGCATACGCCAGAAGTACCAAAAGGAAATAATTGTTTAAGGTTACCCGGACGCCGGCAAACCGCCCAATCCTCAACCTCCTGCCCCCTTAGCGCCCTTCAGGTTTCTCACCGTGGGACCGGGCGCTGCCTTATCGGCCGGCCCGGGTGCAGGCTCATCTTTGGCGGGGCCGAGAACTGGAGCAGCCGGTTCTTCCACGACGCCTAAGCGGATGGCCGGGTCCACGTTCACTCCTCGTTCCTTGATCTCCAGGTGTAGGTGCGGCCCGTTGGTAATACCGGTAGTCCCCACTTCGGCGATCACCTCTCCGGTACGTACCACCTGCCGCTCTTTCACCAGTACTTCCCCCAGGTGGCCGTAAAGGCTGCTGAAGCCGTTGCCGTGGTTTATTTCCACCACGTGGCCGAGAAGCTCGTCATTTCCCACCCGGCTGACGTACCCGCCGTAGACGGCTTTAACCGGCGTACCTTGAGGTGCGGCGATGTCAATCCCTTGATGAAAGCGCTTATCCCCGTACACGGGGTGAATGCGCCAGCCGTAACGCGAAACAACCTTGCCGCCATCCACAGGAAAAACAAAGCCGCTCAGGGACTCGGTCGGAGGCGGAGCGGTCCCGCCTTTAAGGGCCGGGAGGGCCGGCAGCCGCCAATTCCCGCTGCTTAACGCGCCGCTCAGCTTCTCCCAGTCGATCTTGGGCTGGTATTCGGCCACCGACCAGTGAATCAGGCGCACAAGGCCGTTGGTAAAGGGCAGGTCTACCTGCACCAATCCCCATACGGCAAAGTAGAAAGCGGCGGCCACCACAAGCTGGCGGACGAAAACCGAGTCCCCTAATCGCGCTGCCACCCGCCGCCCAAGGCTGTGCCAGCGGTAGCCAAATCCCACGGCCTTCCCCTCCCCGGAGCTTTGTCCCTAAATTATATGGCCGGATGCTCCGGAATATGAGAGGCCGGGAAAAAGTAACTTTTGACGGTTGCCTGTTATCTCGGGAGCGAAGTGAGCAGCAAATAGGCCGAGGCTAGGATGAGGGCGAAACCGCTCACCGGCACGACCACCGTAAAGAGGCGGTGGTAGCGCGGCCAGGCTTTCTGGCCAAGAAGGAGCAGGTTGTTGAAACCAATCAAGAACCAGACAAGGGTAAAAGCGTCGTGCAATCCGTGCGCCCAGTTCCAAGCGGCCGTTCCCATGAGGATAAGGCCGATGGGCAGAAGGAAGAATTTGTCGAGCGTAGTTAAACCTCTTGGTAGGTCCATCTTACTTATCGCAGTAAAGTTTGCCGCCGTGGGCGAAATTGTGCCGCTCCATGTCGCGCAGAATGATGCGCACCGCATCGGCCGGGACACCCAGGCTTTCGGTGATGGCCTCCGTCACCTTGGCCACCAGCTGCCGCTTCTGCTCAACGGTCCGTCCTTCAAGAAGGTCAATCTGAACGATCGGCACGGCCAAAACCCTCCTTCGCTTTTCGGCCGCGGATACGGCCGAGTTTCGCACTCTGCCCTTATTATTCTACGATTTAATAGCGCCTCCTTCTTCCACCCCTCCTTTAATTGGCCCATTCTAAAGACGAGGGAGCGGGGGTCATCGTTGCAAGTAGGAAGCGGTCGGCCGGATGGCGGGAAAGTTTTCCACTTCCAGCCGGAAGATGGCCTCCGGTCCCAGGTCCGGATAGGCCACCACTTCGGCCCGCTTGATGCGATCGGCCAGGAGCACCCCGAGACCGCCGTAGGTAACCAGGTAGAGAGCGCCGTATTTTTCCATGGCCGCCAGCACTTCTTTACTCCGCCGGCCCTTCCCCACCATCGCCTTAAGCCCCCGCGAAAGAAGAAGCGGCGTGTAGGGATCCATGCGCCCGCTGGTGGTCGGCCCCGCCGGACCGATCACCTCGCCGGGAGCAGCCGGGCAGGGCCCCGTATAGTACAGAATCTGGCCTTTAAGGTCCACCGGCCAGTCCTCACCCCGGGCCGCGGCTTCGGCCAGGCGCCGGTGGGCCGCGTCACGGGCGGTGTACATGACGCCGGAAATAAGCACCTCCTCCCCCTCGGCCACCGCCCGGATGTCTTCGTCGGTGAGGGGAGCTCTGAGCACCTTCATGCCTGCACCTCCCAGCCCCGGCCCGGCCGCCAGACGGCCGTGGCATGCCGTGCGGCGTGGCACCCAAGATTTACGGCCACCGGAAGGCCCCCAATATGCGTCGGGAAGGCCTCCACCAAAACGGCCAGGGCAGTAGTCCGCCCGCCCAACCCCTCCGGACCGATGCCAAGTTCATTCACGCGCTCGAAAAGTTCCTCCTCCAGCTCGCGCAGGTGTGGTCTAGGATTGGGTTCGTCCAGCCGCCGCAGGAGGGCCTTCTTGGCCAAATAGGCGGCGCGCTCCATGGTGCCGCCGACTCCCACGCCGACCACCAGCGGCGGCTGGACGAACCCAATCCTAGAC
>Ga0247720_100122_pt1 | contig 38362 bp, 33 predicted proteins | sample MSEWel2015_12_15_FD_189078 | JGI IMG/M metagenome (GOLD analysis project Ga0247720, IMG submission 189078) | Subsurface sediment microbial communities from gas well in West Virginia, United States - MSEEL Well Study Marcellus 3H_2015_12_15 | ecosystem: Environmental > Terrestrial > Deep... | reverse complement strand
CCCCCACTTCAGGCCAAGTTCCTTACCGCGCTCCTTAAGCCACCTCTCCAGCTCATGGCCTCTAAGGCGCGGAAACTCCTGCACCACGCCCGCTTTCGCCACCGCCTTCACCAACCGGCGCCTTATATCCACCGGTCCCGCAGCTACCAGCACTAAACAGGTCGTAGCGGGAAGCTTCTCCATAAGGTCCAAGAGCTCTTGTTCCAGTCTCGAAGTGCTTCCTTCTACCTCTTCTCCGCCCACGTCGTCCGCGCCCTCGCGTGAGCCGTTCCCCTTGCCCTCGCCGGCCAGCTTAAGGCCGGTCACCACCACAAGCCGGCGCGGTGCAAGCCAAGGAAGCGCGTATACGGCCGCCTCCAGGCGCCTGCTGTCCAACTCCTGCGCGTCTAGCCGTTCATAGTTTAGCTCACGCAAGTCGCCCAAGGCTAGTGCGGCTTCGATTTTGCCTAGGGTCAAACGGAGGAGGTGTTCCTCTTCGCCCCAGAGGAGGTAACAAGGCGCTACTTTCTTTTTGTCCAGCTGTTGCCAAAGTTCTTGCCAGGTCATGGTGCATCCTCCCCACCTTTCCTCCGTGTAATCACCCGCATCTTTTTCCCGTCTGTCAGAATGCGCACCTGGCCTACCTCATCCGTCCTGAGGACGGTGGCCCCGCTGGCCACCAGCCGTCCTATGGTCGCCGGGCTGGGGTGGCCGAAATTGTTTTTCCCAACTGAGATCACGGCTATTTTCGGCTGCGTTTTTTGTAGCAATTCTTCTCCTGTGCCAGCGGCCGATCCGTGGTGGGCCACCTTTAGGACCTGAACCGGCTGCGGAACACCCGCAGCCAGGAGAGCCCTCTCCGCCGTCTCTCCGGCATCGCCCATGAAAAGGAAACCGCTGGCGCCATAGCGTAGATAGATGATGAGGGAGTTGTCGTTTTCTGGGTTGTCGGAAGCGAGTAACCCCGCCGGCGGACCGTATACTGTAAGTTCCACTCCCTGCCCCAGGTTTACCTTAAAGCCACGGCTCGCCGTATAGAGGGGAATCCCTTTTTCGCGTACTTTGTCCAGCACGGGGGAGGGGCCTGCCCGGTCGAAGCCGGGAGGGGCGACGACAGCTCCGACAGGTAGTCCTGCGAGCACCGCAGGTGCACCGCCGGCATGGTCTCCGTCAGCGTGCGTGAGAAAAAGAACTTCCAACCGGTGCACTCCTTGTGATCTCAGGTAGGGAAGCACTATGCTCTCCCCAGCATCCCATACCCGGCCATCCAGGGCCTGCCGCGGCCCCGCATCGATAAGGGCAGCCTGGCCGGAAGGGGCACGGATGAGAATGGCATCTCCTTGGCCAACGGCGAGAAAGTCCACGCTGAGAGGAGGTGGCCCGAAGGCCGTGCCCCGCCAGGCAACAACAAGGAGCAGGGTCACAGTGCAAAGGACAACGGTCCGGCGCCGGCGGGACCAATACGGCCAGCGGCCCAGCGCCCAGGGCAGCCCAAGGAGAACGAAGTAATAAACCGCGAGGAACAAAAAGGGCGGCTGCTTCAGATACAAATAAGCGAAAGGCAGGCCCGCAAACAGGCGGGCAATAGCTTTAAGGAGCATGAGAGCCAAACCCGCAGCGCCCAGCACCACTTTTCCTAAGGGAAGATACAAGACACCGGTCAGGAGGCCAAGAGCCCCTAAGGCCAAGGCCAAGCCGGCTACGGGTAGAGCAGCCAGACTGGCCAGAAAGCCGAGGGGTGAAACGCCACTAAAGTAATAAGCAGTAAGCGGCCACACCGTAAGCTGCGCTGCTAGGGAAACGACAAGCGGCCCGGCCAGAATGGTCCACCTTCGCCGCACAAGGCCGAGCAAAGGTGGCATAAGCCAAAGGATCCCCCACGTGGCGGCAAAGGAGAGTTGAAAGCCGATATCAAAAAGGAGAAGCGGGTTAAAGATAAGGATCAAGAGCGCTGCGGCAGCCAGGGCCACCAAGCCGTTGCGCGGGCGGCCGGTCATAAGGCCCAAAAGCCCGAAAAGGAACATGAGCCCGGCGCGCACGGCGGAGGGCGCCGCTCCGGTCCAAAAAACGTAAAGGCCGACTGCCGCGGACGTCACCACAGCTTGCAGAAGGAGAGGGAGGCGCAGTAGACGCGTTCCACCCAAAGCCAGCGCGGCGACCAAACCCACGTGACTGCCGGACACGGCCAGAAGGTGCACGGTACCGCTGGCGGTAAAGAGGTCGACCACTTCCCCCGGCAAGCTCCGCCGCTCGCCGAAGACAATCCCGAGGAGCAGGGCTTCCTCTTCGCGCGGCAGGAGCTTCGCTACTTTGAGGAACTCTTCTCGCCAGGCGTAAAGCGCGGCCGCCAAACGGTTCCCGGCACCACCGCCTAGGCGTTCGAGGGCGCCCGGTTCATATACAGGCAGGGTGTAGGCGATTCCCCGCTGCTCAAGGTACGACTTGTAGTCGAACTCGCCGAAGTTGCCGGCTGGGCGCGGCCGGGCCAGCACGCCTTGAGCCCTGAGGATGTCGCCGTATCGGTAAAGAGATTCCCGCGCGGAGCGCAGGTCGCGCACGAGTACCAGGCCCCGGGCAGGAAAAAGGTTTTCTCCGATCCCTGCCAGGCGCACGGCCAGCACATAGTTCGTGCCTGCCTCGCTTTCCTCTGCCGGCCGGACCACTATCCCCTCCAAGGTGACGTGGCTCCCGGCTAACGGTTCAAGAGTAATATTCGGTAAAAGGGCAAGGCTTGTCCTCAGCCCTCCGCTGAAAAAGGTCAACACGAGTAGCGCCAAAACTGCTCCTTGGCGTCTTCCCCGGGCAAGACAGACGAAACCGACGGCTAAAGCGAGAACCGCAGCCACCAGCCAAAAAGGAAAGGCGAGCGGTGCGAGCCGGCAAACGATAATTCCGAACGCAAACAAGAGGGTAAGGGTAATAAGTGGGGGCATTATCTCGCTCCTAGCAATTCGGTCGGCCCGCCGGGCCGGACCGCGATATCCTTCTTGTGTTTATTCGACTTTCGACAGTAATTCCCTTTCTCCACGGGCTATTTTGCCTGCGCGCGGTCGGCGAGGTCGGCAGCACTAAGTTCGCCCGCCCAAAACTTTTTCAACAAGGGCTCCAGCCGGCTGCGGGCTTCGGCCACCTCTGCGGGAAAAGGAGCCGGCACTCCGCGTTCCAGCCAGCGGAGCACCACCTCCCCTTGGCCCATTTTCCAGGCAGAAAGCCACGTCAACTGGGCGGGTCGGTAGGCCGGGACCAAATCGAGTTCGGCTGCCAGTTCGGCCGAGGTACGGCTGAGGTGCCGGGCCAGTTCCATGGCCAGCCGGGTGTGGTCGTCGCCCTGGTAACGGCGTTGGCGAAAAACGTAGAGGTTTTCCCACGCGACGGGCACCCCTTCCCTACCTCCTAGGCCGGCCGGCGGCAGGAGGACGACGGCAAAAGGCGGTGCGGCGCCGGCCTCAAGGCTGCCCCGCTCTACCCGTTTCGTCCGTTCATAAGTCGCCCGGAGAAACCAGGGTTTAACCGGGCCGAAGACGGCAGCCCGGCCGGTAAAAAAGTCCTCCAGCCCGGCGTAATCTCCCTTCCCCAGGGAACGCGGAACGGCCGCCTGCTCCCAAAAGGCCGCGGTCCGCTCGGCCGCTCGCCGCACGCGTTCCGGTGCCAAAGGGGGGCTCGTCTTTCCGAGTTCCGGCGTTACCCCTCCCCTTCCGACCTCCTGCCACAGCGTAAAAAGGTCGAAGCTGGTAAAAAGGTAGGGTTCACCGGCAAGTTTGTGCACTTCTCCCGCCGCCCGGGCGAACGTCTCCCAACTCCAACCTTCTGCCTGAATCTCGGCCACCGGTACGCCGGCCGCCGCCAAAAGCTCCCCGTTCCCCGCCCAAAGAGCAGGCTCCAGCCAGCGGGGCCAGGCGATGAACTCGCCGCCTTTACTCGCACCTCTCAGGGCCACTTCCATGTACTCCTCTAGCTCCTCGGGGGCCAGATAAGGCCCGCACGGGATGAGGAGCGGCCCCCAATCGGAGCGAAAAACGGGGCCCGACGAAAGGACGTCCGGCGGGGTCCCCTGTTTGAGAGCGGCAGCCACCCGCTCGTCGCCTTCGCCCCAGGGAAGAAGCTCCACCTTAACCGCGGCATTAGGGAAACGCCGTTCGAACCCGGCGAGGGCCTTCTCCAGCGCGGCGCGGTACCCGCCGGCATCGTCGGGCCAAGGGCGTTCGAAGTCCCATAGGGTTAGGGTGTACCGCTTGCCCGGATCGATTTCGGCTCTAGGGTCGATGCCGGTGTAGTGAGGGGTTACCTTAAGGCGCAGGTAGACGCCTAGGGCCAAGGCCACGCCGACCGCTAAAAAGAGCAAGATGCTGTGCACGAGCCGCCTGCCTGCCACCTGCTTCCCCTCCCTCGGCCATTAAACGTGCCTCACCATAAGCCTAGGAGATAAAGCACGTTGCGGTCCGCACGCCCTGTGGCCGGCAGGCCCCGATACCTCTGCCAGGCCGTTAGGGCGCTTATCGTAGCCTCGCCGCAGACGCCGTCGGCCCGGCCGGGGTCAAAACCCAATTCTCGAAGCCGCCACTGCAAAAACACCACGTCTTGGCCCACGGCTCCCTGCTCGATCACCGGGCGCACCGGTCCGTAAGGCCCGCGCCCCTTCAGCACCACGCGCGTTCCGATTTTAACCCAGTCGTAGAGCTCGATCACATCGTGGTTGAACATACGTACGCAGCCGCTACTCGCCATCTGGCCGATAGAACTCGGATTATTGGTACCGTGGATGCCGTAATTACCCCAGGGATTAGAAAGCCGCATCCAGCGCACACCGGTGGCTCCGTGCCACCCGGCGATTTTTTCCGTAATCACCCATTCGCCCATGGGCGTGGGCGAAGTGTGCCGTCCCACCGCCACCGGGTAGAGCTTATAAGGTTCTCCGTCCACGTAAACGATCAAAGTTTGGGAATCGATATCCACCAGAATGCTGATCTCGCCCTCTGGCGGCGGCTGGCCCTTTACCGCCGGTTTCGCTTCATAATAAGCCAGGGCCTCCCAGGTCCGCTCGTCCACGACCCCCGTCGGTTTAAGTCCGAGAAACTTCTGTAGTTCAATTACCGCCCGCGCCGTCTCTTGGGTGTAGACCCCGGTGATCTCGCGCGTGTAAAATCCTAGGCGCGCCAAGCGCCTCTGAAGGCCGGCCACATCGCTGCCTCTCATCGGCGGCGAAGCCGTTTTCAGCGTGCGCACCGGCTCACAACCGCAGGGCGGATTAGGGGCGGCCGGGGCCAGTCCCAGAGCGGCGGAGCTCGCTAGGACAAGGAGCCCACCGGCCATGATGGCGCAGTACAGGCCCAAGAAAGCATGCCTCATCCCCTCAAGCCTCCCCTCGGGCACGAGAAGGCCGGGAAGGTGGTTCCCCGGCCGGGGCTACTCGCCCAGTGTTTCCTTTAGAAAGAATTTATGCCGCCTGCACCTCCCGTATAACAGGTGCGGCGGCCTCTTTAAGAAGCCTGGGCCGGCGTTTAGTAGAGCTCTTCTTCGCGGAAGAAAAGCTTAAGCTCCCTGGCCGCGTTCTCCGGCGAGTCGGAGGCGTGGACCACATTGGCGGTAACCGAAGTGGCGAAATCGCCCCGGATGCTTCCCGGCGCGGCCGCCCGCGTATCTCCGACCAAGCGGCGCACGCGGGCCACCGCGTCTTCGCCGGCCACTGCGGCAGCAACCACCGGCCCGGAAGTTATAAAGGCAATAAGCTCCTCATAAAACGGCTTTCCGCGGTGGGCAGCATAATGCTCGGCCGCGAGCTCTTTACTGAGACGCAGGAGCTTAAGGCCGCAAATTTTGAGGCCCTGCCTCTCCAGCCGCCGAAGCACCTCCCCGATAAGGCCTCGTCTAACCCCATCGGGCTTTATCAGCACCAACGTCTGTTCCATTAGCTAGAACTCCCTTCCCGTCCGGCCGCCACCTCATCATTCCCTAGAAAACCGAGGTACACGCTGCGCTCAAGCTTTTTATCGACCGCCGTCCATCCCTCCGTACCTCCGGCGGCCCTGATGAGCCCCTCGAAGTGGTTCATTTCGGCGCTCAAATAATCGGCCAGGTGCAGGGCATAGGCATTGATGGTTTTCGGCGGCTGCGGTGAACCCCACTCTTCGGAGCCGTGATGCGCCAGGATCATGTGTAGGAGTTCCTCCTTAAGATTTGGCGGAAAATTAGAGCAGGAAGCAATCCGTTCCTCCACCATGCGCGCCCCCAGCACCAGGTGGCCGAACAGGCGGCCGGCATCGCTTACGGTAAAGGCCAGCCCCTCGATGCGGTATTCGATAATTTTGCCGCAGTCGTGGAGGAAGGCACCGGTCAGAAGCAGGTCGCGGTTGATGTATGCCGGGTAGCGGGCCGCAATCGTCGCGGCAAAGTGTACCGTCTCCAAGGTGTGCTCGAGCAACCCGCCCACGTAGGCGTGGTGAATGCTCTTCGCCGCCGGTGCGCGGGTGAAGGCCGCAAAGAAGGTAGGATCGCCGAAAAAGGCGGCGAGCAGTTCGGAAAGCGGTACGAGGCGTACCTCGGCCAAGCGGGCCGCAAGTTCCGCTTCCATCTCTTCCCGCGGACGCGGGGAACAGGGAAGAAAGTACGCCGGATCCAGCTCCTCTTCCGTCGGCGTGATGGCCTCCAACACCACCTGCAGCTCGCCCTGGTAACGGTTCACGCTCCCGCGGACCTTTACCACTGGGTTACCGCCAAGTTTTGGGTACACCATTTCCGCGCCTTCCCACAGAACCGCCGGAAGCGCGCCTTCCCGGTCCTTCAAGAGGAGCCGTAAAAAAGAACCGCTCCGGCCGCTGCCGTTGCGGAAGGGTCGAAGCACCGGCTCGGCGGCCACAAAGTAATCCTCCACCTCATCGCCCGGCTTCAGCCGGGCGGTAAACTGCCGTTTAACACCCTTCGCCATCGATTTCCCTCATTTCCCGTTCGAGTTCTGCTTACAACTCATTTACTTTAAAAACACTGAGGCCGAGGGGCCATCCCCTGGAAGGCGCGTTACGTACCGGCAAAGCTAGCTCAGCAGGTGAGGTAACCGCCTTAGGGCCCAAAAGGCCAGCTCACGATAGGTCTTGCGCCCGCAGGCCACTTCCAACCCCTGGCGAAAGCACACCGGGCTCCCAAACAGTGCCTTTTGCCAGAGCCGCGGGCAACGCCGGGCCAACCGATTCAGCGCCAGGGCCCAGGCCAGGTCCCGTCCAAAAGCTTTAGCACAGGCCTCCTCATAGCCGCGGAGGTAATGGGAGGTGTACGGCAGGCCCCGCCGCTTGAGCGTCAGAACCGTTTCGGCAGCCAGGTGGGCCGACAGCACCGCATAGAAAATCCCCTCGCCGGTGACGGGGTCGGCAAATCCTGCCGCATCGCCTACCAGGAGGATGCCGTCACCCGAGCGCCGCCTACGCCCGCCGCCCAGGGGCACCAGGTGGCCGCGAGGCACGGCCGGAGGATAGCCTAGGGACGCGAGAAACTCGCCCCACAAGGCCTTCAGGTTTACCTTGGCCCCGTCCCAGCTTCCCAGGCCTACCGAGGCGTGGTTCCCCTTCGGAAAGACCCAAGCATAGCCCCAGCGAAACATCCCCCAGTGCGTCTCCAGCGTTCCGTGCAGGCGGCGTGCCCCTCCTTCGCTTCCGGGAAGGGGCACCTCGGCGCTCAGGCAAGGTGCGGCCGGCACTCGCCTCTCCCCTAAGGCGGCCGCCACACGGCTGGGCACACCGTCGGCCCCAATGACGAGCGGCGCGCAAAGGCGGCGCCGCGTAGTCCGCACCGTAACTCGCCCCTGGCCTGTTTCTACGCCCAGGACGGCCTCGCCCGGGCAAAAGATCGCTCCCTCCGCCTGGGCCTTCTCCACCAGTACCCGGTCGAAGTCGCACCTGTCCACGGTAACGGCGTAGGGCTCCGGGAGGACGACCTCCTGTACCTTATCACCCCAGACGGCCCGGAAGGCGCGGCAACGTTCCCGCACTACTTCCGCCGGCAGCTCGAAACCCAGGTTGGCCAAGGCCCGCCTGGTAAGCCCCCCCGCGCACGGCTTGTCCCGCGGGAAAGGATCTTTGTCCAGAAGCAGCACGGCCAAACCCGCCGCGGCCAGGTCCCGGGCCGCCGTAGATCCGGCCGGGCCTGCTCCTACGACAATGACGTCCGGTTCCTCCAGCACGCCCGGCATGTCTAAACCCCCTCGCCTTTCTCCCAGGCGCCGACTGATTTTTTATTTTGCGTGTCCCTTCCTCTCCGGTATGCATCTTTTTCAATACATATTCGTTGAGCGGGTTCCGGTTCCTGCTTTTCCTTTTTTCTTACCAAGCGCTATAATGAAGGATGAACTTGTCGCCAAAAGGATGGTTGGCCTAGCCGTGAACGAAAAACCGGTAATCGTGCAGCGCGACGGCAGTATTCTCCTCGAGGTAGGAGGGCCGCATTACCAAGAAGCCCGCGACGCTGTGGCGCGTTTCGCCGAGCTCGTAAAGAGCCCCGAGTATGTGCACACCTATCGCCTTTCGCCCCTTTCCCTCTGGAATGCAGCCGCCACAGGCATGAGCGCCCGGGAAATCGAGGAAAGCCTAAAGGCTTACTCCCGCTACCCCCTCCCAGACAACATTCTGCGCGATATCCGCGACTACCTTTCCCGCTACGGCAAACTGAAGCTCATTCGCCAGGGTGAGACGCTCCTTCTCCTATCCGACGACCCTCTGCTTCTTACGGAGATGGCGAACAGCAAGGGCCTCTCCCGCTATATAGAGGGCTGGGGCGGCCCCAATCGCCTCAGGGTGACCCCCGGGCAGCGCGGCCGTCTTAAGCAGGCGCTCATCAAGCTCGGCTGGCCGGTAGAGGATCTGGCCGGCTACGCCCCTGGCGCCCCGCTCACCATCGACCTCCGCTCCACCACGCTAAGCGGCACACCCTTCGCCCTTCGCTCCTACCAGGAAGAAGCGGTGGCCGCCTTTTGGGCCGGCGGCTCGGAACGCGGTGGAAGCGGCGTCGTCGTCTTACCTTGCGGCGCAGGCAAAACCATAGTAGGCCTCGGGGCCATGGCCCGCGCCCGCTGTCACACCCTGATCATCGTTACCAGCACCGCCGCCGTCCACCAATGGCGCGACGAAATCCTGGACAAGACCACCCTCAGCCCGGACGACGTCGGAGAATATACCGGAGATCTCAAGGATGTCCGCCCCGTCACCATCGCCACCTACCAAGTGCTCACCTGGCGGCCGCGCAAAACCGAGGACTTCCCTCATTTGGCCGTATTCAACGCCCGCGACTGGGGGCTCATCATCTACGACGAGGTACACCTCCTGCCTGCCCCTGTTTTTCGGGTGACGGCAGACCTTCAAGCCCGGCGACGCCTGGGACTTACCGCCACCTTAGTGCGCGAAGACGGGCGGGAAGAAGATGTCTTCACCCTGGTCGGTCCCAAGCGCTATGACGTGCCCTGGAAGGTGCTCGAGAAGCAGGGGTGGATTGCCACTGCCACTTGTACGGAGATTCGCCTCTCGCTTCCTCCGGAAAAACGCCTGGAATACGCCCTGGCGCGCAATCCGCATGTTAAGTACCGCCTCGCCGCGGAAAACCCGGCCAAGCTCGCCGTGGTGCGGGAACTCATCGCCCGCCACCGCGAAGACCGGGTTCTCGTGATTGGCCAGTACCTGGACCAGCTGGCCGAGCTGGCGGCCGAACTTAAAGCCCCACTTATCACCGGCCGCACGCCCACCAAAGAACGCGAAGCGCTCTTTGCCGCCTTCCGCGTAGGGCGAGAGAAAGTGCTGGTGGTCTCTCGGGTGGCAAACTTCTCCATTGACCTGCCGGAAGCCAACGTGGCCATCCAGGTCTCGGGAACCTTCGGCTCGCGCCAGGAAGAAGCCCAGCGCTTAGGAAGGATCCTGCGCCCGAAAGCGGGCGCCAATCAGGCCTACTTTTACACCTTGGTGACTCGCGACACCAAAGACCAGGAATATGCGGCAAAACGGCAGCTCTTTCTGACGGAGCAAGGCTATCGGTATACGATTTTGGACGCAGCCGAACTAACTGACCGTTTGGGGAGTAGTGAAGCATGAAATATCAGGAGTTCCTGGCTCATATCGGCGACAGCCAGACCTTAAGCTACTTAGGACGGCTTCACGGGCTGGACCTTAACCCGCGCCAGCCGCCGGCCAGAATGCGAGAACAACTCTGTGCCCGCCTCGCCGACCCGGCTTACCTGGAATCCTACATCCGCGAGCTACCGGAAGTTGAACAGATGGGCCTGATGGTGACGGCCTTCGGGCGCAAAGACCTTTTCCCCACCACGGAAAGTGTCCACAACCGCCTGAACGAACTTAACAAAAAAACCGGACGGACCGGTGGCAGAATTATGGCTTCGCTTGTCAGCCGTGGCCTGGTTTTCACCAGCCGGGACCCCTCCTACCGTAGCCTTTATGTCCTGCCGGACGAGGTTCTTTGGGTTATTTTGCGCCTCCTGGCACGCCGCCACGCAGTACCCAACCAACCTCCCCTTCCTTTAGAGCCTGCTTCCGGCTTTGACATTCTTTCAATCTTAAACGAACTTGCCCTTTTTCTTGGCTGGCTGAGACGCGAACCGGTGCGCCTGACGCAGGCCGGTTACATCTATCGCCGGGACCAACAGAAACTGCTCGCCTACTTTAATCCGCCGGATGAAGCCGACACCGGACGGGAACACCCCTATCCACCCCGTCTACACTTTCTGGTCAGCTTTTGTGACACCTATGAGTTGATCGAGCCCTTTGCCGATTCAGCAGGCAACACGTACCTCGGCATAACTCCGGCGGCCGACAGGTGGATGCAGAGGAGCTTAAATCGCCAGGCCAAGGAACTTTTCGAATCCCTCCACGACCATCTCCAGTACCTGCACGGATCTTTACCCTGGACACTGCTTTTCCTCAGCAGTATGGTGCCGGATAAAGGGTGGCTCAACCTAACCACCTTGATCCCCTACCTGGCAGAGTGTGCAGCCGACCCCTGGTACCTGCCGGAACAAGAATTCCCACAGGCCGTAAAGTGGCTCGTGAGCTTTGGCTTGGTGGAGGAAGCACTTGTTGACGGCCAACATCTTATTCGTTTGACCGTAGGTGGGGACCGGTTTCGTCCCAGCCTGTTACCGGATATCAAGCAGGATAGCAAATTTCTGGTCCAACCAAATTACGAGGTCTTGGTTCCCCAGGAGCTCAAACCGCAAATACGTTGGGAGCTTGAGGCTTACACCGATCTGGTCAAGAACGACCGCGTAGTCGTCCTGAAGATCAGCGAAGAAAGCGTTTACCGCGCCTTTAAGCGCGGCTTTGATCCCGAGCTACTCCTTCCCTTCCTTAAGAAACACGCCCGCACGCCTCTTCCGGCAAACGTTGTTTACTCCCTTAGAGACTGGTGTAGCCGCTACGGAGCCCTTTATCTGGAGCAACCTTTGCTTCTCGCCTGCCGTACCCGGGAGCTCGCAGCCGAAATTGCCGCCGATTCGCGCTTTAAGCCCTATCTCTGCGGCGAGTTTACGCCGCGCCACCTGCGCGTTGATCCCGCCCGGTGGGGAGAGCTCCTGGCGGCCCTGGAAGCCGCCGGTTACCGGCCGCGGCCGGGGATTGCCCGGGACGAAGCGGTCAAAGAAGCTAAAGGGCGCCTGCGCGAGGCCGAAGAAGAAGAATAAGAAAACCGCCCCAACCGGCGCGTGGGGCGAACGTTAAGGAGGATTTCCGTGGACAGCCGTTGGTTAGAGTACATCCGCGAAAAATTCGACCATGCTCCTTTCTTTCGTTTCCTCAACGCCCAAATCGCTGAGCTTCAGGCCGGAAGCGCAACAGTTTTTCTGCCGGTGACCGAACAGCTCTTGAACACCTACGGCACGTGTCACGGCGGAGTTTTGGCCGCCTTGGCCGACATGAGCATGGGACTCGCCCTGCGCACCCTAAAGCTTAAGGTGGTCACGGTGGAACTGGCCGTGAACTATCTCCAGCCGGTTTATCCGGGATGCAGCCTCGTCGCCGCCGCCCAGGCCGTGTACCAAGGGCGACGCCTTATCATGGCGGAAACAGAAATCCGCTGCCGGGAAAACCTCGTGGCCAAGGGCAAGGGGACGTTCATCGTCACCGGCGCCGACGAGGAAGAGGCGAAGAACCCGGGCTGACGGCCCGGGTTCTTACACTACTCGGCATCCGAAAACGCACCTGTTGCCTTCGCGCCGGTTATCTACGCCTTCTCTCCCAAACCTCGGGATTAAAGATGCGGGTCGGGTACTCGCCTCTCAGCACCTGAAGGATTCCTTCGGCCGCCCAAGTGGCCATGCGCCGCAGCGATTCGTCCGTGTGGGCGGCCATGTGCGGGGTAACGATGACGTTCGGAAGTTCAAACAGGGGGTTCGACGGTTCCGGCGGCTCGGGATCGAAGACGTCCAGACCGGCGCCGGCAATTCTGCCGGCTTTGAGGGCCTCGTAGAGCGCCTTTTCGTCCACCAGCGGCCCGCGGGCGGTGTTGATGAGGAGGGCGTGCGGGCGCATCTTCTGCAGCTGTTCGCGGCCGATCAAGTGATAATTCTCTGGGGTTGCCGGAGCATGCAGGCTGACCACGTCGGCCTGCTCCAGAACCTCATCCACCGAAGATGCGGGTGTAACGTCCAAGGCCTTGGCGGCCTCCGCATTCAGATAAGGATCGTACGCAATTACCCGCATCTCGAAGCCCAACCCACACCGCTTGGCCACCGCCTGCCCGATTTTGCCGAAGCCGATGAGGCCTAGGGTCTTCCCGGCCAGTTCGGTGCTGGGGATGGTGAAGCGGGAGGCAAAGTTGTGTTCGGTCCTTAGAGCCCTGTCGGCGCTGAACACGTTCTTGGCCAGGGCCAGCATCAGCATCACGGCATGTTCGGCCACGGCCAAGGTGTTGGAGCCGGGTGCGTAAACTACCGGAATGCCGAGTTCGGTGGCGGCGGCAACGTCGATGTTATCGACGCCGACGCCGTGCCGCCCCACAACCTTCAGCCTAGGAGCTGCTTCCAGGACTTCGCGCGTGATGGGGGTCGTCCGGACGAGGATGGCATCGGCGTCCTTCACGTCCTCCACGAGTTTCTCCGGCGCCGGATCGCGGGCCAGTACCCATTCCGCCTCCTGCGCCAAAAGGTCCAACCCTGCTTGGTGCACTCTTTGTACAACGACAACTTTGGGCTTCAATTACCGTATACTCCTTCCTATTAGGTTACCTGCATCGTCAAAAGGCAGTGGCTCGGGCCCGGCCAGGATTTGGAGGCGGGAATTCGCCTCCACCTCCGGCCGGAGCGCCTCCGAAACTTCTAACTCCTCAAGTTCCAGCGTGTTCTTAATCCTGACCACCCGGGCCTCTTCGGCCGGGGTTCCCGGCAGGGAAGCCAGCGCGATCCGGATGGCCTCGCGGTCGTTCTCCGCGCTCACCGGCATCCGCCCGCGTTCCAGTACCCCAGCTGCGATCACATTGGCGTACGTAGCCGTAAGGTCCACCTTGCTCAAGAAGCGCTTGGTGGTGATGTCCGCCAGCCCCATCCCCAGGGCGTTGCCGTGGGAGGCCTCGGTGAGATCGAGAACCGCAATGCGCTTAATCCGCGGCCGCTCGGGCTCCGGTTCGCCCAGCTTGTACATCCTCCCGATCACGTTTACGTCCATACCGGTGCCGCTGATGTTCTTCCCCATCTCATCCACGATAAGGAGATCCAGGTCGTCGAAGGGCAGGCGCGGCAGGTACTCCTTGGCCCGGGAGAGGAGCTCGGCATCTACTTCGAAGATCTCTTCCGGGCGTGCCGCCCGTATCTCCGCCGTCTCCTCCCGGCTGTTCTCCACTATCCCCAGCGCGCCGATGATGGGGGCCGCCTTAAGGGCCACCCTGGCCGCAGCCGGGATGGTCTCCGCCAGCCCGTGCTTGTGCATGGCCGTACAGCCTTTTTCCTTGCCCAGGCCCACGGCAATCATCTTGACTAGGCCGCTCTCGTTGGCGGCGCGAAAGCCCGTGTGCGGCTTTACCCTGTTAACGACGAAGACGGCGTCCGCCGACCAGGCGTTCTTGTCAAAGTAGACGGGCACGCCTTTTTCCGTCCGCCCGATTTCCACTACTTCCATGGACGAGTGGATCGGTGCCCCGACGCTCTCTTCAGTAATCCCGAGGCTCGCCAGGATGGCCAGCTGTCCCTCGGCCGTAGCCCCGCCGTGGCTGCCCATGGCCGGTACGAGAAAAGGCTCGCCTCCTGCCTCCCGGATAACCTGCACCACAGTCTTGAGAATCAGCGGGATATTAGCGATGCCGCGGCTCCCGGCGGTTATGGCCACCCGCGCCCCGGGCCGGATTCTCTCTGACAGCCTCAAGCTAGACAGGGCGGCGCGGACGGCGCCTTCCACGTCGTTTATCACCGGGCACTCGAGGTTCTGTTTCACCCGGTAAAAGAGCGGGAAATCCATGCCTCTCACCCCTTAAAAGGTCGGGCCGACGCGGGTGATGGCAAACTCCCGATGGCCGAGCTTTTCGGCTTTGGTAAGCTCCCCCCGGGCTACGGCCAACATCAGGCTGAATATGCGCCGCCCGACTTCTTCTATCGTCTCCTGGCCGTCGATGATGGTTCCGGCATTGACGTCAATGTTTTCCTCCATGTTGCGGAAAGTACGGCTGTTGCCCGTAACCTTGATCACCGGGGCAATAGCACAGCCGGCCGGGGTGCCGCGCCCGGTGGTGAAGACGACGATCTGGGCGCCGCCGGCGACCATGCCCGTCACCGATTCCACATCGTGCCCGGGGGTATCCATCACCCAGAGGCCGGGGCGGCGGGGCGCCTCGGCATATTCCAGCACGCCCTGGACTTTGGCCGTCCCCGCTTTATAGATACACCCCAGCGACTTTTCCTCGATGGTGGTAATACCGCCGGCGATGTTGCCGGGCGCGGGATTGGCTCCGCGCAGGTCTACGCCCATGCGCTTGGCGCCTTCTTCCACCCTGGCTACGATCTCATATAAGCGGCGCGCCACCTCGTCGTTCACCGCCCGCCGCGCCAAGAGGTGCTCCGCACCCATGATCTCGGGCGTTTCGGAAAGGATCGAAGTTCCCCCGGCCGCCACCAAGAGGTCTGAGGCCACGCCGAGCGCGGGGTTGGCGGCAAGGCCCGAGGTCGCGTCTGAACCGCCGCACTCCAAGCCCAAGATGAGGGCCTTCACCGGGACCGGCTGCGGCGCGATCCGTGCCGTTTCCGCAACGAGCTTCCCGGCAATCTCTACCCCTTTTTCCACCGCCCGCCGCGATCCGCCTTCCTTCTGGATGATGACGAGCTCTACCCTCTGCCCGCAGGCCGCTATCTCCGCCGCTACCTCCTCGGCAGCCACCTTCTCGCAACCCAGGCCGACTACGATAGTTGCGGCTACATTCGGGTTAGACCCGTATCCTACCAGTGTACGCTTAGTCTGCTCGAAGTCCGCACCGATCTGCCCGCAGCCGTGCTGGTGCGGCACGGCCACCGTTCCCGGCACCGCGTCCGCGATGCGCTGGGCAACCTCGGCGGCACAGACCACCACCGGCAGGATGAGCACGTGATTGCGGATTCCTATGCCGCCCCAGGGGCGAACGTAACCTAAGATCTCCACCTACCTCCCACCCTCCTTGGCCAGCAGGTCGCCCCGCCCCCGCTGGCTTTCAACGTTGTGAACATGGACGTGCTCGCCCGGATTGATGTCGGCCGTGGCTTTGCCCATGACCTCGCCGTACTTGATAACCTCCCCGCCCTTGGGGATTGGCCTCAGCGCAAACTTATGCCCGAACTGAATGGCCGTTACAACTTGGATCTCGCGTTCCTCTGCGCCAACCCGAACCTTCACCCGCGCCCCGGCGGGTATATCCTCCAGAGCCGTGGCCACATTGTCCCTTTCGTTGATGACTATCGCCCTCACCTCATCCCCTCCCTCCGAATGACGAGGAACTACTCGTTCCGCCCAGAGCCCTACTCACTCTACTTCACCACCGGGATGGTGATTACGCCGTACGGCAGCACCCAGACGCTGGCGTCCGGCCCCAGCTTGGCAAAAGCCCTCTCCAGGGCCTCCTCCATGGTGCGCATCGGCGTAAGCAGGAGTTCCCGCAGCGTCTGGTCGGGAATGGCCGAGCCTACGATCATTAGTTCAGCATGCTGCAGGATGCGCGCCAGGACAAACACTTTATGCTCCCCGGGAGCGAACCCCTCGGACCTGGCCTTCTCCGCAGCCTCGTCCGCCGAATGCACCGTTTTCATCCAGGCGTGATAACCTTCGTGCCCGATTCCATCTTGGCAGGGCGCAGGGATGATGAGCACGCCGCCTTTTCTCACCAGGGGCTTCGGACCGTACACGCTGGTGTTGACGGCCCGGGTGGCCTGGTAGAGGTCCCTGTCTTTGGGATAGCCGGGTGCAGCGATGACGATGTCCGCCTGCCGGTCTACCGGAACTTCGTATACCTGGCGCGCCGTGCGCACCCCTTCTGCATGGGCGGCCACCGGATCCCCGGCCACTACCCGCACGAATTCTTTCCGCGGGTTGAGGACTACGTTGACTACGAAATCCAGCTTCACGAAGGCCGTCGCTTCCTCCAAAAACTGGCGGAAGACGTTGCCCTCGATCACCCCAAGCCGCGTCCGCGGATCGTCAAGAATATCCACGTTGTGGGTGGCGGCAATGGTTTCCGCCCCGGCCACCCCCACGGCTATGCTCTTTACTCCCCCGCTGTACCCCGCAAAAAGGTGGGGCTCGATGACGCCGGTGGCAATCTTCAGGTCGGCCTCCGCCACCAGGCGGTTTACCTTGACCGGAATGCCGCGCGAGGGCGTCTTGCCCAGGTACTTCAGGCTCGCTTCATCGTAGGCAGAGTGGTTGACAATGCGCACGCGGTTGACAACTTCCTCGCCGTACATGGCCACGCATTCTTCGCGGCTGTTAGGCCGGTGGGTACCCGTGGCCACCACCAACGTGATGTCCTCATCCGGAATGCCGGCAGCGTTGAGTTCATCGAGGAGAAGTGGCAGAATGATCTCTTCATGCAGGCTGCGCGTAATATCCGTGGGAATAATTACAACTTTCTGCCCAGGACGGGCCATTTCCCGCAGGCGCACCGAACCAATCGGTTGAGCCAGAGCAGCCCGGATCGCAGCCGCGGGGTCAATCGTAGGTACCTCCTGCGGAACAATTATGCCTAGCAGGTTCTTGTCTGGCACAGTAAAACACAGTTTTTGCGACCCGTACGGCACCTCTACCTGCAACACTCTCCCCCCTTCTTATAAATGGCCTGCTGTGTTTAGCCCCGACACACGCTGCTCACGGATTCTCTGAATGAACCACACCAACAGCATAAGCCCGATTCCCGGCAGATCAGTAGTTAAACCGGACTTTATGAGGAGCAAAGCGCTGGCAAATAGCAACGCCCTTTCGAGAAGAGTCGTCTGCGTAATCAAGAAACCCTGTAGTGAAGCACTCAGACTGTAAACACCCACAACGGCCGTTGTAATCGCCCACACTGTCCAGATAACGCTGGGGTGTTCTAAAAGCAGGCTGGGTGAAAACACGAAGATAAAAGGAACGATAAACCCGGCCAGGCCTAATCTAACAGCCGTCCAGCCTACCTGGGTCGGATTGGCGCCTGCTACGCCCGCGCCGGCGTAGGAAGCTAGAGCCACAGGCGGTGTGATAGCAGAAAGTACCGCAAAGTAAAGAACGAAGAGGTGGGCCGTGATGCCTGGAACCCCAAACTTATCCAAAGCTGGCACCGTCACGGTAGCCGCCACAATGTAAGCCGCCGAAGTTGGCATGCCCATTCCCAACACTATGCAGGCCACCATGGCCAAGACCAAAGTCAAGTACAGATTGTTCGACGACAATGTTAAGATAACGTCGGCCATACGAAGCCCCAAACCAGTCAACGAAATCACGCCGACTATGAAACCTACAACCGCACAGGCAATGGCTACACTGAGCACACCGCGGGCACCGTTCTCCAAAGCCCTGAGCAGTTTCTTGAGATCTAGGCGCGTTTCCTTGCGCAGCATCGATACGATAACAGTGGCAACTATGCTGTAGAATGCAGCGTAGATAGGAGTGTAGCCTGCGATGAGCATGTATACCAAAAGGATAATCGGCAGTACCAAGTGGCCGCCTTCCCTGAGCACCAGGCCAAGGCGCGGCAGGTTTTCCTTTGGTATGCCTTTTAACCCCAGCTTACGCGCTTCCAAGTCCACCATAAGCCAGACAGACAAGAAGTACAGGATAGCCGGTATGACCGCTGCCTTCATCACGCTTACATAAGGAATTCCGAGAAACTCGGCCATAATGAAGGCCGCCGCCCCCATAACCGGTGGGAGGATTTGACCCCCTGTTGAAGCGGCCGCCTCTACTGCGCCGGCAAAGTACGGTTTGTAGCCAACGCTTTTCATTAGCGGAATGGTGAAAGTACCGGTAGTTACCACGTTGGCAGCGGCACTTCCGTTTATCATGCCAAGGAGGGCGCTCGTTATAACCGAAACCTTTGCCGGCCCTCCAGGGGCACTCCCGGCAGTCGCCAGCGCCAAATTGGTAAAGAATTTGCTCATTCCCGTTTCCGCCAGGAAAGAACCGAAGAGAATGAACAGAACAATATAGGTGGCAGAAACGCCCAGCGGAATCCCGTAGATGCCTTCAGCACTAATAAACATATGCTCAATTAAGCGTTGGATGGAGTAGCCGCGGTGCATGAGCCGGCCAGGAAGATACGGACCAAAGTAGGCATAAGCCAGGAAAATCAAGCTCAGAATTGGTAATTCCTTTCCGATGGCACGTCGGGCGGCCTCAAGCACGAGAACCATGGTTAGCGCACCTACGATTAGATCCGTTTGGGTCGGTAGCCCTCCGCGAAGAGAAATGGCGTCGTATTGTAGCAGGAGGTATAGATTAACTCCCATGCCAAGAAAAGCCAAAATGTAGTCCAAGATTCCGGGGTTGCCTTTTTCACCTTTTTTAGAGGCAGGATAAAGAATGAAGATGAGACAAAGCACAAAGCCCAGGTGAAGGGCTTTTTGTTTCATGGATACCAGGGTGCTGAACCCCGTTACGTAAAGCGTCACTAATGACATGGCGATGGCAATGATACTAGTAATAAGGGCAGGTGTTCCTTTGAGTCGACGAAAACGCGACTCAGTGTCGTACTTGCGAGTAAGCTCGTCCAGATCAATAGTGGACTCTGCAGAGGAAGCCGGCGTATCGAGGTTCTTGGTGTCCATAGCGTACCTCCCTTTCGGTAGGCCCCAGTAAGAAAGTGGGGCCGGGCTGCCAGCCCGGCCCGGCAGTTGCTACTTTATCACGCCAATCTCTTTAAAGTACTTCTCCGCGCCGGGGTGAAGCTCGACAGTTTGCCCGTTCAGCGCGTTTTCAGGTGTCATGTTGGCAATGATCTTATGCGCTTTCATTAGGGTTTCCCTGTTCTCGTACATGGTCTTGACTACGGTGTACACTAGATCCTCTGGCAAATCCGCCCGCGTGAAGAACCAGTTGGCAACGGCGTAAGTGTGAACATCTTCCGGCTGGTTCGGGTAAGTGTTCGCGGGGATGGTGTACGGGAAGTACGCCTTTGACTTCTCCCGCAACTTCTCAATGGCTTCTGGCTCGATGTTCAGGATCTCGTAATCGCCCGTGCTCATAAGGTCCATCATCACTGCGGAACCTATGGCAGCGATCAAGTTAGCACCGTGGGCCTGCTTGTTCTTAAGAAGGTCAGCGGACTGCGCCTCACTGGTGAATTCAGGCTTGAAGTCCTTTCTATTCAGGTAATCTAGGCCGAAGACCTCAGCCAGATCACGGCTGTTGAGCTCAGTGGCACTGCCGGTAGCTCCGACACAAAATACCTTGCCTTTGAAGTCCTTGAAAGACTTGATATTGGCATCCTTGCGGACCACAATCTGCATCACGTTAGGATACATGTAGGTCACACCGCGAATGTTGGTCAGTTTTTGTCCCTCAAAATTACCCCGACCGTTGACCGCGTCTGCTGCGACCCCCGCTTGCCCAAAGCCGAATTCGGCCTCACCTTTTTCCAAAAGCCGCAGAATTACCGGGGTACCTGCCGTTGATTGAGCAGATGCGTTCACATTCGGCAGCTTGTCATTTAGTAGTTGGGCGATGGCGTTGGAAAGCAGGAAATAGGTTCCGCCACTAGTGGCACCACAAATCTGAATTAGCCTGGGTTTGCCGCCCTCGGCCGGCTTTTCCTCAGCCTGCTGCTTTTCGCCTCCGGCAGGAGCAGGCGTGGAACTGCAGCCGATGACGCTCGTTAGAAGCAGAATCCCGATGACCATCAGCGCCAGGAGTTTGCTTCTCTTGAGCATTAAACCGCCCTCCTGTAAAATTCTTAGTAAGGCCGCGTGAAACTCTACGGTTCTTGACCCCGCTACCTTGTGTGTATAATCACCTCCTTTCGCTCCCTGTTTACCCCTTCCTTATGACGTGACCATTTCCCCTAAACTACGTTAGGCCTTGAGTACGTCCCGCAGCAGGCAGGGCACTTGAGCAATAGACTTGGCTACTCTCGCTCCGGCCTCGCTCAGGGCGCGGGTTTTGTCGGCCACGGTTCCCTGGCCTTCGCGGATGATCGCTCCGGCATGGCCCATACGCCGCCCCGGCGGGGCCGAACGGCCCGCGATGTAGGCCACCACCGGCTTCTGCATGCGGGCGATGAACGGGGCCGCCTCCTCTTCGGCGCTGCCGCCGATTTCCCCGACGATCACCACGGCCTCGGTTTCCGGGTCCTTTTCGAATTCGGCAAGGATGTCGGGTATGTCGGGTCCGATCACCGGATCGCCGCCGATACCGATGAGGGTGCTTTCGCCGTAGCCGGCTTCATTGAGGTACCCGGCCACCTCATAGGACAGAGTCCCCGAGCGCGAAATGATGCCGATACGGCCGCGCCTGAACATGTTCCCAGGCATGATCCCCAGTTTCCCGATCCCGGGGCTGATGATCCCCGGCGTGTTGGGCCCGAGGAGCCAGACCCCGGCCTCCCGCGCGGCCCGGCGCATGGCCATGGCGTCGTGCACCGGCACATGCTCGGGCACGGCAACGATAAGGCGGATCCCGGCGGCGATGGCTTCCAGCACGGCGTCCTTCGTGTAGGGCGCCGGAACGAAGAGAACGGTTGCGTTGGCTCCTTCTTTTTCTACCGCCTCGACCACGTTGTCGTACACGGGCACGCCGTGTACCGTCGCTCCGCCCTGGCCGGGGGTCACGCCGGCCACAATCCTTGTGCCGTACTCGAGCATCCACCGCACCTGGACCTGGCCGATCCGGCCCGTGGCACCCTGGACGATGGCTCGCGTCTCATTCGTTAGGAGAATGCTCATGCGCTCTTACCCTCCAACTGCCGCACCAAGGCGGCCACCGCGTCTTCTGTGCGGACCGTTTTGATCACGGGAATGCCGGCAGCTTCAAGTACCGCATGGGCCTCTTCCTGTTGGTTGCCCAGAGCTTTTACCACGACCGGCAGGTTCTTGGACAGGGCCTTCACGCCATCGACGACGCCTTCCGCAGCGGCAACAAGCGGGTTTACTCCCCCGTACAGGTTAACGAGAAGCCCCCGAACTCCTTCGTGCTTGGCCACCAGGAGCACCGAACGGCGCATGAGCTCGCGGGTAATGCCCCCGCCAGTCTCCAGGAAATTGGCCGGGCGATGCCCCGCTTCTAGGATGAGGTCCATGGTGTTCATACCCAGGCCGGCTCCGCTGGCAATAATGCCGATGTCGCCGTCTAATTTAATGTAGGTTACGCCGATCTCGCGGGCCTCCCGTTCAAGGGGATCCTGAAGCTCATCCTTCTCGCTCCCGAGTTCGGGATGGCGGAACAAGCTGTTGTCGTCGACTTCCATCTTGCAGTCGGCGGCCACCACCCGCCCGTCGGCCAGGATACCGAGCGGGTTGATTTCGGCCACGACGAGGTCGTAGTCCACGAAGCATTGATACAGCCTGACGGCGACGCCCGCGAGCTGGACCAGGGTTTTACCCTGAAAGCCCGCCCGGCGAAGGAGGCCGCGGGCCTCATATTCGGGAAGCCTCGCGCCCGCCGGAAGTTCCAGTTTGTATACAAGTTCAGGATGGCTGGCCGCCACTTCTTCGATGTCCATGCCGCCCGAGGGGCAGAACATGAGGACGCTCACCCCGCGGCGGTTGTCGATGGTGAGCCCGAGGTAAAGTTCCTGTTTAAGCGCCACCTTTTCTTCGATGAGGACGCTTTGGACGTTAAAACCACGGATGGTGCTGCCGAGAAGTTCCGAGGCGCGCTCGTAGGCCTGGGCCGGGTCCTCGGCCGGCCGAATGCCGCCGGCTTTGCCGCGGCCGCCCGTCGGTATCTGCACCTTAACGACGACGGGCCCTAGTTTAGAAGCCGCCTCGCGGGCTTCTTCGGGCGTCCGGGCAACGATGCCCTGGGGCGTCTCTATTGCGTAGCGCCTGAGTATTTCCTTGCCTTGGTGCTCTAAGAGTCGCATCGGGTCTCTCCTCTCCTGGCCTAGCCTCTGAACTTTTCTCCGGCAGCGAAGCCCGCCAGCAGGGCCTTGCGGTTTATTTCCTCCGTACCTTTGGGGACGCGGCTCAGCACGGCTTTCTCCGCCGCCTCCCGGCTGACCAGCCCCGTAAGAGCCGTGATGGCCCCTACGGCCACGACGTTGGCCACCATCTCGCGCCCTACTTCCTCCCGGGCAATCTCGGTGAGGGGGATTGGCACTACTTTTGCCGCCCGGTTTTCGGGAATGGTCTTGACGAAGAGAGGATCAACGATGAGCGTGCCGCCTTCTTTTAGCTGGCCGGCATATTTGTCGGCGGCAAGCTGGGTCATGGCGAGAAGGATATCGGGATGGGCGATCTCCGGGTAGTCGATCTCCTCGTCGCTGATGATAACCTCGGATTTGCTGGCGCCGCCCCGGGCTTCGGGGCCGTAAGACTGGTTGTGGGTGGCGTTGGCTCCGTCGTAGACGGCAGCCGCCTCGGCGAGAATGATGCCGGCCAAGATCAGCCCCTGACCGCCCGAGCCGGAAAGAAGGATTTCTTTGCGGGCCATTATTCTTCTCCCCCTTCCTGGCTGGCCCGAGCGATCACCTGGCGGTACATCTCGGTATACTCGGGCCGGTCTTCGCGATGGAGCACGCCCGTCAGGAATTTGCCCTTAAGCTTTTCGGGGGGAAGCTTCTTGGCCGCCTCCACCGTCACGGCGTGATCCCGCTGCCACTTCATCATCTCGGCCGGGCTCCGCATCTTGTTGCGGCGACCGTAGCCGGTCGGGCACTGGGCGACCACTTCCACAAAGGAGAAGCCTTTGTGGGCGAGGGCCTGGCCGATGAGTTCTTCCAGCTGGCGGACGTGATAGACGGTGCCGCGGGCGACAAAGGAAGCGCCGGCTCCCGCAACGAGCTTGCAGACGTCAAAGGCCGGCTCCACCATGCCGTAAGGAGCGGTGGTAGCGAAGCTCCCCGGCGGCGTAAGCGGTGAGTACTGGCCGCCGGTCATGCCGTAAATGCTGTTGTTGACGAGGATGGTGGTGATGTCGATGTTGCGGCGGGCGGTGTGAATGAGGTGGTTGCCGCCGATGCCTGCACCGTCGCCGTCGCCGGTGATGACGATGACCTTAAGCTCCGGCCGGGCAAGTTTTAGTCCGGTGGCAAACCCAAGGGCCCGCCCGTGCGTGGTCTGGAAGGTGTTGAAGTCGATGATGGCGTTCGAACGGGCAGAACAGCCGATGCCGGTAATGACCACCGTCTCGTCTTTGCTAAACCCTAGTTTGTCGATCGCCCTGAGGAGCGCCCCGACGATGATACCGTCGCCGCAACCGGGGCACCAAATGTGGGGAAGTTTGTTCTGCCTGAGGTACTTAAATGTGGCGCTGGCCAAGTCAGATCACCTCTTTGATCTTGGCTAGGATGTCGTCGGGTGGGATCATGAGCCCGTCGTAGCGGTTAAGAGGCAGCACATCTACCGGCAGGCGCCTTACCGCCCGCTCTACTTCTCCCACCAGTTGCCCCGTGTTCATCTCCGGCACGATGATGGCCTTCACGCGCTCGGCCAGGCGTTTTACTTCCCGGGCGGGGAAGGGCCAGAGGGTCTTGGCCTTGAGAAGGCCTGCCTTGAGGCCTTGAGCGCGCGCGAGCTTAACCGCAGCTTTGGCCGACCGGGCGCTCGCGCCGTAGGCGAAGATGAGCACCTCTGCGTCTTCCGTCGCTATTTCTTCGGTGAGGATGATCTCATCTAGGTGCTTTTCGATTTTCTTGTGCAGGCGTTCCATGAGGCTTCTGGCCACGGCGTGGTTGTTGGTAGCCGGGAAGCCGCTTTCGTCGTGCATGTTGCTGGTCATGTGGTAGCGGTAGCCTCGGCCGACCGGCACAAAGGGGGGCACGCCGTCTTCGTCTGCCCGGTACGGAATGTAGTCGGCAGGTGGCACCGTCGGCGCCTTGCGCTCTTCCAGCTTGATTTCGCTAGGATCGGGCAGGACGATTTTTTCCCTCAGGTGCCCTACGACGGCATCAGAGAGCAGGATTACGGGCGTGCGGAACTTCTCGGCAAAATTGAAGGCAGTGATGGTAAGGTCGTAGGTTTCGCGAACCGTGGAGGGAGCCAGGACGATGATGGGGTGATCGCCGTGGGTACCCCAGCGCGCCTGCATAACATCCCCCTGGGCCGGCAGGGTGGGGAGCCCGGTACTCGGCCCACCTCTTTGTACATCCACGATCACGCAGGGGACCTCCACCATAGCGGCGTAACCTATGTTTTCCTGCTTGAGGGTAAAGCCGGGCCCGCTGGTGGCCGTAAGCGCTTTCACGCCGCCAATGGAGGCTCCGATTACTGCCGCCATGCTGGCCAGCTCGTCTTCCATCTGAATGAAGGTACCGCCTACCTGGGGCAGCCTTACGGCGAGGATCTCGGCGATCTCCGTCGCCGGCGTGATCGGGTAACCGGCAAAGAACCGGCAGCCGGCAGCAATCGCCGCCTCGGCGCAGGCCTCGTTGCCCTGCATCAGGCGTACCCTACCGTTGTCACTCATTTGCTCCTCCTCCTACCTCGACCGCAAAATCCGGACATCTAAGCTCGCACAGCTCACACCCTATGCAATCGTCCGGTCGCACAACTTCTACTTTCCCGTCCTCGCCTAAGGCAAGTACGCCCTTGGGACAAAACTCGATGCAGATACCGCAGCCTTTACACCATTTCTTGTTGACCTTAATCTGGTACCCCACGCATTTCACCTCCACTCCCTCGGGTCAAAGAAAAAGCTGCCAGGCCAGCAGCTACTCCTGCCCGCCGATCAACGCAGGCAAGATTTCGTCCTCAACTTAAACAAGACCTTTAGCTATGTTGCACAAAGTTATCCCCACCCGCCTGCACGGGTGGGGTACAGGGCTTAACCAAGTCATACCTCGTATTCAGCCGCTTGTCACTTTCTTACCTTCCCAGCAAAAACCTCCTTTAGCCTCTTCAGGGCCTCCCCGATATTTTCGTACGAGTTGGCATAGGACAGGCGGACGTAACCCTCTCCGCAAGCGCCAAACGCAGTTCCAGGGACAAGTGCCACGCCGGCTTCCGTTAAGGCCATCTCCACAAACTCGGCCGAGGTCAGGCCGAAAGCTTTAACATTGGGGAAAGCATAGAAAGCGCCCTGAGGAGGAACACAGGATACCCCTTCAATCTCGTTCAGGCCGCGCAGTACCAGGTCACGCCGGCGCTCAAACTCGGCCACCATCTCCCCCACGCAGGCCTGGGACCCGGTAGTAGCAGCTACAGCACCGAACTGAGCAAAGGTTGTAGCACAGGTCGTGGTGTACTGGTGCACTTTCAGCATGGGAAGAATAATGTCCTCTTTAGCTACCACGTACGCTAGCCGCCAGCCGGTCATGGCATAAGCTTTGGAATAACCGTTGACGGTAATAGTTCTTTCCGCCATGCCTGGTAGGGAAGCGATGGAAATGTGAGTGCTGCCATGGTAAACGATTTTTTCGTATATTTCATCTGAAAGAACGAGCAGGTTGTGCTTAATCGCTATCCTGGCCAGTTCTTCCAGTACATCGCGCGGCAGCACAGCACCCGTCGGGTTGGTGGGTGTATTTATAACAATCATACGCGTCCTCGCGGTCACGGCTTGCTCCACCTCGGCCGGGTCTACAATCCAGCCGTTTTCCTCCCGCGCCGCAACGATAACCGGGACCGCCCCCACCATGCGCGCGACCTGCACGTAATTGATAAAGGCCGGCTCGATGACGATGACCTCATCCCCGGGGTTGAGAAGCCCTACCATAGCCATGAATAGGGCCTCTGCCGCGCCTACCGTGACTACTATCTCCCGGTCCGGGTCCGCAGTGATCCCGTTTTCCGCTGCCAGCTTCTGTGCAATGGCCTGGCGGAGAGCCGGCAGTCCCCGGTTAGGACCGTAATGGGTCTGCCCTTCAGCCAAAGCTTCCTGAGCTGCCGCCACGATGTGAGCAGGAGTAGGAAAATCCGGTTCGCCAATCTCGAGGTGGATAATATTTCTTCCCTCAGCCTCAAGAGCACGCGCCTTCTCCAGCACAGCCCTTATCGCAGAAAGCTGCACGTTTTCTAATCGCTCCGCTCCAATACCCAAGAGAGGTCCCCCTTCCCTTAAGCCTTAACGCTCGGCCCGGCTGCAGCCGTCTCCCACTTGGAGCGGTCGAGCATAGCAACATCCCGTTTAATGAGTGGGCCGAGTTTCTTCTTGAATTGAGTAATCGTAGAGCCTGCCAAGAGTAGCGAATTTCCTCCCCCCTAGAAAAACCACTATCTCATCGGGGGCTTCTGACTCTGTACCTTGCTCTCCTGTCCCCGCCACAACGTTTACCGGGGCAACAATGTACAGTTTATGGTTGCCTACTACCAGCTCCTGCTGCACCGTGCATTCAAGAGAAACAATCGCATCTCCTAGCAATGGTGGTGATACCACGGATGCCGGCATGCTTTTAAACCCAAGCTGGGCAAATTTATCAACATCACGTCCCGATAACGTTCCAGCGGTTATAGCTTTGGGCAAAAGTTTCTTACCAACAACATTGACTGTACATTCGCGAGTAACGCTAAGGATTTCGGCCGTATAGCTCCTTGTGTTGATTGCTAAAGCCAGCAACGGAGGGGAGTCGCTCACCGGCATGCACCAAGCTAAAGTCATTACGTTAGGAGGCCCCGTTTCCGTTGCCTTCGTTACAAGAAGAATAAGGTAACCGCTACCAAGCATCGTAAGGGCCTTTTTCAGATCCACCCTGCTCCCCTCCAGCTTAGCCTGTAGGTTTGAACCACTTTTTTCATGTGTGGTCATTTTGGTATGGTGAGCCAGCTAAGTCGGCTATAAGTGCTAACCTCCTACCAATGAAGGGGCAAAAACAAGGGCATCTCCGTCATTCAGCAGGATCGTAGAGAAATCTTCGCAAGACACGTTCTTTCCGTTTTTAAGTATGAAGATTCCATGCCGATTCGTACGGACAAAGTCTACCAAGGCCTTTGCCTGATTAGCCGGGAGATCGTGAAAGATAAAATCATCTGGCTGTTCAAGCAACCTAGCTAAGTTTGGGCTTCCAACCCTGCTTGTAACTTTTGTCTCGTACACATGCTTGTCGAACAACGACACAAACTTGAGTTGAAATAGCAATTTTGTCACCCCGCATTATTTCGCAGTTATACTCTTGTACGGTATGTCAAAGCCAAAATGTTTTGGACCCAAGGCCTCTATACCACGTTCGTTGGCAAAAGCCTCGTTGAAAAAGCCAATCACCGCCACTTCCATTCCCTCTTGCAGTTCTGTGTTGGTATACGGTTCGCCCGTTCTAACGTCAACAATAGAGATGAGATCTGGGCTGGTCACGACCGGCACATCGTCCAGCCAGGCGATATGATTCTCATTCTTGAACCACACCTTAAGCAGACTACCACGGTATTGACCCGTCCCTGTTATTTCCGTTGTGCCAATCATGTAGCCCTCGCTATTCGCCCAAGTTTTTCTGACCACAGTGCCTTGGAATACTCTCCGGCCAGACATGGCCTTGCATAGGACTTCGACAGGATCCTCTCCCCGTTCCCGAGCTGAACGTATGGCCTGACCTGCGTGTAAAGCTCTGCTAAGGGTGCCACGAATAACGTAGCGACGCGCCTCAGACACCTTCAGCAAAAAAGCTGCATGGCCGCAAGTAGCCGTGCTATCAGGCGCTTTGGTCACAATGCTCACCATTTTGCCTATGGCTTCGGCAGCCGCATTAGTAGCAGCGTGCTTGACAATCATTGTATTTCCCCAGCTGTCCACAATGACAAACGGGTAGGCGGCTACGCCGTGCACTGCAGGCAGTGACTGGGCCAACTCGGGAACAGCCCGTCCGGCATAATCGCCATCGACAATCTTTAAACCCAAAAATGCCGCAGCGTTACAAGCAAGCGCTGTATTCTTGCCTCCTAGTTCAAACGGAATGACCACGCTGATCTTTACGCCAGCGAATTTTTCTAGTTCCTGGATAGCACTGACCAACGGATTAGTCCACACCTTTGTCCGGAGGCCAAAGGGAGTTTCAGCATGGCTGTTAGCCACGGGAGCGATAGAACCCATGCCAAAAGCGCAACACGTCCAAGCATCGGCTGGCAGAGTTTCCACATCATCCCACGTAAGTGGCGCACGGGCAATTGCGGCGCTGAGCAGTTCAAATCCCTCTTTCTTTGAACCGCCTCCACCAGTGCCAAACAGGCATGCTCCACGTACAAAATCTTCAGCGTCCTGTTTAGTCCTTAACACCTTCCCCTATCCCCCTCAAGCCTTTTGTTCAGCGCCCGGACCGTCTCGAAATAGTCTCGGGTTGACTCCGTGCTTACGTCGGTAAAGGTTAACGCCCCGGTAGGGCAAAACTCTACACATGCGGGTCTTCCATGGCAGCCGTCGCACTTTTGGGGCAGCCCTAATAGGTTTTTGTTTATAGCTCCGATAGGACAGCTAGAAATACAGACTCCACAGGCGCTGCAATTCGAAAGGTCGATAACAATTGCTCCTGTTTCGGCCTGACGCTCTATCGCGCCATTAGGACAGTTTGAAATGCACGGTGCTTCTTCGCAGTTTATGCAGTATACCGGTATATGCAAACCTTCCTCAGGAATGCCCTTTACGACTATACGCGCTGAACCACGATTGAATTGACGCGTTTCGCGAAAAGCACAAGCCACTTGGCAAAGTCGGCACCCAACGCATTTATCAATTTCACATTTTATCCACTTCATTACTTTGACCCCCAAAGATTATTGATTACACCCATCCGGCAATTTACCAAGGCGGCGCAGTTCTGCTGCTACTTCCGTTAAACCGAGGTTTGTAAGGGTAGCCTCAGTTGGCCAGCTAGTCTTCTTATCCCAACCATGAAGGCTATAGTATTCATCCAACATTCTGTCAAGCTCCTCTGCGGAGTTTATCGCCCCTTCGCGGTCTGCCGATTCCTCCGTCATGAGGCGGTACGGAAGCCGATCATCTTTTCTGGTCGCTCCCTCACGCACATTAAAACATTTCTCCAGAGTTACGATACGGCGGCCCATTTTGAATAGCTCGCGCTCTTCAACTTCTTTGCCCAAAAAGGCAGAGTAGACTTGAGCCATTCTCTGGGGCGAAATGCCGTATATTGCTGCCGTTGCAAACATACAGAGGCCCAGAGAATCGGTGACCGCAATACAGTCTTCATGCCATACGACTATTTCCGCCCGCTTATCTACCAGGTACGGGTTCGCATACTTTTTGTGGCCGGTTAGCTTTTCGATTAAAGCGACCCCCTCCGGCCGGAAACCAAACTCACCTATCGTCTCCGTATGCAGGTGATCAGGTCCCCGGAAGTTAACAGCAAAAGCAAGAGCGTAAGCTTTGGCCGAACGTGTATCAACGCGCGATTGTTCGAGCCCCTTAACTTCGATGGCCCATTTCCAGGAATCGCCGCCGATTTCTCTAGCTGCTCGTTTTACTCCTTGCCCTAGAATCTTGCCAATGCCTTCACCATAGGCAATTTTTCTGACCAGATCAACAACCGCTTCACCACTCCCCCAAAGCGGCTCAATACCGCATTCCTGAGCGCTTACAACTCCGCGTTCGTAACACTCCATTAGCCATTGAATAACCCCACCTGTGGAAATGGTATCTAACCCATAAATGTTGCAGTATTCGTTGGCTTTTATGATGGGCTGAAGATCAAAGACTCCGCAGCCAGCTCCAAGTGCGCCAATGGTTTCAAACTCTGGACCACCGCAGTAAGTACCTGCGTATGGTCCTGATTCAAGTTGAGTAAACCTATGACACCCCACTACGCACGCGAAGCAGCTGAGCCGTCTTTTAACATATCCGCTGTCATAGAGCGCCTGGCCTCCGATCTGAGGGAGCAAGGGCGAATAGCTTCGCTTGAAGTTGTACGCTGGCAAGGCTTTCATTTCATTAACATTGACCATACTGCCACTCGTGCCGTATTTGTACAACCCTTTGCTGCCCGCTGTAGCGAGCACTTCTTCCTTGATCTTTAGTGCCAGTTCGTCGAATCTCTCAGGTTGCGCTACACTGAAACCTCTGTCGCCACGCACGACAATGGCTTTCAAATTTTTCGAGCCCATTACCGCGCCTACTCCACCGCGGGCAGCGGCATTATAAACGGAAAACATAATCGAGGAAATAAGTACCTGCCGTTCTCCTGCCGGCCCGATGCAGGCAACCTCGATGTCCGGATCATTTAGTTCCTGACGCAGCGCTACATTGGTTTGCCGAACGTCTAGACCCCAAAGATGGGAAGCGTCTCTTATTTCTGCTCTATCAGCATCGATCAGAATGTACACCGGGCGTGAAGCCTTGCCGCTGATAACAATGTTGTCCCAGCCTGCATACCGCAAAGCAGCCCCCCAGTAGCCGCCGACATTGCATTTGAAATAGAGACCTGTTGCCGGGCTCTTGGTGGTTACCGTGGTACGCCCGGAGCAAGGTATATGTGTCCCGTTCAAAACACCCGCGCCAAAAATCAGGAGGTTGTCCGGGCCCAAAGGATCAGTACCTGGTTTTACCTCGTCCCATAGCAGTTTAGCATTGACACCCCGCGCCGCAATGTATTCCAGGCGCGTGTCTGGTGCCAGTTCCTCACTCGTTACTTTGCCTTCGGAAAGGTTGATCCTTAGCATTCTTATGGGTTCCATATGCTATCCCTCCAACAATGACAGATCTACAAAGGCAAGCATACCTGATTAAGTCTTCAACCCAACAATTAAACGGGCTGGGTTATGGTACATCCGCTAGGTGTGGTTTTCAAGGCTCTGTAAGACCGCTGTGCATCAGGTATCCCACCTACTCCCCAATTAGCAGGTGGCACTTCATAAAGAATGACTTGACACAAATCAGCTTCGATATTTAGCACACGGCTTACAGCTTCAGTTACCGCCTTGATCAAGGCAGCCTTGGTCTCGTCGCTCTTGCCAGACCATGTTGTAACCTGAATAAGGGGCATCAGCTTTTCCTCCTTACATCTTGCCCAGGACTTCTTCTCCTAAAGCCAGCCTTAGCGCCGTTTTGCCCACGTTTGCACCGACGGTTTGGACAGCCAGTTTTCCCCAATCATCCCCGTCTACTGGTAGTTCATCTGGGGTTCGCTGCAGCCCGGTCCAGCAGGAGCCCCCGATATAGCCAATTGGACCGTGCTGTAGGTTATAAGATCCGACCACAGTAAACCCCGTGATCAACAACCAATCAATAATGTTATTGAGTGCATGCTCTTGTCCGCCATTGCGATGCGCCCCGACTGCTAGAGCGCCGGCTGCGGTCTTTGACCAGTCAGGAGGGTTAAAAGGAAACTCGGAGTGCCAGTTCTTTTTGAACAAACAAGTTGCTCTCTCCAAGAAGGCCCGCAAAAGAGAGTTCGTGCCAAAAAAGTAAACAGGTGCTCCTATTATAAGACCGTTGGGTTCGGGGTTGATTAGATGCGACATGACCTCAAGCCAATCATCTTTGCGCACGCACAAGCTACCTGTTCTAAGACAAGCCCTACAGTCATTGCATCCCGCAATCTTTTTGTTCGCTAGGCTAACTAGCTCGGTGACGACACTCACCCCTGGTGCGAGTTTTATGACGGCTTCCTTAGCAGACTCCAATGCTATTTCGACGATTCTTTCCGTGTTCGCTCTTCTTGGGCTCCCGGAAAGGCCCACGATTCTTATGGCCTCCATGCACTATCCCTCACTTTCCCAATTATGAGCCTACCCTTCGGACTTTTCGCCCCTGCGAAAAAGATTTGTTCTGGGGCGGGGCACGCTTTTAGTCGTCCCGCCCCAATCACACTTCGAAGTAAGGCGCGCTTTACCGCATTCAGTTCATTTTTTGCGCGCTAGTTCGCCATAGAAACCTTGTGCGATGACTTATAACTTGCAATGGAAATCAGCGTATAGAGTACCAGCGTAATCAGAGTAGAGTTGATAAACGGAACCCCCCATTTAATGTAGTAGAAGCTGAAACTACCCACGATCCAGCAGACAAATGCTACCCAGTTAATTGCTCTGCCCTGCTTCTCCGTCAATCCGCGCGGCACACCGAAGAGAGGCAAAACCCAGTAATCGGCCTGCATGATGGCAAACGCCGGCGGGGCAATCGCAGCCAGAAGGACCATCCAGGAAATCAGATACTTTAAGATACCAAATATTGCCGCCAAGGTTCCTAGGATTCCAACAACAGTACATATCTTCCACCGCTTAACATTAGGCCAGACTTCTTGCAAAGCCAGGCCAGCAGAATAAATGTCGTTATCCGCCGTTGTCCACCCCGAAAGAATCAGCATCAGCACTCCCCACCAACCTAAAAGCTTCCAGCACACCACACCAACGTTTGTGCTACCTGCCGCCATCGCCATAAGAACACCAGCTAGAGGTATAAGGATATGCCCTACGGCAAATGAAACGATAACAGCAACTGACAGGTCTCTTGAGCTTTTGGCGTACCTTGAGATATCCGGCGTTACAAGCCCCATCATCGCAATACTGCCGATTACGGCCGATATGCCTTGCATAAATGACATTGGTTGTGTAGGTTGCGCGCTTATCAGTGCGCCAATACCGCCAATCTTGGAATGGGAAATTACTATTCCTGCTATGCACACGACAATGAAGAACGGTACTGAAACATTTGAAAGGCGTTTGAGAGCTTTAAATCCCACAACTGACGACCAAAGGATCCCAATTCCCAAAATAATGTCGAGCAGAATAACATTAATTCCCGTTGCAGCAGCAATTCCTTCTGCCGTAGCTGCTACCTGTGCCCCCATCCAACCAACCATTGCAAAGGACAGCAGTACCGCGATCACGTGAGTTCCGACTGGACCAAAGGCCTGCCTAGCGATAAAAAACGTGGTCATTCGTTCGCGAACCCCGAGAAGACCGTTCAAGTAGAAGACCCAGAAAACAAGAAAGTGACCCACTACAAATACCCAAATGGCATCAATGAAGGTAAAACCTGCCGTAAACTTCATCGCCCAAACCAGGGCACTAGAGCCAAAAATGAAGCCGAACTGTACTGCGAGAATATCCCACCAGGACCTAAGACTGGTTTCAGGAACTCTTTCAGTTTCGTAGTCAAAGCAATACTCGTCCATCTTGGAAAGGATTCCTTTTTCCTCGGCCACTTTTACCGCCTCCTTTGTGCAATATGGCCAGTCAGGTTTTGCTAGGACGCCTCTCTACATGCAACCGATACATCCCCCCTTCTATTTGCCTACAGTCGCTGGCCGCTCTATATATGACTTATGCAATTTCGGTGCCAACTAATAATAATAAGGCAGGCCTGAGCCAGCCTGCCTCTAACAAGAAAAAAGATGAGAAAAGCGATTTAAATACGACTCAGTGAACCTATTTCGGAGCGCCACTTTTGGTTCGGTGCAAAATACGGATGATTTTACTCTGTGATGTCTTAAGGAATCTTGCGGCCTTTCGGGTTGAGCCGTACTGTCTTATTGCCTCTGCAACTATTTCCCGCTTAATCCGTTCGATGTACTCGTCCAATGAGAGGTTTTCTCCATCTGTTTTTAGCAGTCCACTGAAAGCCGCTGGTTTCCCGTCAGTGGAAATACAAGAAGAAGTTATTTCTAAAGGCAGATCCGACACTTGGATTTCCTGGTTAGAGCTTGTAGCTACTAGCCTTTCTACGACATTTTTCAGCTCCCGAACGTTTCCTGGCCAATGGTATTTAAGTAACGCGTCGACAGCAGCAGAGCTTAGCGTGATTTCTTTCCCGTACTTCCGGTTGAAAAGCGATAGAAAGTGGTTGAAAAACCTTGGAATGTCTTCAGCTCTAGCTCGTAAAGGGGGGATTTCAATCGTAACAACGTTAAGACGGAAATATAAATCCTGGCGGAATTTGCCTTGTGCGACTAATTCGCGGAGGTCTTTATTTGTTGCACTTATGATTCTCACATCTAAGGCAACCGGACTGGTACCACCAACCTTGTACACTTGCCGATCTTCGATGGCTTGAAGCAACTTTGCCTGGCTAGAAAGAGATAGTTCACCAACTTCATCTAGGAACAAGGTCCCTTCGTTTGCCAGTTCGAATAGGCCGCATTTGCCCCTTCTGTTAGCACCGGTGAAAGCACCACTTTCATAACCAAACAACTCTGATTCGAACAGTGCCTCCGGAATAGCAGCACAGTTCACTTTGATAAATGGTCCGTTTTTCCGGCTGCCCCTCATGTGTATAAGACGCGCTACAACTTCTTTGCCCACACCTGTCTCACCGGTAAGCAAAACACTGGCAGTGCTCTCAGCCACTCTGTTGACTAAATCCATGACGCGCAACATGGCGGGGTTTTCACTGTGAACAAAAGTTTCCGTGCTGCATTTGGCCCTAAGGGCTGATATCTCTTCCTTAAATGACCGGGATATCCTTTTTTCGCGTTCTAACTTCTCTTTAAGCTCGATGAGTTCGGTGATGTCCCGAACATTCAACACTACCCATCTTAACTGCCCATTCTCATCCGTGATGGGTGTGCCAGTAGTCAATACATCGATGCCACGGGGTGTCTTATTCATCACCGTGACCGTAGCAAGTTTTTTGGTTACCTGGTCAAAGACTGGCTCAGAAAAGTAGCCCCTCTTCAAAATCTCATGTGGATATAACCCGATGATGGTTTCGCGTTGAATCCCCGTTAATTCGACCCAAGCCTGATTTACATAGACAACTTCGCCATCAGATTTCATAATAAAGATGCCATCATGACAACCGTCAAAACAATCCATAAGCTCACATTGCGCTCGCCCGCAAGGAAAACGTATCTGCTTGCGCACAGCTCCTTGCTTCTCCCCCTCTTGGTTAACTCGGGTCTGGAAAGTTATTGGTGAGTGTATGTCCCGGGCTGACAATTGCCTCCTGGATTAACGCAATGAGAATCTTGGCGGCTAGCACCATGTCAGCCACCTTGATATGTTCGTCAGTCGTGTGCACAGCTTCCATACCGATGCTTAAGTTTACTGTAGGTACTCCTTTGGCGTTCAAAATATTGGCATCGCTTCCTCCGCCGCTGGAGGCTAGAACAGGAGTTAAACCAACTGCCTTAACCGCTTTCGCAGCCAGAACCACCGCCGGATTGTTTTCTTTAAGGGAAAACCCATCATAATTATCTACCATTTCTATCTCGGCATGAGCTCCGTAATCAAGCGCAGCGCTTCGCACGGATTCTTCAATTTGAACGCTCTGTTTCAACAATTTCTCTTTCTTAAGGCTTCGAATCTCTCCTTTTATTTCGACTTCGGCAGGCACAACATTGGTGGCTGTTCCCCCTTGGATTAACCCGACATTGGCCGTTGTCTCCGTGTCAATCCGCCCTAATCTCATCCTCACAATAGCGTCCGCAGCTACTTGTATGGCGTTTATCCCTTTCTCGGGCTCTTCTCCAGCATGTGCAGCTTTTCCCCTTATCCTGGCTATAAATTTGCGATGGAACGGTGCACTCACATAGATGGTACCGACTGGTCCCCCTGCATCAAGAACAAAGCCCAATGTGTTATCCACAAGGCCCAGATCAATATTTTTTGCTCCTTGAAGTCCCATTTCTTCTGCGACGGTAAAAATTACTTTTATGGATGGATGAGAGTATTTAGATTCTTTAACTACGCGCAATGCCTCCAAAATTATTGCTATACCGGCTGCATCGTCCGCTCCTAGAACAGAGCGCCCATTACTGCGGATTTCGCCATTGGTAAGTACAGCCTGCTTCCCCTCCCCGGGCGTTACCGTATCCATGTGTGCGCAAAGAATAAGTGTTGGGCCAGCCACGTTGCCTCTTAGTACCCCAATTACATTCCCGGCGCTCCCGCCGATAACTTTACCTGTATTATCCTCCCTGACCAAACACCCTAAGTCTCCAAGCTTCACCTTCAACCTGTCCGCCATGGCGCGTTCGTGTCCACTGAGACTGTCTATGGCGACAAGTTCCGTAAAAGTGTCTAGCAAGCGTTTGGTGTCAACCGCAAAAATCTCCAAGCTTACGCCCCCTTAAGGTTTGTCTGTAATTCCTAAAAAACGCCAATAACAGTGACTATCGATGGAAGTCCTGGAGCTCATTAAGGCACAGAGGCAATGTGCTCAAAGAGCCTGCGGATTCGCTACTGGGCGCACAAAGCCCGCAACATCCTGGATAAGGTGCCCGAGTATGCACGATCAGAGGTTAAAGCTTACCTCCAGACCATATTCGTGAAGCTCCTCCCTTCAAAGCCGGGCACCTAGGAGCCTGTCTGAGTAATTTCTGCCGCGATGCAAGGATTTTCCTGTCCCAATGTCGAACGCTATGCTTAGAGGTCTCTGAAAAAGCAGTAGATACTAATACTATTTCTCAGGTGATTGCCCGTGCTCAAATCAAAAGACGGCCAGCAGGACTTTTTCGACCTCTACATCTTCTCCCGGATGATCCCAGAGGATCATCCTTTGGTGCAAATTAAGAAGCACGCAGATTTTTCATTTGTAACGGAAGTGGTCGCAGACTTATATGACCCGGTGAACGGTCGACCCAGCTATCCTCCTGAGTCACTGTTCAGGGTGCTCTTTTTGGAGATTTGGGCCGGTCTTTCTGATATACAAGTGTGCCGGGAGCTTAAGTACAACGTGCTCTACCGCTGGTTCTGCGACTTTGGGTGGGATGACGAAGTTCCCGACGACACCACCCTGGTGGTTTTCCGCAAACGCTTGGGAGAAGAGAAGTTCCGTGAGCTTTTCGCACGCGTCGTCGAAGAAGCGAAAGCTAAGAAGTGCCTTCGCGGCCACTGGACGATCATTGATGGGACCAAGGTGATAGCTCACGTTGCCGTCAAGAATACCCTGAGTTTGGTGCGGGAAGGCCGTAAGCGCATACTTAAGAATCTGGCGCACGTCGACGCTGCTAAGGCAGAAGAACTGCAAAATCTAGCTGCTCCGCTGCCTGATGCCGACTATTCCTCCCACACGGAGCTTCTCGCTGCCGAGATCGAACAGGGCAAGAAATTCCTGGCAGCCGTAGGAGACTGTACTACTGATGAGTCTGTAACGAAAGAGTGCGCTCTTTATGCCGCCGTTCTGAACGGTGAGGGTGTAGCCAGCTTCAGCGATCCGGAGGCTCGCTGGGGTTTTAAGAAGAAAGACGAACCGTTCTTCGGCTACAAAATTCATGCGGCTTGCGATGAGACGGGCATTGTCACCGCTCTGGAGGTTACTCCAGGCAACGAAGCGGAACTTGAACCCGCCAAGGAAATGATAGCGGCCTTGGAAGAAAGGGAGCTAAAGGCCTCCCGACTGGCTGCTGACAAGGGTTACGATGATTCCACTTTTCGAACGGAGTTGGTTGAAAGCAATATCAAACCCTACATTCCTAATCGCACAAAGAAAGACAGGCTTGAGGAACAAGGCTTTAAGTACAACCCAAAATCAAAGGTTCTCCGTTGCAAAGCGGGCAAGAAGGCCATCGGATGCTCTCCTCACAAGAACGGCGGGCTGACCTATTACTTCTCGGAAAAGGACTGTGCGGCCTGTCCGTATCGTGACTCCTGCCTGAGTAAAACCGAAACCCGGAAAAGAGCCTACGTAAAACCGGGAGTCCTCGCTAACCGACCGCGAGGCATCAAAATTGCAATGCGCATCAGAAGCACAATCGAGAGAGATTCCTGAAAAACCCGGTACCCCTTGACACTTCTCTAGCCTGAGGTTTGCCACATAATGGTAGTTGGCGTGTATCTAGGTGCTTAAGTCACTCCCAATTTTCCTTGATAATATTCCTGGCTTTGAATGTTTTGTTACTTGAGGCGATTTCATATTCCAGGGCCTAGAAGTATCAAGGATTTTGGGGTTAAAGAAGAAGGCTTCACCCCTCCTTTGGTAGAATATACAAGTAGACAGTAACCCCCGTAATCCTACCT
>Ga0247720_100121_pt1 | contig 38447 bp, 45 predicted proteins | sample MSEWel2015_12_15_FD_189078 | JGI IMG/M metagenome (GOLD analysis project Ga0247720, IMG submission 189078) | Subsurface sediment microbial communities from gas well in West Virginia, United States - MSEEL Well Study Marcellus 3H_2015_12_15 | ecosystem: Environmental > Terrestrial > Deep... | reverse complement strand
CCCTCCCAAAAGTGCTATTTTGCTGACTTTTTATAGTATTATTATACCATATTTAGCACTTTTTTGAAAGAGATTGGCGTATTTTATCCTACAATTAGTCCGAAAAATTTTTACTCCTCAGCGCTGTGAAACAAGAAACCAATAGAGGTTTTATGTATGGTTGCTTGAATAAAGTGAAGGAGGAAGTAAAGGAGTTTATTCGGGGTAAAATTAGACTTCTTAATCCCAAAGGATATAAGATATAAATGATTACAGGAGGGGGATACATATGGATGTTGTAGGCATAGAAATACCATGCATAGACCTGTTAGTACATGTAGATAGACTTCCAAGAGAGAATGAGGGGGCCAGGCTCTTAGAATATAGTTGGCAAGGTGGAGGCAAAGTAGCGACGGCATTAGTAACTTTAGCAAGGTTAGGAGCAAAAACAGGAGTAATCGGTGTGGTAGGAGACTGTCAGTATGGGCGGTTTTGTATTGATGATTTCATTCTTCATGGTGTAGATGTTTCGAGGTTAATAATCGATAAAAATGGGGAGACCCCTTTTTCATTGGTTTTATCTGAAAATCAAAAGAATGGAAGGAGTATCATTTACCACCGTGGTACTGTCCGAGAACTTTTAATTGAAGAATTGGATTATTCTTATATTATTTCGGCAAAGTATCTTCATTTAGCTAGCGTTACGGCTGTCACTCGGCAGGCTGCTATCTGGGCTAAAGAAAAGGGAGTCAAAGTAGTTTTTGATGCAGATGGTTTCAATCCAAAAATATTGGAAATGCTACCCTTAATTGATGTCTTTATAGGATCAGAGTTTTATTATAATGGCATGTTTGATGATCATAATTATGAAGCCAATTGTTTAAAAATCATGGAAAGAGGTCCCAGTATTGTGGTTTTTACTTTTGGGGAAAGAGGTTGTATTGGAATGGATAGCGATGGCTTTTTTATAGAGCCAGCGTTTTCAGTTCCGGTAAAAGATACGACAGGTGCGGGAGATGTATATCATGGGGCTTTCATATATGGGTTGCTTCAAGGATGGAGTACTAGAGATACGGCACGGTTTGCGAATGCCGTAGCTGCGATAAAATGTACCAGAATTGGAGGGCGTGCGGGAATTCCTACTTTGGATATGGTGCAAGAATTCCTTAAAACAGGTCGCATTGATTTTGAGGAACTTGATCAGAGAGTAGAATTTTACAGGAAACCAAGAATAATGATAGTTTAACAAGGAGGCGATAGAATGAAAAAATCAATAACTGTAAAATTAGGAGTTGTACCTGTTAAAAGAGGGCTTTACTTTACAAGCCTGGAAAATGCCCTTATATCGAAGCAAAGAGCTTTTTTCTCCCTTGCTAAAATAAGAGGTAATGTTGAAATCATCAACTTGGATTCAGTTATTGACAATGGTATTGCAACAAGCCCAGAACAGATACCTGCAATTGAAAAATATTTGAAAGATAACAACGTAGATGCCGTTTTTATGCTTCATTGTGATTTTGGATTAGAAGAAATTGTTGCAAGAGTTGGTAAGTCTGTAGGGAAACCTTTATTGTTGTGGGGGGCAAGAGATGATGCTCCCGATAGTGAAAGCGGTGTAAGGATACGTGATACTCAATGTGGTATATTTGCTAGCAGTAAAGTACTTCAAAGATATGGAGTGCCATTTACATATATTGAGAATTGCCATGCTGATGATCCAGTGTTTATTCAAGGGGTAGAGGACTTTTGTCGGACTGCTGCTGTCGTAAAGGTTTTTAAATCTATGCGTATTTTGGAAATAGGGAACAGGCCAAGAGGATTTTTGAGCGTTATGTATAATGAAGAAGAACTTCTTAATAAATTTGGTATAGAAGTTGTCCCTCTCTCGATGGGATATTTTTATAGACATGTTAAAGATATCGTGGCAAAATCAGATAACAGACTTATAGAATTAATGAATTCTTTAAAAAGAAAGATGGATTGTTCATCATTTGGTGATGAAAAACTTAAAATTATTGCTGCGATGATAGCTTTTATACAAGATGAAATGGAGAAAAATTACTGTAATGGTGTAGCTATTGAGTGTTGGTCGAGCACTCAGGATCTATTTGGTGTACTCCCATGTCAGGTGATTGGGGAGCTAACAGATATGGGATATCCTGCTGCGTGTGAAGCTGATGTTGCTGGGGCAGTAACATCTGTAATGCTTCAAGCTGCGGATTATAATCAACAGCCTTCGTTTTTTGCGGATCTTACAATACGTCACCCTGAGAATGACAATGCTGAATTATTGTGGCATTGCGGTCCATTTCCTTGTTCACTTAAGTCTGCTGACTCCAAACCTGTACTCGATGCATTTGGAAGGGGGCAATGGAGACTTAGAGAGGGAGATATTACGATTGCAAGGTTTGATGGTGTAAATGGTAAATACTCGTTATTTATTGGCGAAGCGAAAGCAATTAATGGACCAAAGACGCAGGGAACTTATACTTGGATGGAAGTAGATAACTGGAACAAATGGGAAAGAAAATTTGTGGAAGGTCCCTATATTCATCATGTTTCAGTTATATATGGCAAATACGCCAATATATTACAAGAAGCATGTAAGTATATTCCTGAGCTAAAAGCAGATAGAATTTGATTTTGAAATATTTATAAAAAAATATTGGGGAGGAATTCTTTATGAACAAAAAAGTTAAAATAGGTTTGATAGGTTTGGTAAATGAAGAAATGAAAAAAGATGTATGGGGTACATGTAAAAAAATAGCTGACATTGGTTATAAAGGAATTGAAAGCACAAGCTTTTTATTTGAAGGAGATGTGGAAGAAAACGTTGAAAGGCTGAAAAGTATAGGTTTACAACCTATTACATATAGTACAACAAAAGAAGAACTTGTAAGCAATATTGACAAGGTAATTAAAAATGCTAAAAAAATTCAAGTTCCACATGTTTCGGTATGGTATGGACCAACCGAATCAAAAGAGCAATTGCTAAAAGATGCAAAAATTTATAATCAGGTTGGTGCTATACTTTCTTCTGAAGGTTTGAAATTATGCTATCATAATCATGAACATGAGTTTAATACATTTTTTAATGGTGTAAGTGCAATTGATATTTTAGCGGAGTATACAGATCCAAATAATCTATATTTTGAGCTTGACTGTGCTTGGATAACTTTTGGTGGTGCAGACCCTGTATATGTGTTAAATAAAATGGCAGGCAGAGTTCCTGCTATTCATATAAAAGACATTAAAAGTGCTAATTACCCAAATAGAGAATCTGTTGTTTTTACTGCTGTTGGAACTGGAATAGTAAAAACTGTTGAATCAGTAGAGGCAGCTATTAAGGCGGGAGTGGAATGGGTTATTGTAGAACAAGACCGATTGCACAATCTTACTGCTATGGAAACAGCAACCTTAAGTTATTTGTTTTTGAAAGAAGTTGGTTTAGCATTATGATTTGTCGCAAATTTAAAATCTTACAGGGAGAAGAAATAGTGTTTTTGTGCAAGAACCCGTGGTCCACTGAAATATTTGGGCAAAAAATTACGCACCTTCTTGCTTAATCCCGCAATATCAGGTATAATGATGCTCGGCTTGATCTTTGTAAGCTGGGCTTATTTTTTTATTACGATATATCGGATTTGCAGGGACATTATCAGATATAAGGTGCACCTGCATTATAAAAAAAGGGTGGGGATGGGGTTGGGTATAATCAAAAAACAGCTTAAAGAGACGTGGAATATATTGAAGGGCTTTAAGGGTAACGCAAAAGGATGCTTGGTGGTTGAACCCCTATGGGGAATACCTTACAACCTGTTTATTCCTTATGCCTCGGTATACATGGTGGAACTGGGGTGTACTGATGAGCACATAGGCATTATAACCTCGGTAGGGCTGTTCTTTCAAATGTTCTTTTCGTTTATAAGTGGATACATCACAGATAGGCTGGGGCGAAAGAGAACCACCCTTATATTTGACTGTATCGGCTGGAGCTTGGCTGTGTTAATATGGGCTTTTGCACGGAACTTTTATTATTTTTTGGCAGCCAGCATAGTCAACAGCTTTTTCAGAATAGTACACACCTCGTGGACCTGTCTGCTGGTTGAGGATACCAGCCCTGAAGAGAGGGTGCATGTGTATACCTGGATTCAAGTTGCGGGGCTTTTGGCAGGATTTTTTGCACCCATTGCGGGTTGGCTTGTCAAAAGGTATGGCGTGGTTCCCGCCATGAGAGGGCTTTATTTGTTTGCTTTCGTCTCCATGACCAGCATGTTTCTTATAAGAAATAGGATTACCCACGAGACAAAGATAGGACTAATAAAGATGCAGACCACCAAAGGGTTCAATATCATGGAGATACTGAATGAGTACAGAAGGATATGTATACAGCTTTTAAAAAGTCCCCATACCATGCTGGCTTTTGCGCTCATGTTGTTTAATAACGTACAGATTACCCTGCGCAATACCTTTTCGGCTATCCTTTATACCAAGGGGTTGGGGCTTTCTGAGGAAAACATAGGAATGTTTGCAGCCATTACGTCTGCCATAATGCTCTTTATATACCTCTTTGTAATGCCTACCTTGGGGAAGCTCAAAGTCACCCGTCCTCTTTTCTGGGGGTTTGTGTTGTCTATAATAAGCAACTGCATCTTTGTGTTGTCTCCCCCTAGGAAGCTCTACCTATCAGTGCTTGCTATCGTTATCGGAGCTACAGGCATGGCATTGATCTACCCATTTGTTGAATCTCTGGTGGCCAACAGCATAAACGATGAGGACAGAGCCAAGGTCATGTCCATCCTGTATGTGCTGGTGTTGGGACTTACAACGCCCTTTGGATATATAGGTGGTTTGCTCTCCTCTGTTTCTCCAAAGCTTCCTTTTGTGCTCATCATGGTCACCTTTGGTATCAGCCTTATGCTGCTTCTTATCCTTGAAAACATTAAAGAGCATAAACGACCTGATGCCGTAAACGCTGAACTTGGTCTATAGTGTTAAAGCCATTTAACTTGATATAATCGATGCTTATCACATGTTCGCTCTTTTTGCCTTGCTGCATTTGGTTATTTTGTGGAATGCTGAAGTATAATGTGCTATAATTGTCACTAGGATCGGCAAGGAGCACGGGTCTTGCTTTGTACATTGTGTTGAAAATAAATCCTTCTATTGTCAATACGGCAGAGGTTGCTGCCATGATGAGCTGAAGGGGGTGTAAACATGGACGATTTGCAGCAGCGTGCGGCCTACCTTGTGGAAAAACTACTGGCTTTTGCATTGGCCAATGACATGATCTCGAGGTTTGATGTCACCTATACCAGGAATCAGCTGCTGGACCTTTTGAAAATAGACCAGCCTTATCCCGAGCCTTTAGATCTTGAAAGTTTGGAGGTGCCCGAGACAGCCACTCCTATACTGGAGGAGCTTCTGGATTATGTCGTTCAGCGAGGACTTATACCCGAAGACACTCTTACCTATAGAGACCTGTTTGACACGCGCATAATGGGCCTTTTGATGCCAAAGCCGTCTCAAGTCATCGAGCGGTTTAACAGGATAAAGGCTGAGAAGGGTATCAAAGCCGCAACTGACGATTTCTACAATCTCTGCCAAAAGTCCGATTACATACGCGTAAGCCGTATTGCCCGCAACATAAAGTGGCAGTATGAGAGCGAATTTGGTCAGCTGGAGATAACCATCAACCTCACAAAGCCTGAGAAAGACCCCAGGGAGATTGCCGCACTTAAAAACGCGCCGCAAGTGGGATATCCCAAGTGCCTGTTGTGTCCCGAAAACGTAGGTTATGCGGGGCGGATCAACCATCCAGCGCGGCAGACTCTTCGGGTGCTACCGATTACCCTCAGGGGCGAGCAGTGGTACTTTCAATATTCGCCTTACGTGTACTATCATCAGCACTGCATTGTGCTGCGCGAGCAGCATGTGCCCATGAAAATCAGCCGCGAGACCTTTGAACGCCTTTTTGAATTTCTCGAGTATTTCCCCCATTATTTCATTGGCTCCAATGCCGACCTCCCCATTGTAGGTGGGTCCATACTCAATCACGATCACTTCCAGGGTGGTTACTATACTTTCCCTATGGAAAAGGCATCTATTGAGTATTATCTCAAATCGCAAGAGTACCCTGATGTCACTATAGGCGTGGTTCACTGGCCTATGTCGGTTATGCGGCTTCGTCATGCAAATCCGCAGATTTTGGTAGAGCTGGCCGATAAGCTGCTTCACCTCTGGAGGGGTTACTCCGACCCGTCAGTGGATGTTTTGGCATTCACCATAAATGAAAGGGGAGAAAAGGTGCCTCACAACACCATCACCCCAATTGCCAGGATAGGCAATGATGGGCTGTACGAGCTTGACGTTGTATTTAGGAATAACCGTACTAGTAAAGAGCATCCGATGGGTATATTTCATCCCCATCAGGAACTCCACCACATAAAGAAGGAGAATATAGGGCTTATCGAGGTAATGGGCCTGTTTATACTCCCCGGCCGTCTGAAGGATGAGCTTGCGGATATCTGCAACATATTGACTGGCAAAAAACCTATAAGCGATGACATCTATCAGGAGTCTCATCCACTCAACAAACACCTCCACTGGATTAAAGAGTTGATTAGTAAGTACGGCACCAATCTTGATGCTGAAGCTGCCCACAAGATCATTAGGGATTCGGTGGGCGAGAAGTGCTTGCAGGTTTTACATCACGCTGGTGTGTTTAAGGCTACGAAAGAGGGGCGCCAGGCCTTTGACCGCTTCCTGGAGACGGCCGGAATAAGGAGGGTTTGACTGGCTTTACACTCGATGGAGCGTTTTTTGATGTGTGCGTTTTATGTCCGTATTTTATAATCTTCTATAAGTGGAGATGAATTGCGGATAAAATAATATGTAAACCAAAGGAGCTAGCGAATCTGCGGCTTAAGTAGGTAGTCAGCACTGGGTGTGTAAGTTTCAGCATCTCTGTATTTGATGTGGTTTAGAGGTGATGTGATTCACGCTGTATATCACCTGATAAATACACGGCATATTAGCAAATACGCTATTCAGATGAATCGTTTTAAGTAGTCGGGAGGTAAAAATGCGATGATAACTTTAGAGTTGCTTAAGAAAAGGTTGAATTCCGAAAAAGGCAGGAATTTGCTGGCAAAGCTCTACGGCCAGGCTCCGGAAATTATCGAAAAGCAAATTGACAGGTATGTACAGGCGGTTGAGCGTTATCATCAACTTTTCTCTCAAGAAGCACGGAAGGGGTTTTACGTGTTTAGCACCCCCGGGCGTACCGAAATCGGCGGAAACCACACCGACCACAATGCGGGAAGGGTACTGGCAGCAGGCGTCAGTCTGGATGCAATTGCGGTGGCAACTCCAGTGCTGGATAACGTCATAAGGGTGTATTCTGAAGGGTATCCCGAGCCGTTTGTAGTGGAGCTGGACAGCCTGGCCCCCAGAAAAGAAGAAGAAGGGACCACCTCCGCACTTATAAGGGGAATAGCCAGCCGCATGAGAGAATTGGGCTATAGAGTGGGAGGCTTCACGGCATACATCACCAGCCAGGTGTTGGGCGGCTCGGGGCTGAGTTCCTCGGCCTGCATAGAGGTGCTGCTGGCCAACACCATCAATCACCTGTACAATGACGGCAAAATCGACGAGATACTTCTGGCCAAGATAGGGCAATATGCCGAGAACGTATACTTCAACAAGCCCTGCGGGTTGATGGATCAAATCGCCTGTGCAGTAGGCGGATTTGTCACGATAGACTTTAAGGACTTTGATAATCCCGTCGTTCGCAAGATCGATTTCGATTTCGCTGCGCAAAACTATTCCCTGTTGGTTATAAACACAGGGGGCAGCCATGCCGACCTTACCGATGACTATGCCTCTGTGCCCCGAGAGATGAAGGCGGTGGCCAGCGCACTGGGTAAAAAGGTTTGCAGGGAACTTACCATGGAAGAGGTCATTCAAAATATTCCCAGACTCAGGGCGCAAGTGGGGGACCGCGCTATACTCAGAGCCATGCACTTCCTGGCCGAGGACCAGAGAGTAGTACAGCAGGTGGAGGCTCTGGAGAAAGGAGATTTTGATGGATTTTTGAGGCTGGTGAATGAATCGGGAAACAGTTCGTGGAAATGGCTTCAGAACTGTTATACTACCCAAAATCCACATGAACAGGGAATTACGCTGGCTTTGAGCGTCACCGAGAACTTTTTAAAGGGCAGTGGAAAAGGTGCCTGCAGGGTACACGGTGGCGGTTTTGCCGGTACGGTGCTGGTCTTTATGCCCAACCAGTTACTCGATGAATATTTGAGACTTATGGAGAGCATATTTGGCAAGGGCGCGGTGACTGTTTTATCCATAAGGCCCTACGGCACACTGTGCATAGATTTGGCTATATAAGAAAATTAAAGTAATAAGGAGAATTATTGGGAAAAAATTATTTTGGATGAGAAGAATAGGCAAAATTTGGGCCTATTCTTCTTTAACAATATTTAACTGACTTTGACTAACTTTGACTTTAGTTTTTATAATAAAAGCGAACTCAAGAGGAGATACTTAAAATAAAAATGCAAAACAAAAAATTAGTGAGGAAAGGAGTGGTAATCAATGCGTGACATTACGCCCTTCAGAAGGAGACGTCCCGCTTTAACGCCCAGCGAATGGATTAGAGACTTTTTCGGGAGAGACATTTTGGATGAATTCTTTGATATGGGATTTCTGACCGGGTTTGGTTCTGGTTTAGCCGGCATGCGCGCTGATGTCAAAGAAACCGATAAGGAATACATCGTCGAGGCTGAACTGCCAGGATTCGATAAAGAAGACATTGATATCGAGCTGTTTGATGACAGATTGACCATCTCTGCAAGGCGCAAGGAAGCCGTTGATGAGGAGAGAGCCGATTATATACGCCGCGAGAGGAGATACGGCGAGGTATCACGTACCTTCATCCTGGAAGGGGTGAAGGAGGACGGCGTAAGAGCAGAATACAGGAATGGTATTTTGAGGGTTGTGCTGCCGAAGGCCGAGGAATACACACGGCGCGGCAGGAAGATAGACATCAACTAACGGTTAACGGCAAAGCAAAGGGGTTACGGCCCGCTAGGCTGTAACCCTTTTTTTATGGCTTAAACCGGTTGTTAACTTTTTTTGCACCTAGTGTTTGGCTACAAAACTGCGAGAGATTTTCTATTTTGCAAGCAGGGCTTATTATTAAAGCCAGGTTTATTCGGGGTTACCACCTCTTTAAGATGAGAGCAGTTTCCGTATTTTCTTTATGTAATTCTGTGTTTCGGCGGGAAGCTTTGCAAACTGTGCAGGGTCGTTCAAATCGGTGATCCCTCGTTTCTCAATGTTGGCCGGCCCCCAGTTGTAGGCTGCCAGAGCAAGGTCCAGGTTTCCGTTGAAGCGCTGTATCAGGCTTTGCAGATATCTCACTCCGCCATCTATGTTTTGTGCAGGGTCAAACGGGTTTATCACTCCAAGTGATTTGGCAGTGGCTGGCATGAGCTGCATAAGGCCCATGGCTCCGGCAGGCGATACGGCATACGGGTTGAAATTTGATTCTACTTTAATGATGGCCTTGATGAGCGCCGGATCTACGCCGTACCTGCTGGCTGCCTGTTCAATGATGCCATCAAACTGGGTTTGAAAACTTAACTGGTTTGCTATCATCTGCCAGGCAAATGCCATCCATGGATATGGCTGCAGCGTCATCAGCGCGTCCAGGGGGTTTATTCTATTTTCAGCGGTTGTTTGCTGTGAATACAGCTCCATAAGCGGCAGCAGGCTGGTGTACATCAAAGAAGGGTCACTGCTTGAGTCAAACAATGAAAATGCACCATCCATGCCCAATTCGGTCAAAAGGGAAGCAAACAGTAAGGGGCTGTACGGCCTCTGCCCATTCAGCTGTTGAATGTGCATATCGATCGAACCGATGCGATTGCCGTCGCCGCTGACCGGCACATTTCTATTTGTGACCGATGTGTTCCCATTTGAAGTTTTCTCATGTTGCTGCTCGAATGAGTGTTTTGAAGCCGTTTGCTGGGTACCTTCAGCCTGTCGCAGTACCTCTTCAAACGATAGGGCGTTTTTCTTATGCCTGGCCAGGTTTACCCCGTAAGGTAGGCGACCCTGTATCTCTTCCAGCTTTTGTTCGAATATCTGGCGTACTATGTTAGGCAAGGGATACCACCCCGTTTCCGCCCTTATATGCATATTTTACCATTGAACTGGGGTTTGTGCAAGCATGCCATTTGTCCTATTCCGATTTATACGTTGTTACCTTGAGAGTCTTGATATTGAAGGGCTTATGACGGCAAATATTTACTGAATAAAAAGTTGCTGTGCAGGGATTACTTTAGATTGAGAATTATCACAGGGATAGTTGAAAAGCTGTTAAAAAGTGATGGCAAAATATACAAAAAAACATTAAAATAAAAACGTGAATCTAAACAGAAAGGATTGGGGAGTAAACATGAAAACAAAGTTTTATGGAAACAAAGTAACCATAATTGGGGCGGGATTTGTGGGTGCCACCACCGCTTATGCTTTGATGATGGGTGGAACGGCTTCGGAAATCGTGCTGGTGGATGTAAACCAGAAAAGGCTTGAAGGGGAGGTGATGGACCTCAATCACGGCATAGCTTTTGTTCCTCCTGTCAGGATACGCGCCGGTACATATGAGGATTGTGCCGATTCCAATGTGGTCATAATAACCGCAGGGGTGGCTCAAAAACCGGGTGAGACCCGCATTGATCTGCTCAAGAGAAACATAGAGGTTTTTCGTTCCATTGTGCCCAGGATTGTGGAGCACAATAGGGATTGCATAATAGTGGTGGTCACCAATCCGGTGGATATACTGACCTACGTGACGCTTAAGATTTCGGGACTGCCTCCATCTCAGGTAATGGGCTCGGGTACCGTGCTGGACAGCGCGCGTTTCAGATTCCTGCTGGGGCAGCACTGCCATGTTGCCACCCAGAATGTCCACGCTTATATCATAGGCGAGCACGGCGACAGCGAGGTGGCTGCCTGGAGCATTACCAATATAGCCGGAATGCCAATAGAGCAGTACTGCTTGAGGTGTGGACGGGCCTGCGAGAGCGACGAAAAGATGAGGATATTCGATGAGGTGAAAAATGCGGCCTACAAAATAATCGAAGCCAAGGGCGCCACTTATTATGCTGTGGGCCTTGCCGTAAGGCGCATAGTGGAGGCTATACTGCGGGATGAAAACGTGGTGCTGCCGGTGTCGTCGCTTATGCAGGGTTACTATGGCGTGGAGGACATATGCCTGAGCCTTCCCACGCTGGTCAATGCTAAGGGAGTTGCCCGGGTGCTGGAGCTTCCTTTAAGCCAATCTGAGCAGGAAGGATTCAGGAGGTCAGCCGAGATTTTGAAAGGGTGGTTAAAAGAAGCGGGGTTTTAGGGGGGGATGGGTATGCCTTTACACGTTGTTTTGGTAGAGCCAGAGATTCCTCAGAATACAGGCAATATAGCTCGTACCTGCGCGGCTACCGGATGCATCCTTCATCTGGTGAGGCCGCTGGGCTTTTCCACTGAGGATAAATACCTCAAGAGAGCGGGCTTGGATTACTGGCATCTGGTGGAGATACATTACCACGATTCGGTTGATGAGATATTTGCCCAGTATCCGCAGGGGGATTTTTATTTTTCCACCACCAAGGCGGCCAAGGATTACGCTTCGGTGAGGTATACCCCTGACAGCTTTATATTTTTTGGCAAGGAGACGGCCGGACTTCCTGAGGACTTGCTGAGAAGGCACTATGACCGCTGCATACGGATTCCCATGAGGGCGGAGGCTAGATCGCTGAACCTGTCCAACTCTGTGGCTATCATTGTGTATGAAGCATTAAGACAGCTGGGCTTCCCTGGCCTGGAGCTTAAAGGCAGGCTGAGGTCTGAAACAAATGGACAACCATAGATTGGACCTATTTTGGCATACCGGATATAATAGCCTGAAACCTGAAATATACTGATATTGAGGTATGCCCGAAGGAGGCAGCCAGGGCCATTCCATTGGGGGAGGAATCCCATGTGAAGCAGGATTTTGGCTTTGAGACAAGGCGGATGCGGAAGGATAGCGATGGTACGGTGCTACATGAGATATTGCGGTGGTCTTCTGAAGAGCTTTATCGTTATATACAGAGGGAAATGGAGACAAATCCTTTGCTTAAGATGCGGGAGGATTTTAAAAGGGAAATGGATGAGGCCTTTGGTGCCAGATTCCCAGTGGACATGGATGAATGGTTCCAGGATGCCTGTGATGATGACGATATAGATAATGTAGATGCTGAAAGGGAATGCCGCCGTAAATACCAGAATATGGCATATAATGGAATTACGCTGCAGGAGCACCTTATGTCACAGCTCAAAGCGATGGACATTTCCACGGATGATGAAAGGATTGCTGCCTTCATCATTGAAAACCTCGATGAGAATGGTTACCTGCCCGTGTCCAAGCATGAAATAGCAGCAATACTCAAGGCTGACAGGGACAGGGTTTCGCGTATGCTCCGTCTGGTTCAGACCCTCGATCCTCCGGGAGTAGGAGCCAGAAGCCTCAGGGAGTGCCTGCTGATACAGCTGTCTCAAATGGGCAAAGCTACGCCTCTTATAAAGACTATAATACTTGAACATTTAAAGGACATGGCGCGCAATCGGCTGGGTGTGATAAGCAGAAAGACCGGGATTCCTCTTGAGGAGGTTCAGCGCATAAGGGGCCTCATACGCTCTCTGGAGCCAAAACCTGGAAGATGGTTTGCCAGCCTGAGAGAAGAGAGATATATCGTTCCTGATGTTGTGGTAAAGCGTATAGGGGAAGAGTATCATGTCTTTGTCTTGGAACATGCTGCTCCCCGGCTGCGCATAAACAGAATGTATTTAAACCTACTACAGAAGCCTTATCTGGATAAGGATGTTTCGGAGTACATTGCTGGTAAGCTGAATTCTGCTCTTGGATTGATTAAAGCTGTGGAGCAGCGCAGGATTGCCCTCAATAAGGTGGCCATGTCCATCGTCTCAAGGCAAAAGGAGTTTTTGGATGGCGGGCCCAGGTATCTTAGGCCGCTGACGATGCAAATGGTGGCCGATGATTGCAGCATGCATGTCTCTGCTATAAGTTGGGTTGTTGAGGGCAAATATATTCAAACTCCACACGGGATTTTTAAGCTTAAATGTTTTTTGATAAATTTTTAACTTTTTGCTGCCGTTCTATTGAAATTTTTGGCTGTTTAATATAAAATAAAAGGCGTAATTTGAAATTGCCCTCAGGTGCAGCTGTTTTTTTATAGTCGTGGTGGGACGTTTTTTGCACGGTGGGACAATTTTAGTCCAGGGTGAAGCCTATGTCACAGCCCCACATGCTTCTGAATAAAATAGTGCCAGAGTTAATAGAAGTATATGAGAAGAGATATACTATATTGCGTAGCATATATAACTTTCAGCCGATAGGCCGGAGAACATTGGCATCGCGTTTGGGCATGGGAGAAAGGGTGGTCCGCAGCGAGACGGAATTTTTGAGAAACGCAGGCTTTCTGGAGATTGGCCCTTTAGGGATGAGGGTGACCCCAGAAGGCGAGCTGTTGCTGGAAGGGCTTAAAGATTTTACTCACGAGCTCAAAGGGCTCAATGAGCTGGAGGAGAGGCTACAGGGTGTCCTGGGTTTGGAGCGCGCCATAGTGGTTCCTGGGGATGTGGATGAAGACCCCTTGGTTTTAAAGGATATAGGCAAAGCTGCAGCCAGATTTCTGGAAGGCATCATTACGAGGGGTAATATAATAGCCGTGACCGGCGGTTCCACCGTAGGGGCAGTGGCCGATGCCCTTTCCCCTGTCAACGATAATACCGATATAGTTGTGTTGCCCGCCAGAGGGGGAATGGGCAGGAATGTCGAGCATCAGTCTAACGTAATAGCCTCCATATTTGCCAAGAAATTGGGAGGCCAGTACAGGCTGCTTCACATCCCTGACCAGCTGCGGGCCGAATCGATGGAGACGCTTTTAAATGAGCCGGATATAAAAAGCGTTATTGACAACCTCCAAAATGCCGATATACTTATTTATGGAATAGGCCGGGCGCAGGATATGATGCAGAGGAGGAACTTCACTTCCGAGCAGCAACGGGAGCTAGAAAGGCGAGGCGCTGTGGCCGAGGCGTTTGGATACTTTTTCAATGCAAAGGGCGAAATAGTTTATGCCTGCAATTCCATATGGCTGAAAATGGATAACCTAAAGCGCATTCCGAAGGTTATAGCCGTGGCGGGTGGCAGGCAAAAGGCGCAGGCCATAATGGCGGTGTTTAAGCACTGGAAAAAAGGTGTCCTGGTGACCGATGAGGGCGCAGCGCGGGAGATGATACGCCTGGCTGAACTTGATGTAAATTGAGCGTTTGAGTTTTTAATGTGCAGTTGATATATTATTAGTATGGATCCCATGCTTTCATGGGTTATAATAAAAATTTAAAATGAGGAGGAATGTACATATGGCAGTCAGGGTTGGTATTAACGGATTTGGAAGAATAGGGAGGAATGCTTTTAAGGCAGCTCTGGAGAAATACGGCAATGATATCGAGTTTGTGGCCATCAACGACTTGACCGATGCCGCTACATTGGCTCATCTGTTGAAGTATGACTCCTGCTTTGGCAAGTTCAACGGCGAGGTTGTCGCAAAGGATGATTCACTGGTTGTAAACGGGAAAGAGATCAAGATTTTGGCCGAGAAGGACCCCGCTAATCTGCCATGGAAGGACCTGGGAGTAGACATCGTGATTGAGTCTACAGGGCTTTTCACTTCCAGGGATAAGGCCATCAAGCACATCGAGGGTGGCGCAAAGAAGGTCATCATCACTGCTCCTGCAAAGAACGAGGACATCACCATCGTCATTGGCGTTAACGAGGACAAGTATGACCCTGCCAACCATCACATCATTTCCAACGCTTCGTGCACGACCAACTGTTTGGCTCCGGTTGCAAAGGTGCTGCACGAGAAGTTTGGCATCAAGAAAGGGCTTATGACCACTGTTCACTCCTACACCAACGACCAGAGGATTTTGGACCTGCCCCACAAGGATTTGAGGAGAGCGAGAGCGGCTGCACTGTCGATTATTCCTACTACCACTGGTGCTGCTAAAGCTGTTGCTCTGGTATTGCCCGAGCTGAAGGGTAAGCTCAATGGATTTGCCATGAGGGTGCCTACACCCACCGTATCGGTAGTGGACTTTGTGGCCGACCTCGAGAAGCCCGCTACGGCAGAGGAGATCAATGCCGCATTGAAAGAAGCTGCAGAAGGTCCGATGAAGGGCATTCTCGGGTATGAGGAAGAGCCGCTGGTATCCATAGACTTCAAGCAAGATCCTCGTTCATCCATAGTTGATGCGCTATCGACCATGGTAATCGAGGGTACTTTAGCAAAAGTGGTAGCCTGGTACGACAACGAATGGGGTTACTCCAACAGGGTAGCAGACCTCGTCATGTACATCGCATCCAAGGGCCTGTAATGTAAAGGAGTGGTCTTTGTGAACAAAAAAACCATAGAGGATATTGATGTAAGAGGAAAGCGCGTGCTGGTACGCGTAGACTTCAATGTCCCGCTGGATGAAAACGGGAATATCACCGATGATACGCGTATAAGGGCTGCCCTTCCCACCATACAGTACCTGATCAAGAACAACGCCAAGGTAATACTCATGTCGCATCTGGGAAGGCCCAAAGGGGAGTTTGACCCCAAATACAGCCTGGCGCCTGTTGCCAAACACTTGAGCAAGCTGCTGGGCCAAGAGGTCATCATGGCAAAAGACGTCATAGGTGAGAGCGCCAAGAATGCCGTTGCCAACATGAAGGAAGGGCAGGTCGTCCTTCTGGAGAATGTTCGCTTCCACAAGGAGGAGACCAAAAACGACCCCGAGTTTGCCAAGGCTTTGGCGCAGCTGGGCGATATCTACGTCAACGATGCCTTTGGCAGCGCTCACAGGGCTCATGCTTCCACTGAAGGGGTGGCCCATTATCTGCCGGCTGTGGCGGGTTACCTCATACAGAAGGAGCTTGAGGTCATGGGCAAGGCCCTGGAGAATCCCGAGAGGCCGTTTGTGGCCATCCTGGGCGGTGCCAAAGTGTCGGATAAGATAGGTGTAATTGAAAACCTCATCAACAAAGTGGATGTTCTGTTAATCGGCGGAGGTATGGCCTATACATTCCTTAAGGCCAAGGGCTATGAGGTTGGCAATTCCCTGCTCGAAGAGGATAAAGTTGAGCTGGCCAAACAGCTGATGGAAAAGGCGAAGGAGAAGGGCGTAAAGCTGCTGCTGCCCGTCGATAACGTTGTGGCTGAAGAGTTCAAAGCCGACGCACCCCATAAGGTGGTGGACAGCGACAAGATAGAACCTGGCTGGATGGGCATGGATATCGGGCCCAAAACCAGGGAGATGTTCGGCGAGGAGATCAAGAAAGCCAAGACCGTCGTTTGGAACGGGCCCATGGGAGTGTTTGAGATGCCCGCCTTTGCCGAAGGCACAAAGGCTGTGGCCAAATATGTAAGCGAATGTGGTGGTACCACCATCATCGGTGGTGGCGATTCGGCTGCCGCTGTAGAGCAGCTGGGATTTGCCGATAAGATGACCCACATTTCGACAGGTGGCGGCGCCTCTCTGGAATTCCTTGAGGGCAAAGTGCTGCCGGGAATTGCAGCCCTTAATGATAAATGACCGAGTATAAATTTGCTGTGCGAAAACAAAAAGGAGTATTGACATCACAAGGAATGTTGTGTTAAATAAAAAAATATGTGAGATTGCCAACATTGCCCCCTAAATTTTATATAGATTACCCAACCAGTTGCTGCCCGGGATTTTTCTCCCGGGCAGGTAGGTTGGGATGTGATGTAAGGAGAGTTGCGTATGAGGAAACCCATCATAGCAGGTAACTGGAAGATGCACAAAACGCCGTCTCAGACGGTGTCTCTCATAAATGAGTTGAAGCCATTGGTGAAGGATGCACAGGTTGAGGTAGTTGTGTGTCCTCCTTTTGTTTGTTTACCTGCCGCAAAGGAGGCTCTGGCAGGTTCCAACATCAAGCTGGGTGCCCAGAATATGCACTGGGAAGAGCAGGGAGCCTTTACCGGTGAAGTGGCTCCCGGGATGCTGAAAGAGCTGGGCGTGGAGTACGTCATCATTGGCCATTCCGAGAGAAGGCAATACTTTGGTGAGACCGATGAAATGGTAAACAAAAAGGTACTGTCTGCTGTGGCTCACAACCTTATTCCCATCATATGCGTTGGCGAGACGCTTGAACAGCGCGAGCAAGGAATTACCGGGGAAGTTGTGGACAGGCAGACGCGTGCCGCGTTGAAAGGATTAAGGCCCGATGTGGCCGATCGAGTGGTAATTGCCTATGAGCCGATATGGGCTATAGGTACGGGCAGGACGGCGTCCAGCGATGACGCAAACGAGGTTATAGGCTACATCCGCAAGGTTGTGGGAGAGGTGCTGGGCAGCCAGGCAGCTCAGCAGATGAGGATTTTGTACGGCGGAAGTGTGAAGCCCGAAAATGCTGCCGAGCTGATGCAGATGCCCGAGATTGACGGTGGACTGGTGGGAGGAGCCAGTTTGAAAGCACAGGACTTTGCCAAAATTGTGAAGTACTAGGAGGAAGACATGCAAAGGGATTTGACCGTCCTCATCATAATGGATGGATTTGGGTTAAGCGATCAAAAGGAAGGGAATGCGGTTTATCAGGCCAGGACTCCCAATTTGGATAGATACTGGAATGAATATCCCCATGTAGCCATTCAGGCAAGCGGCCTGGATGTAGGGCTTCCTGCAGGGCAAATGGGGAACTCTGAGGTGGGGCATCTCAATATAGGTGCCGGCAGGATAGTATATCAGGAGTTTACTCGCATCAGCAAAGCCATAGAGGATGGCAGCTTTTTTACTAACAAGGCTCTTTTGGCTGCCATAGACAACGTCAAAAAGCACGGTACAAAGCTGCATCTGATGGGCCTTGTTTCAGATGGAGGGGTTCACAGCCACATCGAACACCTGTATGCGCTGGTAGAGCTGGCAAAGAGAAATGGCTTGCAGCAGGTTTATATACACTGCTTTACGGATGGGAGAGACGTTCCACCTACCAGCGGCAAGTCGTACATTGAGGCCCTTGAGCGTAAGCTTGAGGAATACAAATTTGGCAAAATCGCCACTGTAATGGGGCGTTATTATGCAATGGATAGAGATAAGAGATGGGACCGCACGCAAAAGGCCTATGACGCACTAGTTTTGGGCACAGGGGAGTTTGCCTCCTCGGCGGTGGAGGCCATGGAACAGTCTTATAAGGCAGACGTAACGGATGAGTTCGTGCGTCCCACAGTGGTGCTGGAGAACGGTAAGCCGGTTGCCACCATTGGGCCCAATGACTCGATCATATTCTTCAACTTCCGGCCCGATAGGGCCAGGCAGCTTACCCGCGCCTTTATCCAGCCCGAGTTCAATGAATTTCCGCGGGGCAAGGGCTATTTCCCCGTGTGTTTTGTATCCATGACCCAGTATGACGAGACCTTTACCAACATCCATGTAGCCTATGAGCCCCAGACTCTTACCAACACGTTTGGCGAATATATAAGCAAGCTGGGAAAAAAACAGCTCAGGATTGCCGAGACCGAGAAGTACGCTCACGTGACGTTTTTCTTTAACGGTGGAGTGGAGTACCCCAACGAGAACGAGGACAGGGTGCTCATACCTTCTCCGAAGGTTGCCACATATGATATGAAGCCGTCCATGAGCGCATTTGAGGTGACCGATGAGGTTGAAAGGAGAATCGCTTCAGGGGAATACGACGTGATTATTTTAAATTACGCCAACTGCGACATGGTAGGGCATACTGGAGTTATGGAAGCGGCGATTGAGGCGGTTGAGACGGTGGATAAATGCGTGGGGCGAGTGGTAGAGGCTGTCCGCGCAAGGGGCGGCAAGGTGATCGTAACGGCTGACCACGGCAACGCCGAGCAGATGATAGATTATGAGACCGGCGAGCCGCATACCGCTCACACTTCAAACCCCGTTCCCTTTATATTGATAGATGACACCAGAAAAGACGTGACCTTGAGGGAAGGGGGCCGGCTGGCCGATATCATACCCACGATGCTTGAATTGATGGGGCTTACCAAGCCCGAGGAGATGACAGGGGAAAGTTTGATTTTGAAGAAGTGAAGCGTTTTATGAATTAAACTCATGATAAGCCTGGAATGAAAGGAGAGTTAAAGCCGTGACGACCATTGTGGATGTAATAGGGCGAGAGATTCTGGATTCAAGGGGTAACCCGACTGTAGAAGTGGAAGTATATCTGGAGGGTGGAGCTGTAGGCAGGGCTGCTGTTCCTTCCGGCGCTTCTACAGGTGCCTTTGAAGCCGTGGAGTTGAGGGATGGCGACAAAAAGAGGTACATGGGCAAAGGCGTACAAAAAGCTGTAGAAAACGTAAACAACGTGATCGCCGAGGAAATCATCGGAATGGATGCACTAGATCAGGTCGGGATTGACAAGCTCATGATTGAGCTGGACGGGACGCCCAACAAGAGCAAACTGGGTGCCAACGCCATCCTGGGCGTATCCCTGGCGGTTGCAAAAGCTGCTGCAGAACAGCTGGGACTTCCTCTTTATCAGTACATCGGCGGCGTCAACGCTAAAGTCATGCCGGTACCCATGATGAACATATTAAACGGCGGCAAGCATGCTGACAACACCGTGGACATTCAAGAGTTCATGATCATGCCGGTTGGAGCAACCAGCTTCAGAGAAGCATTGCGCATGTGCTCCGAGGTGTTCCACAACCTGAAAGCGGTGCTCAATAAGAAGGGTTACAGCACTGCCGTAGGCGATGAAGGCGGTTTTGCTCCAAACCTGAAGACCAATGAAGAGGCCATCGAGGTGATCCTTGAGGCCGTTGAAAAGGCAGGTTACAAGCCGGGCGATGATATACGCCTTGCCATCGACGCTGCAGCCACCGAGCTTTATAATGAAGAGGATGGGAAATACCACTTCCCTGGCGAAGGCGTGGTAAGGACTGCCGCCGAGATGGTAGACTATTACGTCAACCTGGTTGATAAGTACCCGATTATATCGCTGGAGGACGGCGTAGCCGAGGAAGACTGGGATGGCTGGAAATTGCTCACACAGAAGCTGGGCAGCAGGATCCAGCTGGTTGGCGACGACCTGTTTGTAACCAACACAAAGAGGTTGGCCAAGGGAATTGAGCTGGGAGTGGCCAATTCAATACTCATCAAGGTGAACCAGATTGGTACCTTGACCGAGACTCTGGATGCCATCCAGATGGCAAACCGCGCAGGATATACGGCGGTTGTATCCCATCGTTCGGGTGAGACCGAGGATACCACCATCTCCGACCTGGTGGTGGCCGTGAATGCCGGCCAGATCAAGACGGGTGCTCCGTCGCGTACCGACCGCGTCGCCAAGTACAACCAGTTGCTCCGCATAGAAGAGCAGCTGGGCGATGTGGCGCAGTATCCTGGCCTCAATGCCTGGTTCAATCTGAAGAACAAGTAAGGCGATATCCCCCACCTTGTGAGGTGGGGGATTTGTTTATGCAGCAGCAAAGCGGGGTTGTGTTGGGGGAGCTCTCTATTGAAAAAATCTGCCTTGATTTTCCCGTAAGGGTGTGGTACAATATTGCCGTCATTCATAGGAAGGAGGAGTTCCTTTGGCTGTTGTGAAGAATATACTTACTGCACTGCTTGTATTAGTGGAAGTGTTTCTGATAGCCGTTGTGCTGTTACAGTCGGGTAGAAAAGCCGGATTATCTGGAGCCATTGCAGGGGGTGCCGAGACGTTTTTCGGCAAGAACAAGGCCAGAAGCTTTGAAGGGAAGCTCCAGCGGTGGACCAAGATATCGGCGGTGCTGTTCATCGTCATTGCAGTGGTTCTGGCCATTCTTGAGTAGCCAGGGTTGGTTTTCTGACAGTGCCGGGAGGATTTGCTTTTTACCGTCTGGCCTTTGAGTTAAAGATTTAATTTAAGAAATAAGAGGTGAACACAAACGACCCAATGGTCGTTTTTTCTGTTATATGAGGATATAAACATCCTGGGGTGCTGCTCAAGCTCCTGGTTCTATCGTACAGGTTTAAACAGTACTGAGGGGTAGGACAGTGTTGAAAAAGAGGGGGTTTCCTGCGTTCGCATATGATGAAAAGTTTGCAGGTAATCCAAAATTTAAAGGAGGTAATAAGGATGACGAGAGAAGAAGCCCTTCAGATGGTGAAGGAGAACGTCAAAAACGTGAATTTAGTAAAGCACATGCTGGCCACCGAAGCGGTCATGCGCGCTCTGGCCAGGAGATTGGGAGAGGACGAGGAAAAATGGGGAGTGATAGGGCTTGTCCATGACGTTGACTATGAGAGGACTGCCGACTCTCCATCGCGGCACGGGCTTATAGGTGCCCAGATGCTTGCAGAAGCAGGCATGGGGGAGGACGAGGTAAACGCCGTGAAGGCCCACAATGAGGCTCTGGGATACCCGCGCGTGACCAAACTTGATAAGGCATTGTATGCTGCCGACCCTGTAACCGGGTTGATTGTAGCCGCTGCGCTGGTTAAGCCTAGCAAAAAGCTGGCAGACGTGGATACCGAGTTTGTGCTAAAAAAATTCAAGGAGAAGTCGTTTGCCCGAGGCGCTTCAAGGGAGCAGATCATGAGCTGTCAGGAGCTGGGGCTCACCCTGGAAGAGTTCATTGGCCTGGCAATTGACGCCATGCAGTCGATAGCCGGCGATCTGGGACTGTAATTGGGTGATGACCAATGTACAAAACCTAAAGTAACTGGTAAGTCTGCTATTGAACGGATAGTCAGCAGAGGGTGCGTGAACCACCCTCTGAGATTAAGGGTAGCATAGACTACCAAACTTCTCATGAAGCCACAACATCTATAGGTGGTTGGTAGTTCACAATTGTATGAGAAATAGTTGAAGATAAAAGTGAGTCAACGCCGTATAACGCTAATGTTTCTGTTTGTGATGGTGTAAAAAGGGTTAAACTATATAAAAAAGCTGTGAAAATACATGCAGCGTTTTTACACTGCGTAATGCTATCAGCAAAAACGTAAGGTAATTGTTGGCTAAACTAACACAGAAGAAGTGGAGGAAAGAAGGCTTGAAGATAAAGGATAAGATAATCGAGATTTTAGGGGAAAACAACAGGCCTCCCATGTACATCGAGCAGTTGATGGAGGTTCTGGGCATTTCGCCCGGGGAAAAGAGGGTGCTCCAGTCCATACTGGATGAAATGGTCAAAGATGGGCAGATCATCCAGACAAAGAAGAAGAAATATGCCCTGCCTGAGAAGCTGGGGTATATAATAGGCAGGATCCAGGGCAATCCGAGAGGTTTTGGATTTTTGATCCCCGATGACCCTGCTGAAGAGGACGTGTATATATCGGCCGAGAACATGAACGGCGCCATGCACAACGACAGGGTCATAGTGCGCCTTTTGCCTAGCGTATATGGCTATCCGTCCCGAGAGGGAGAGGTGTACAAGGTCCTCGAGCGCGCCAACAAGACCATCGTCGGCACCTTTGAGGGCAACGGCAAAGGCCGCCACGGCTTCGTGGTGCCCGATGATCCAAAAATTGGCATGGATATTTTTGTACCTTCAATAGAAGGGGTTGACGTCAAAACGGGCTACAAGGTAGTGGTGGAGATCTACAAATGGCCCGAGCAGAGGAGAAATCCGGTAGGTAGGATTATCGAGGTATTGGGCCATAAGGATGACGCCGGGGTTGACGTGCTGTCGATCATACGGCAGTACAAGCTGCCGGAAAAATTCCCTGCCGAGGTTGAGGCCGCTGCAGCTGAGGTCAGCCAGACGGTGCGGGAAGAGGATATGGTGGGGCGCAAGGATTTCAGACATTTGCGGACGTTTACCATCGACGGCGCCGACGCAAGGGACTTTGACGATGCGGTTTCCCTGAAGATAATGGATAACGGCCATTTTCTACTGGGCGTGCATATAGCCGATGTAAGCCACTACGTCAAGGAAGGGTCGCCCATCGACAAGGAGGCATTTTTGCGGGGCACCAGCGTGTACCTGGTGGATAGGGTGATTCCCATGCTGCCGCCCGAGCTGTCCAACGGCATATGCAGCTTAAATCCCAATGAGGATCGCCTCGCCATTTCGGTCATGATGGAGATCGATGAGGAAGGCAAAGTGGTGGATTATCAGATATACGAGAGCGTCATTCGCAGCAAGATGCGCATGATATACGAAGAGGTCAACAGGGTTTTGGAGGATAACGACCAGGAGCTGCTGCCTAAGTATGCCGAGTTCTTGGAGGATTTGAGAAACATGCAGCGCTTGAGCGAGATACTTCACAGGCGCAGGATGAGAAGGGGCAGCATAGATTTTGACCTCAACGAGGCCAAGATAACCTTGAACGAGGAAGGCAAGGTAGTTGATGTCAGGTTATACACCCGCGGCGTCAGCGAGCGCATGATAGAGGAGTTCATGCTGATATGCAACGAGACCATAGCGCAGCATGTGTTTTGGCGAAACATACCTTTTATGTACCGCATACACGAGGATCCGGACATTGAAAAGATGCTGGAGTTCAACGAGTTTATACACAACTTCGGGTATCACTTGAAGGGCATCGGGGGAAGGATACACCCCAAGACGCTTCAGCAGCTGCTGGAGAAGATCCGCGGGACCAGGGAAGAGGCTATAATAAATACTGTGATGCTCAGGTCGCTTCAAAAGGCCAGGTACAGCCCCGACAATACAGGCCATTTTGGCTTGGCGGCAGAGCATTACTGCCACTTTACCTCGCCCATCAGGAGATATCCTGACCTGGTGGACCACAGGATAATAAAGGATTTGCTGCACAACAGGCTGGATTCGGCACGAATAGCGAAGCTTGAAAGCATGCTGCCCGATATGGCCGAGCACTGTTCGGAGCGCGAGATCGTTGCCGATGAAGTAGAGCGCGAGGTCGATGATTTGAAGAAAGCCGAGTTCATGCTCGATAAGATAGGCATGGAGTTTGACGGGATAATATCGGGAGTTACCAGCTATGGCATATACGTGGAGCTGGGCAACACGGTGGAAGGGCTGGTGCATATAAGCACCATGGATGATGATTACTATGTATACGATGAAAAGCACTATTGCCTGATCGGCCAGAGGACCAATAAGATATACCGGCTGGGCGATGCCGTCAGAGTAAGGGTTGTGGGAGTGGACCTGGCATCGAGGAATATCGATTTTGTATTGGCGGAATGATAAAAACGGCCAAGTCCCCTTATTGACATGTTGCTTAATGTGTGGTATACTTTGATTGCAATTGAATAGGAAGTAGCAAGGAGGCGAACCCTATTTGTGCTGCTTGATCAGTTCAAGTAGGGTTATTTTGTCGGTAGTAGGTGTTGATTAGATGGCGGATGAGGGTATAAAGATAATAGCGCAGAACAAGAAGGCGAGGCATGACTACTTCATCGAAGAGACATACGAAGCAGGAATTGTGCTGGCAGGTACCGAAGTGAAGTCGGTACGCCAGGGTAATGTGAACATCCGTGACAGCTATGCCGTCATCAAGGATGGAGAGGTTTTCCTCTACAACATGCACATAAGCCCTTACGAGAAGGGAAATATATTCAACCGGGATCCATTGAGGACGCGCAAGCTGTTGCTAAACCGCAGGGAGATCAACAAGCTAACGGGTTATGTGCAGCAAAAGGGCTATACCCTGGTCCCTCTTAAGGTTTATTTAAAGAGGGGATGGGTTAAGATAGAATTGGCTGTGGCCAAGGGTAAGAAGAGCTATGATAAGCGCCAGAGCATCGCCAAGCGCGATGCCCAAAGGGCTATAGAAAGGGCCTTCCGCGAACGCCAGAAGATGTAGGCTGTTAAAAGATGCATCCAACGATGCATCCATATAGACAGCTAAATGTACAACGCTATATATATCGTGGGGGCGTACTGGGTTTCGACGGGGATAGTTGAGGCGAAAGAAGCGAGCCGCGGACTCCGGGACCGCGTCAACAACCTGGAGAAAAAATAAGTGCAGACGACGCACAATTAGCCTTAGCTGCGTAAGGAAGCAGCTAACGTCCACCCTGTAGTGCCCACGCTACAGGTGCTGGGCGCCGACTCAGTGGGGAACGAACCTGCCTTTGCTTCGGGGCAGGCCGGACTTCGATGAAGCTACCGACACCGGGATCCTGTCAGTGGGAGCCCGGTGAAGGGAATGTCAAAACACTGACTGCGCTCGGAGAGGCTTTCGCCGAGGCATCTTCGGACAGGGGTTCGATTCCCCTCGCCTCCACCAACAAGGTCAAACTACTATCAAGAGGGCATGGGCTGCTTTCTTGTGTAGTTTCACCATAACCGCCAGTGGGCCGACTGGCGGTTTTTTTATTTTTCTTTTCACCGGAGGTATTATTAGGAATGGTTAAGATATCCATGTCAATGCGGTCATCATATACAGTAACACGCTCCACGAATACCTGAATAGCTTTTTTCTGTTCTTCAGGGGGCATTTCTTTAATATTTCTGTATCGAGCTAAAAAGGAGCGTATTTGCTCCCGGGTAAGTGAATGAGTCTGCTGCTGAAGCTTTGCTTCTTCCAACCTAATACGTAGAGCAGATCTCGATGCCTCTAACTCATCCATTTTTTCTTTCATAGATTCATGGAACATGCCGGCAGCAATCGCATTGACTATATTTTTAATTTCAATTTCCACTGCCGCTAGCTGCTTTTCAATAGCAGCTATTTGTTTTGGGATTTCCGAGCTTTTAGAGGCTGCATGATTATAAATCATATCAGTGGCCAAGTCGATAACATGATCAGAAAAAAGATTTTCATAAAGCGCATCAAGGACTTTCTCTTCGATAAATGCCTTATTAATAGGCTTCATATCGCAGGTTTTTTTAGTTTTTCTAGTGCTGCAGCCATAATAGGCATATTCGGTTTTATTTCTTCCCATCTTTGCCCGATTTCCTACCATGGCCGCTCCACATTTACCACAGAAGATCCTGCCAGATAACAAATAAACAATCTTCGCAGAATAGGCACCAGAGGCCCTTTTATTCGCTTTCAATCTTGCTTGCACCCTTTCCCATAAATCTTTTGAAATAATAGCCGGGCATCCACCCGGAATACGGACAATTTCATCATCAGGTTTTAACCTATGGCTGTTTCTTTTTCCGTTATACATTTTGGCGGCCTTATTAAACACAAATATACCGATATATTTTTCATTTGTCAGCAGGTCATGGATGCTATTCTTACTAAAAGGATTGCCAGCTTTTGTTTTATAACCTCGGGAATTAAGAGCATCTATTATAGCCCCATAACCGTGGCCATCGGCATACATGTTAAAAATAAGGCGGACCGCTTCCGCTTCATATTCGTTTATAACATATCTTTTATCAGGTCCGACATCGAAGCCCAAAGGAGGGATGCCGCCGGTGTGTTTGCACTGATAAGCGGTCTCTTTCATTCCCTTCATAACTTCCCGGGAAAGGTTCTTGCTGTAATATTCGGCCATACCCTCCAACACTGACTCAAGGATTATAGACTCTGGGCTATCATCAAGGTTTTCTAGAACGGAGATCAGGCGAACTCCGCACTTTTTTAAGTGCCTTTTATAATAAGCAGAGTCAAATCGGTCACGGCTGAAGCGGTCAAGTTTATGCACGATAACAGCTTGAAAAAGGCCACTTTCCGCATCTTTCATCATTTGGAGAAATTGAGGCCGCTGGTCCGTAGTGGCCGACTTGGCCTCATCAGCATAAATACGAATAATGTTATAACCTTCCCGAGCAGCGTATTCTTTTATTGCCCGCACTTGGGCATCGATAGACTCTTCTCTTTGATTATCACTGCTATAACGGGCATAAATTACTGCATTCAATTCACTACCTCCTTTCAATCCCTATTGAAGGGAGTTTTTAATTTTTAAAATCAGGATCCGGCAATTCAATTAAACCAAGCTCACTAGCGAGCCTATACATATGCTTACATGGCAGCTTCCTCTCTTTGAAGTCGGGACATGTGCAAGACTCTAAAGTAGTGCGATAAGTGCGATCACCGACAAAAATCCCAAAACGATTTTCCTTGTCAATTTCTTTGATAGTTATATCGCTGGTATTAGCCCTCATCATCCTTCTTTGTTGGTGTTCGGAGCTGGAGCAAGGGTCCCACTTTTTCCATATTTCTTCGGCAGGAGTTTTGAGATAGCGGATGTCATTTTTAATTAGCAACCACACTAGCAGGAGATAAATGATCAGGCCACAAGAGAACTGACTAGTGGATAATTCGCTGGCACCTGTTAGCATGTTTATAAAGGCCAATACTACGATAATTAGCAGGAAAAGTGCTAATTTTCCCTTTTTTGAGCTCAAAATTAACCTCATAAACAACACCTCCTTTATTCCTGTTGACACTCATCTTCAAGTTTGTAGGCGTAAGAGAGTAGCGCTGTTTGCCTTTTCACATCTAACAAGTTAAATATTCGAAGGAGCTCCACTTCTTGATCTGACAATTCCCGCCCTTCCTCCTTTCCGTTTTTAACAATCAATGTAGTGGCATGATTCCCCTGAACGACAGCACTATTATGTATATTACTGGCTGATATACCGGGGTGCTCCTTACCGGTCAACAGATAATCGCAGGAGACGCCTAAAAATTCAGCAATTTTTGGTATTAAGTCGGCTGAAGGATTTATTCCTTTGTTTTTCCAATCGGAAACCGTATTACTGCGAACCCCTACATGTTTAGCAAGGTCTGCTTGCTTTTTCCCGCTTCTTTTAAGCACATCAAAAATTCTTTCGCTGATCGTCACCTTTCTACACCTCCCAACAAAAAATAAATTTTCTATTGACAAATTCGAAAAACCGTTATAAAATAGCGGTAAACCGAACAAAAAAACACAAAAATATCATAAACCCACGAAAAACCGTTATTTTTCGAGGGGCAAAAGGTGCTATTCATAATGCCGTCACAGTATAAGAATAGCACTAAACCGAACTAAAAGCAAGTAGAAAGGAGGGAAAGAAGTGGAAAAATATCTGACTCCCGAGCAGGTAGCAGAAATATTTGGAGTCAAGACCCGCACGGTATGGGACTGGATCCGCAAGAAAAAACTCGGGGCTATTAAGTCCGGAAGACTTTATCACATTTCACTAGAACAACTCAAAGAGTTTCAGGAGGCTAGAAAAACAAAGTAGGAGGCAATATGCCAGAAAGGGGGCGAGAAAAGGCGTGAAGCTTGATATTTTCAGGATAAGCCTGAACAGAAAAACAGGAAAGCAGCTCGGCAAGGAATATATCAGAGAAACCCAAAAGGATAAGAAGTTAGTAGCAGAAGCCAGCGTAGCCTTACTCACTGGTCTGACAATGGACGAAGCATACAAAGCCATATCAAAAGCTTTTAATGAACGTTTTCAGGGAGGTGAAGCAAGTGGATAATACCACCATTAAGCAGGAATATACTGACGAATAGCTATAGCAGACCACAGGGGCTACAAAAATTTGGCCAACATGGACTAAGGCTTTATGGGACAAGCTCATAAAAGCAAGCGCAATTGAAGCCACCCCCAAATGGTGATATTACTACAAATATTCTAAAAAGTAAAAGGAGCCACGAGAAATACCAAAGGACAGGGAAAGGAGGCGAGGTATATGAAACCAATGACTAATGAAGAGCTCCTTGAGCTTGTGGTCAAATTGCACATGGCTGTTTCCCTTGCGGTTAAAAAAGGTAAATTCAAGCAAGATGCTCGCAATTTTTTGGAACGAATGAAACACGAGGCCGATCAAGCGCTTGGACAGATAAACGAAGATTTTTACCGTTACTATGATTAAGAATCCGCAAAAATACCAGCCAAGGCCCCAGAACCATCTAATAAAGCTTTTGATAGAAGGTAGTAAGCCATGAATATGACCTGCACAAGATGCGGAAAAGAGTGGAATGTAAGTATTCTCAAAATTACCCCGCCGACCGCTTACATTTGCCCACACTGCGCCAGTAAGTAAAGGAGGGAACGTGATGCACAACTATATATGCGCCGGCTGCGGAGCATTTCTAGATCCGGGCGAGAGATGCGAATGCCAAGTAGAAAAAAGGAGGGATGCGGAACAACTGAACCCGTTGAGCTCACTATTTAAAAACCACAACAGCATAGTTTTATTTGACGTAGAGACGACTGGCCTTGACTGCGAAAGCTGCGAAATCATCGAGCTGGCAGCCTTAAAACTAAAAACTAATATTTACGGCAGCCCGAGGATAGATCAGAAGTTAGAGCTTTTTATTAAGTTACCGGAAGGTCAAAGGGTCCCAGAAGAAATCACAAAATTAACCGGCATTACAGACGAGAAACTAGAAAAGGAAGGAGTTAGCAGAACAGAGGCAGCAACTTTATTCTCGATCATGTTGAGCGACGGCCCGACGTTGATGGTAGCCCACAATGCACACTTTGATGTAAGCTTCGTAGGAGTAATGCTTCGCAAAGAAAATAAGCTGCCAACGGCCAAGATTAATGTTCTAGATACCCTGACCATTTACAAAGACCGCAGAGAATACCCGCACCGTCTGGAAAATGCCATCGAAGCATACAATCTCAAGGATAAAGTAAGGAATAGTCATAGAGCCATAGATGACGTGCATGCCCTTTATGAAGTGCTCAAAGCCATGGCTAAAGAAAGAGATGATCTAGTAGCTTACATAAACCTAATAGGATACAACCCCAAGTATGGAGTAAACGGCAGAAAGCTAAAAAACCTGCGATACGAACCCCAGCCATACGGCCAAAGGGAAACCCTAGTGCAGCGGCTCGGGATCGCTTAAGAAAGGAGGATGGAGATGTCGAGTGGAGTCATAATCACCATCATTATATGCACGACCCTAATCATACTGGCCAGCATGAACAACCAAAAGAAAAAGTAAAGGAGGAGGCCCTATGGATAAAAGCTTTAAGGAGACAGTGGACGAGCTTCTTGGGATTACGACGCCGGCCAAGGACTTTGAGGAGGCTGAACGCTACGCTATACGCAAACTACAGATAGCCAAGGAAAGAGAGCCGGATGCAGCACACTACGACGAATACTACCTAGCCCTACTTACTGCAGATGTCTACAGAGAAATGATGTTTTCAAGATACACCATGGAATTATGCATGGCTCGGCAAGCAGTAGAAGCGGCCGGATCCAAGGCGACGACCACCGTTTAAAAGGAGGGAAAAACAGTGCTAAAAACACAAAAAGGGCAGCTGCCCACCACGAACGAACAGCTACCCAGTGGAGCCCTCCGGAGAGAGCATAACCACAAGGCCATTATACCACATATGGCCCAAAAGATAAATAAATATACGACTACCATAGCGATATCCCTAGGAATATCAACAATAATTACTCCATTAGCAGTAAAGGCAGCATATATGCAGCGTGGATACTTCGCATTTGGAGGAGAATACCTGATCCCGATATTGGCGGTCGGCATAGGAATGACCATAGCCAATGCACCGGAGTTTATAGCTGAAATAAAATCTCTGCTCGATGAGGCAGAGCAACAAGAAAAAAGGGGAGGAGAATAAACATGGAAGACAATAAAACCGCAATTCAGATCCTGACAAAAACACTTGAGGAACTGGCAAGTAAAGCAACTCGATTGGAATTTGAAAATCAAGAGCTGAAGAAAAGCTCCGAGGACTGGTTTAAATACTACTGCGAAAAGAAAGAACAGGTAGAAAAACTAATAAATGAGCTCGATCAAGTAAAAGCCGAACTGGAAGCCTTAAAAAGAGAGAAAGGAGAATAACCATGACTGAAGCATTAGAGAAAACCTCAATCTTTGACTTTGATATAGAGCTGCCGGGAGACGATGAAAACGCACCAAAACCGGAGTTTACAATCGATAACGATAAGCTGGCCGAATGGGCTCTCAAGAAGATCCGAGAAGAGAAGGAAGAATTTGAGCGCATCAAGGCTCTTGCCGAGGAGATAATCGCAGAGGCCAACTTCAAAATAGAGCAGGCAAGGAAACGTTATGAGGCAAACAACGCATTTTTAACCGGCAAGCTTGCCGAATACTTTGAGAAGGTGCCCAAGAAGGCCACTAAGACACAAGAAACCTATAGGTTACTTTCGGGAACTCTTATCAGAAAGTTTACAACTGTCAAACCAACGCCGGACAAAGAAAAGCTTACCCAATGGCTCAAGGCGAATGGATACACCGAATATATCAAAACCATAGAGGAGCCTATATGGGGCGAATTTAAGAAGCTGATCAGCACGGAAGGCAATATACCCATCATCAAAGATACCGGGGAGATTGTGGAAGGAGTAACGCTAGTCGAAACCCCGCCGGAATTTAAAATCAGGTTTGAGTAGGTGGTGATGAAGGATGAATATAACAAAGGTGTCTCCTGAGTTTGCAAGAGACTTAATAGAACTGGTCAATAGCCTAAAAGGAATAAGCTACAACGCAAAAGTTAATTACACCAACAGAAGCGGCCAGACCATAACCTATGAATATGTAACATTAGACAAGATCTACTCAAAGATAAAGGAAAATAACAACTTCGCCGTCCTTCAGCCTCTCGGGACAAATGAACATGGTGAAAGTGCGCTGCAAGTAATACTCATTCACAAAAGCGGTGAAGCAATAACCAGCGATTACTATAAGATCCGGGCAAATGAGAACGGAAGCAAACAGGACGAGGGAGCGGCTATTACATACACCAAAAGATATGCACTAGGTTCATTCCTCGGACTTTGCACGGATGAGGATAATGATGCCAATCCAACCGGAGAAGGCATGGATTTAAAAGGCTCACAGAAGCAACAGGGGACACCACCGTCAGGAAATAGAACTCAAAAGAGCCACACCGGGAACCTGACAGATAAGCAAATAGCAAGGCTTAATGCAAAAGCCATAGATGCAGGTGTTAGCCAAGAACAGCTGGCAGCACATATAGCGAAAAAATACAATAAAACAGACCCTAAATTACTGACCAGAGAAGAATACGATGAGTTATGCACACAACTTGATGCGGCAGTTGCTAAAGGAGGGCATGCTCGGTGAATAAAGCAATACTGCTCGGGCGTCTCACACGAGACCCCGAGCTTCGATATACTCCGAATGGAATAGCTGTAGCCAGATTTGACCTAGCAGTAAATCGAAGCACGAAGAATCCAGACGGAACCTACGATGTGGACTTCATACCAATAATAGCTTGGAGAGAACGGGCGGAATTTGTAGTCAATTACCTATCAAAAGGACGGCAAGTGCTGGTAGAAGGCCGCATCAAGACAAGAACTTATACCGACCGGGACGGCAACAAACATAAAATAACCGAGATAGAAGCATCATCGATTTATTTTACTGACAGCAGGAAGGCATCAGCAGAAACCGGCCAAACCGATTATATCGATACTGGCGCTTTTGAGCCTGTAGACGATGATGATCTACCGTTTTAGGAAGGAGGAAAGCAGATGTTATATACCAAGTTAACGGAACTGCAAGAAAAACTGGATAAATTATGCGAGGATAACGACCTAGAGTATTCATTCAGCAAGGAAGACTTCCCTATCATTTTCACATTTAGGCCCATGTGGGAAAAAGCTGCGCAGATGAGGCTTGATTTAGGGGAAAGTGAACCTACTACAGACCCGGACGCAAGGATTGAGCTGGTATTCGGAGATGAGCTCACACTCCGATCCTTTGGAGACTTCGTGATAGACGATGACCAGCTAAATAAGATTAAAAACATGGCCAAGAAGATCCACTACCTCTACCTGCAGCTATTCTTTTATAAGCAGAAGCAAATAGAGAAAAATCAATGGAATACAGGTAGAAATCAGGTAGAAAATCAACAGATTTCTACAGATAACCAACAGATAGAAACAGAAAACAAACAGGAGGATACGGAAGAAACAGCAGATACAGAGCAAATGGATGACCGGAAAGTAGAGATAGCATAAAAAACGATGGCCCGCTCAATAGGGCGGGCTGCTTTTAAAAAGGGGGAGAAAAAATGGCATGGCTTGAGATACACCAAACATTAAGGGACCATAGAAAGATCCTTGAAGCAGCTGACGCCCTCGATGTAAAGCCGGTCACTATGATGGGAATGATGGTATCGTTTTGGCTTTGGGCAATAGATAATGTTCCGGATGGTGATGTAAGTAAAATAAGACCCAGAACCCTAGCCAGAGCAGCCCAATGGGACGGAGATCCGGAGGAATTTATAGAGGTTTTGATATCCTGCGGATGGCTTGATAGATACGAGGATAGCCTTCTAATTCACGATTGGCATGAATACGTAGGGAAGTTATTGGAACGCAGAGAGCAAGAAAACACCTATAGGATAAGGCAAAGGATTTTATACGGAAATATGCGAGTTATCAAAGAAGTTAGGAGGCGTGATGGCGATTACTGCAGATACTGTGGGAAAAAGGTCAACTGGGATGACAGAAAAGGACCCGGAGGCGGCACATACAGCTTCATAGATCCTGAAGGCGGCAGCAGCATAGAAAACATTGTGGTAACATGCCGGGAATGCAGCTCCAAGTGGGAAAACGGGCCGGTAGACGAGGCAAGAAGGGCCTTATTACCGCCAAGGACTGCAGCTGCAGATGTAGATGCAACATCAGGTAGAAATCAGGTAGAAAATCAACAGATTTATGGTGAAAAAAATCTACTATTACAGTACAGTACAGAACAGTACCTAGATATAGATATAGACTCTAAAGAGTCTATGGAGGACAAGCCTCCAGAACCTCCGGCAGATGATCCACCAGAAAGAGAACCGGTCCCTTATAAAGAAATTCAAGAACTCTATTTAAGCATTTGTGTAAGCTTTCCTAAAATCATGGCCATAAACGGCCAAAGGAAAAAGGCAGTAAGGGCCAGATGGAATGAACATAAAGACATCAAGGTATTTGAGAAATTATTCAGGAAGGCTGAAGCCAGCAGCTTCATGAAAGGCCGCAACGACAGAAACTGGACGGCAGACTTTGACTGGATGATGAAACCGACTAATTTTATCAAAATACTCGAGGGCAAATATGACGATCCGGCAGGAGGTGCAAAGAATGGAACATATAGCAAACATTCTAGGACGGAAACTAACACAGGAACAGAGGAGGCCTCAACACTTACAGGTTTCAGAATGGCCACAAACCCAACCGGAAAAGAATAATGACCCGTTGATAATAGCTTCGGATCCGGAGGCAAGAAAATATAACCCGCCAGAGCCTAAACCATGCCCATTTTGCGGTAAACCAATGTATGCAAGAGGCGGGAAAATCGGTGATAGAGTCATATGGTTTCCAAACTCTGAACAGTGCAGCTGTGAGTCATTTCAAGAAGACATGAAACGTCGGGAGCTGGAGCAAAAACAAGCCGAGGAAAGACGGAGACAGGCAGAAGAAACTGAAAGAATGCAACGGAAAATAAATAAAATCATCGGCGAAAGCGGAATGAGGGAGCGTTTTTTAAACCGGACATTTGATAATTTCACGGTAACTGAACAGAATAGAACAGCTTATGCAATCACCAAGGCATATGCTGACACATTCGGAGAAAAACTCCCGGCTAACGGCAAAAAGATGGACCGAAACGGATTATTCATAGTAGGCAGTATTGGAGTAGGCAAGACCCATCTCGCAGCTGCCATAGCAAATCAGTTAATGAACCAAGGAACGCCGGTTATATGCATGACCATGATTGACCTACTGAACCGGATAAAGAGGACATACGATAAAGGAATCGTTTCAGAGGGAGAAGTGCTAAAACTTTACGAGGAGGTCCCACTCCTGATCATTGATGATATGGGCAAAGAACCACCAACAGAGTGGGGAGTTTCAAAGATATATACAATAATCAACAGCCGTTATGAAGGATATATGCCGACTATAGTCACCACAAACTACGACGACAGGGCTCTTGTTAAGAGATTGACACCAGAGAGAGGCGACAGCATAACAGCGGAGGCAATAGTAGACCGACTCCGGGAGATGTGTGAAGGAATTATCATGACTGGCCCCAGCTGGAGGAGCAGATAATGAAACGAATTGTAGCCTTCATAACGGCCGCAGCTGCGGCAACAACGATGATGATCATAGTATCTTGCAACATAAAAGAGACGGAAGCCAATGCCATATTAAAGCTGGATACACCAAAGGCTCTGGCTATGGAACAGGAAAAAGAACCGGAAACGGATCCAGAGATGGATCTAGAGCCTAAATCTGAACCAGAGTCAAGAACATATAACGGCATATCCGAGGGTGACATTATCACCGGAGAATTAACCCATTATTGCGTATGTAAAAAATGCTGCGGCAAGACGGATGGCATAACAGCTAGTGGCTTAAAGATAGAAAACGGAGTGGAACCAGAGATACCAGTAGCAGCCTGTAACTGGCTACCATTTAGAACCATCGTGGAGATTGACGGAAAGACCTATATCATAGCTGACCGAGGAGGCAGTGAATTAAATAAAATCGGAAGATTAGATATATTCACACCGGAAGGCCACCAAGTAGCCACCGAGCTAGGAAGAATCCAAGGAGTAAAAATCAAGATAATAAGCCTTCCGGAAATAAGAGAGGAGGGGATAACCAGTGATTGAAAACTGCGGAACCTGCAGAATAGGAGCAGAGACGGTAGATGAATATCCCGGGACATGCCCGTTTTACAAAAAGCATTTACATAAACACTGCGGCAATTATGCTCCGTTGAAAAAAGCAGAGAAAAGAAAGCTGATATATGTAGCCAGCCCGCTACGAGGCGATTATGAAAAGAACATGGCCAAAGCAAGACAATACTGCAAATACGTGGCTAATCGAGGACACATACCATATGCACCGCACTTATTATTTACGCAATTCATGGACGATACCATCCCAGATGAAAGAACAGCAGGCATGGCCATGGGTAAGGAGATGTTAAAAAGGTGCGATGAGCTTTGGGTATTCGGAGAAGTTATAAGCGAGGGAATGGCTGCCGAGATAGAGATGGCCAAGGAGATGGGAATACCAATCAGGAGTATAAGTACAGAGGAGGTGCAGCATGGCCAAGATTAGCAAGTATAACCACGAGGGATATAAAGACCTTACACCATATGAGGCGCTAAAGAGGGTAAAGGATCCTAGACGGCAGATCCAAGGGGCACAGGCCAAAGTAGTAGGCCAATATTTTGAGGAAATGATAGACGCAGCCTGCAGATATTATGAGGACCAGCAAATCGCAGTCATTGAAAAGACACCGGAACCAATGAGGCCAATAAAAAGCCTCGGAGGCGGAAAATTTGTGGCCCACTATGAGAAGCAGGCCCAACCGGATTATAAAGGCACACTGGCCAATGGCAGAGCGATAGTTTTTGAGGCCAAACATACCAGCGCAGATAAAATAGAGCAAAGCAGGCTTACAGAGGAACAGTGCGAGAGACTACAAAAATATAGCGAGCTGGGAGCAATAGCATTTATCCTTGTATCGGTCGATTTGCAGAATTTCTATAGGGTGCCATGGACCGTATGGAGGGATATGAAGGAAATATACGGCCATAAGCACATGACCATAGAGGAATTAGAACCTTTTAAAATCAAAGCCACTGGCGGAATTATAAGATTTTTGGAGGGGGTAGAAAAATGATAACCAATGAAACCAGAAGGGAAAGCTATGAGGCTATTTTACCAAAAATCACCGACAGAAAGAGTTTAATACTTGAGATTATGAAGGACCGGGCTATGACGGCCCATGAGATAACAGAAGAATTGCTGGCAAAGGGATACATCAAATACTATGATCGCAACTTTGTAAGTCCACGCCTAACGGAGCTGAAAGAAGAAGGAAGGGCAATAGTAGTCGGCAAGAAATACTGCCCAAGAACCCAAAGAAACGTATCGGTTTGGAAGGCTGTTGAAAGGAGCGACCAGCAAAATGGATGAGATTAAACTGGTCTCCCAATCGGAAGCACAAGCAATTATTGATACACGAGAACCTAAAGGCCTATTTTACACCATAGGAGGCGGCATATATGTAGGCATCGATAATAGAACCGGCGATGCATGGGTGGAAGAATTTAAGACGGAGCAAGAATGCATGAGCTGGCCAAAAGGTGAGGAGCACATAGATGAAAAGGCAATTTATAAAAAAGCTATAGCAACATGGGGCCATTACTCAAAGATAGTTATAACATTTGAGGAGATGGCAGAGCTCCAGAAGGAGCTCTGCAAATGCCTCCGAGGAGAACAAAATACAGGCCATATAGCAGAAGAAATAGCCGACGTAGAGATCATGCTGGGCCAGATGAAACTGCTCTTTGATGTAGAAGAAATGGTAGAGAGCTACAAGCGGCACAAACTGGCCAGACTCGGAGATAGGATAGAAAAAATCCAGCACAAAGGAGGCCTCGATGCATGAAAACCTATATGAACAGGATAGATAGGGAGCATCATATATTCATGCTTGTAGCGTGGGATTACCTAAACACATGGCTGGAAAAAACCAATTGCCTATCACCAGAGGAAAGGAAAAGAGTAAAAACAGCAACGACTCACCTGCTCCGGGCCAGCGATAGCATCGTGGCCAGAATGGATAAAGACTATGCGGAAAAGCTCCTCCGAGAAGCTGGCAATGTTGAGATAAGCATGGGATATAAATCCAAGATAAAACGTGATGATCAAGAAGAAACCGTGAAAATAAAACTGGATGACTTATATGACCTTGCCAGCCATGCCTTGACAGAGTGCGTCGATTGCAAAGACAAAAAATTTAAGAAGTGCGAGAAATATAAGCTCTTTATGAAGCTTAATATACCGGTAGCCCAAGAGCAGACGGACGGATGCCCATATGAAAACTAGGAGGTGAAAACAATGACCAAATGTAGAGCGTGCGGAGCCAACATAATTTTTATAAAGACAGAAGGTGGCAAAAGCATGCCATGCGACGCAGAACCGGTTACATACTGGGAACGTAAAGGAGCAAAGGGAAAAGTAGTCACACCAAACGGCGAAGTTATATCCTGCGACTTTTCAGGAGAACCGGATAAAGCAACCGGCATAGGCCATATACCTCACTGGGCAACATGCACGGATGCCGGAAGATTTAGGACAAAGCAAAAATGAGAGGGGGACATTGATGGCAAAGAAGAAAAAACAGGTAAAAATACCTGAAATCAATTATATTACAGAAGCTAAACCAAGAGCCGTGGCCGATGGCATTCCGGTATTTTGCGCCTTCGATAAGATAGAACCAATAGGAAAGCTGGTGCCAAATCCCGGCAACCCGAATAAACACCCGGATAATCAAATAGAGCTTCTCGCTCAGATCATAACTCGGATCTTCTGATGAAGGAGGCGATAACAGTTGAGTAAAAAAGCAAGAAGCCTCCAACAGAAGGAAGAACCTATAGGAGTAATGACCAAAGAACGATTGAGACAATACGTATATCTCATAAAAG
>Ga0247720_100120_pt1 | contig 38501 bp, 31 predicted proteins | sample MSEWel2015_12_15_FD_189078 | JGI IMG/M metagenome (GOLD analysis project Ga0247720, IMG submission 189078) | Subsurface sediment microbial communities from gas well in West Virginia, United States - MSEEL Well Study Marcellus 3H_2015_12_15 | ecosystem: Environmental > Terrestrial > Deep... | reverse complement strand
TCGATATTTGATAATTTGCATTCCTGCAAAACATAATGGCCTCATCCCTTTTCCTAGGATTTGATACCATTATTATATCATATTTTGCTATATTTGTTTATATTTTCTAGCTTTTTGTGGGACAATCTATATATTATTTTCATTTAAATGCAATTCCGCACAGTTGATGAAATCGAGATTTGTTTCCAGTATCATTCGTTTTTTCTTTAAAAACGCTTTATAAAACTCGGGTGTCATCGGGCTTTCGATACCCACGCTCTTAATATATTTTTTGGCAATTGCAATATTTTCAATGACCTTGTCCGAACAGTTGGAAGCAGCCAGGTTGAAGCGTATCTCGTCAAGGCCGGCTTCCCCCAGTGCTTTCAACGTCTCTTCGGTAGCTAAAGTGCCATTGGTGTATAGGTGCTGGTAGATCCCGGCATCGCTAAATTTCTTTATAACCGAATAATATTTTTCTATTTCAATAAATGGCTCTAAATAAACATACGAAACGCCAGTAGGCTTCTGGTAGATGGAAAGAAGCAAGTCAATATCCTTCTCGTAAAATTTAGTGCCCCCTATTTCCCACACATCCTCACCCACCGGAGGGATATCATCCAGCTGTCCATAATCGTAACAGAACTTGCAATTTAAATTGCATTTATTGGTCTTTCTAATCGCATTCAGGCCGGTGCCAAACAAACAGGAAATGCATCCTTTAGGAAATTTATCGTCGTTTCCCACATAATAAGTTCTGTTTTTCAAAGTTTTCAAACCTCTAATTTGAGACATTAACAAATCATTTCTATGTTCAACTGCAGCCTCAATCTGTGCAAAAGTAGAATTAATTATTTCTTGATGTTTTGCGCTTATCTCCTCATCTTCCGGCAGCTGCGCAAAAAACTCAAACCACATCAGCGCATCTTTCTTTGAAATCTTCATGACTGTCCTCCCCTAGTACATCTTGGCTTTATAAATTTAAATTGTATCATTTAAATTTCTTAAGTGCAAATTTTTATTTAATGATAAAATTATTTTTCTAGGGATTAAATTTACAATGAGGATAAATATAAAATAGGGACAAAGTACTTGTCCCCATTATATATCTAGTACAACCTTATCTTCAACAAAAATATATCAAAATTGAATCTTAATCATTACTCATCTTTTCCATGCATGATAGGGGTGAGGAAGTAAGGAAAACATAGCACTAAAACTTTAAAAAAGCTTCGGTGCGTTGATCTCACCTGGGTTTCATATGCTCTTATGAGCACAAAATTGAAAATTTATAATTGATTATCTCCATTTTTATCGAATAAAATTCGTTCTGCAAAATTCTTCTTTTTCTGGCAGACCATATTGCTTTTTTCCCAGAGCAATGCTTTTCATGAGAAAGGCCATATTCCGTGCCAGCACACGCATGGTTTGCAAGCCTTCCTCATCCTGAACAGCCTCGCCGACTTCCCTGCCATGGACACCGTTCCAATATTGGCTAGAAGCCACTGGCATTCCAGAAATTGTAAAATACTTGTTCAACTCATCAAAAGTAGCGGTAATACCACTACGACGTGCTACTACAACGCTGGCCCCCACCTTCATGGTCTTGTCAAATGGGGTGCTGTAGAATAGGCGGTCAAGGAAAGAAATCAGGGTGCCGTTAGCAGAACCATAATACACAGGACTGGCAATCACCAAACCATCTGCTTCCTTAAACTTTGGAGCCACTTCATTGACTATGTCATCAAAGACGCATTTCCCGTTTTTTTTACAGAAATAGCAAGCGATACAGCCGCGGACGTCCTTATCCCCAATTTGGACAGTTTCCACTTCGATGCCCTCTGTCTGAAAAATTTTCTTCATTTCTTGCAATGCAATGGCGGTATTGCCGTCTTTGCGTGGACTTCCATTTATCATTAGCACCTTCATGATCAATCTCACCTCATTTCAATTTTTGCAGTCATCGGTAACCGGTGCCGGTCATTCACAATTCCCATTTTCCCCAAGTAAAGCAATTTTAGCATGAGCGAACCATTCGGCTCAAAACTTATAAGGCTCTTCTTTCCCGAAGTTCATCTTCTATCACGTCTTCCCCAACCCCTACAAGCTTCGTTGATAACCCGCAGTGCGCTCATTTCATATCAAACATTGCCTAATATGCCTGTACATAATACTATAATAAACTTTAAAGTTCACTCTAAATCAAGAGATTTTTTGATTTTTTCACTCTAAGCGCTGCTTCCTTTTTTCCATTTTCCCCTCCCAGACTCTATACAGTCCATCTCCCAATGCCTATATTCGCTATGTTCTCTTGCTCCTTCAGGTTACTCATCTATCCGTTTTACCTCAATATCTCTTATCCGCCTACCAACTCGCCTGTACTTTCCCTTACTACTTCTTCCTTCCCGTGGAAAATCCCTCTTTGTCACATTCAGCAGTAAGTTACGGTCTATTTAGCTCATGAGTTATTATAGCTGGGCTGACACCCATTATCTGTGCTATCTACCTCTTAGCCAGTTTTTGATTCTTTGGCTGCTTACTGTTCTTCTTCACTATTGTTTCTAGTTCTTCTTGTTCTTCAGAGGTTAAGTGTTCACCCTTCTTACGACTTTTGATACAATATACTTGCTCATGATGCTTCTTTTCTGTTTTTTGGAAAATAACATTTTAGCAGAGAAGCGTCATGAGCTCTAGTTTTTTATTACTGTTTCATTTAATTTTACAACTCGCCGTTACAATTTCGAATAATTGATTAATTATCTCATGGTTTATCGCTTGATTATAATCTATGGGATACAGCAATTCTGCTAGTAACATAAGTTCATTCTGATATTCACTGTGCTTACTTGCCAATGCAAAAGATGCATTAATTACAGCATTTAAATATAAGTCCACCTTTTTTCCTGAATAGAAAAGGACAGAATATTCTAATGAATCTTTTTTTACCTTTTTGATAGCGTAGCGTGCATTATGATATGCAGGCCCATCCTGAGCTGTACTACTTGCATTTTCAATTCTTACGTTCCATTCCCCAATACCCATTCCTGCTCTGACTTCAACGGGAAAAATGAGCATGCAAAACATTCTTAAATAAAGATATGCCGCCTGTGGTGATGAGAATAGACCTTGAATCTCATCTCCTGCGCTAAAATCAACATCTTTCGCCAATGAACCTGAGAAAATTTCATTTAAACTGCGTATTACCGAAGCAATATAGTGTTGTATGGAGGCTCTTACTTCCGGTTTATATGATCTAGATTTTTTTAAATCTATTATCAACGCGGTGTAGTTTTCCATAACATCTCCTCCATTAATATTGTAACATAATCAAGTAACAATGCAACCATTATTGGTTGCTTTGCAGAAAAGAAACCAATAATGGTTGCTAAACACGACATCGCCATCAACCATACGCACGCCTTACAGAATGATATTGTACAAGTATCCAAGTTGTTCCTATATTCTATTGAAAACAGGAGCTTTCACGAGCACGGAACCCCCGTGAAAATCGCTGACGTTTTCGACCGCCGTAACAGGCATTGTTGCCAAAACAGAAATGGCACGTATTCCTAGATATCCTGCATATTATTTAGCCCCCCTTAATCTCCACATGTGGCATACCAGCACCTCTTTGACAACGGAATATCTTATTAGAAGCTATTCTATTACCTTCTCCCTCATCTTCCCTATCAGCTTTAATACCCCGGCCTCCAACTTAATGAGGTCCTCTTCTTTTGGCGCTCCTTCAAACTCCACTGATTCGATGAAATCCCAATTCATCTTATTTCTTTCAATTATTTCTTTCAGTTCCTTTTCTGCACCGCCAGACCATCCATATGACCCAAATCTAAATGCAACCTTGCCCGTAATCCTCTTCCTGCCAAGCTCATTTAAAGCTTCCGCAACCGGTGGAAAAAGCTTGTATTCATAAGTGGGTGCCGCAATGATTATCCCCGCGGATTTGAAAACAGTTGCGATCATTTCGCTATTGCTCCTTAACGGCATCTCCAGCTTGCTGTATTTGATTCCCTCTCTTTTGAGTATCCCTTCAACGTAATCAACCGCCTTTGCAGTCATCCCATACATTGATCCCCATAATATAGTGACTTCATTCTTGCCCGCCCCTTCGGCATAGAGGGAAAATCTGGAATAATCATCTATGATCTTTTGAGGATTTTTCCTGTAAACCGGGCCATGACCGGGTGCTATAATATTTATTTCCAGTGTTTTTGCCTTCTCAATTGCCTTCCGCAAACTGGGCGTAAAGGTTGCCATAACATTGGAATAATACCTTATCCCTTCAAGCTCAAAAAAGTCTATCTCTTCGGGCGTCAGCTCATCATCGAAGCAATGGTCCCCCATCCTGCCAAATGCTCCAAACATATCACATGAGAACAGGGTTTTTGTGCTTCTTTCATAGGTATACATGGTGTCTGGCCAGTGAACGTTTGGTACCGGATGAAAACTCAATACCTTTCCCTTCCCAAGGTCTAAAGTATCCCCTTCCCTCACAATCCTTACTTTGTCCTCACCATAAAAGGAAGTCACCATCTTTGCAGCTTTATCAGTACATATTATCGTAAAATCATCCTTAATTTTTCGGAAGTTTGAAATCCAGCCCGAATGGTCTGGTTCCATATGATTGACAATCAGATAATCGATACTATCGGGATTAACACCTATTTCTTCCAAATTTTTATAAAGGGTTTCAGGCACCCCATCCCAACCGATTACGCCATCAATTATTGCAGTCTTTTCTCCCTGGACTATATAGGAGTTAAGAGTCACTCCATTTGCAATTTCCCACATTCCCTCAAATAGCAGATAAATAATACTACATTTTGTAAAATCATTTGTGATATAATTCAAAGTAGTACAATACACACAAAATAACAAATAAAGGGGGATTTTGTCATGAAGTATTATGTAGACGTAAATGCCGAGAGGGACGGTGACGGTTCCAAGGAAAGGCCATTTAAACGCATCAACGATGCTGCAAAGGTGGCGCTTCCCGGAGATGAAATATTGGTAGCTCCTGGGATTTACCGGGAGTATGTAGACCCAGTTCATTCCGGCACCGAAGATGCCCGTATCACTTATACTAGTATTGTACCTCTCGGTGCTGTGATTACCGGAGCAGAACAGGTAAAAACTTGGAAGCATTACGAAGGAAATGTCTGGGTATGCCGCATCCCAAACAGCTTCTTCGGCGATTACAATCCCTATACTACCTTTGTATTTGGAGACTGGTATTTCGCTAGGCCACTTAAACACACTGGCTGCGTTTTCTTAAATGACAAAGCGATGTATGAGGCCTCCACTTTGGAAGAATGTCTCAAAGGCGAAGTTTATGAGTACAGCTGGGTACCGGAAGAATCCATTTATAAGTGGTATACAGAACAGGACCCTGAAACCGATGAAACAATCATTTATGCCAATTTCCAAGGGCTGAATCCAAATGAGGAAAATGTAGAAATCACCGTACGCCGCAGGTGCTTTATGCCATCGAAGCCAGGCGTCAGCTATATCACCGTCAGAGGATTCAAGATCGATAAAGCAGCTACCACCTGGGCACCGCCAGCAGCTTTTCAGGACGGCATGATCGGCCCTCACTGGAGCAAGGGCTGGATCATAGAAGACTGCGAAATTTCAAACAGCAGGTGTGCGGGCATTTCCCTGGGCAAATACTATGATCCTGACAACGACCATTATTTCACAAAGAAACACGTAAAAAGTCCTACACAGATGGAACGCGACGCGGTTTGCCGCGGCCAATATCACGGTTGGCTGAAAGAAAAAGTCGGCAGCCATATAATTCGCCGCTGCAACATCCACCACTGTGAACAGGGCGGCATCATTGGCAGGATGGGCGGTGCATTCAGCATCATCGAAGACAACCATATCCATCATATAAACAATATGCAGGAGCTTGGTGGAGCAGAAATCGCCGGGATAAAGCTGCATGCGGCCATCGATGTGATCATACGCCGCAACCATATCCACCATTGCACAATGGGGATCTGGTGCGACTGGGAAGCACAGGGCACGCGCATTACACAGAACCTGCTCCATGATAACCAGCGGCCGCCGCATGTCAAAAAGCTTGAAGGAAATATGGATTCTCAAGATATATTTGTTGAAGTCAGCCATGGTCCAACGCTGATCGATAACAATATACTGCTTTCAGAGGTCAGCCTTCGCTTTGCAACCCAAGGCGTGGCTTTGGTTCACAATCTCATCTGTGGTGCATTTACCTCAGTTGGCAGGGGAACCGGTTGGCGTTACACGCCATACCACATACCACACCGTACGGAAGTGATGGGCTTTATGACCATTCTCCACGGCGACAACCGTTTCTACAACAACATATTTGTCCAGAAGTGGCCAGCTGAAGACCATAGGGACCATAACGATCATGACTCACAACAGACCATCCGGGAAAACAAGCAGGTTGGCACCCACGTTTTTGACGAGTACCCAACCTACGATGAATGGATTGCCCAATTCGACTTTTCTAAGCCTCCAGACATGAGAGCTTTAGAACCTGTACACTTTGGTCATTTGCCGATCTGGAGTGAAGGAAATGCATACTTGAATGGTGCCCAACCATGGAAAAAGGAAAAGAATTACCTGCTGGTTGAAAAAGGCGATGGGGAGATTAAGGTCGAACTGGTGGAAAGGGACGGCCACTATTATCTGGTCACAAATATATTCGATTACATAAAAGATTTCAACGTACGGATGATCAACACTCAGGTGCTCGGCAAAGCGTTCGAACCGGAACAATACTTTGAAAACCCTGATGGAACGCCGATACGCTTTGATACAGACTACTTTGGAAATCATCGTGGCCTGCAAGTCATCCCGGGTCCCTTTGCATCGCCTTCTAACGAGATTAAAGTATTATAATCATCGATACAAGCGTTATATGTAATAAATAAGTGGACGTCTCATCTCCGGGATATTAACGAAAAAGCTTTATCAATGCCGGAGGGAGACGTCCTTTTTTATCATCGTCCTTAACACCACTTTTATCATCGTCCTTAACACCACTTACTCCACGTACAAAAGCTCTTAAGTAATTCGGTTGTAGAAATATTTCGTATCACAAACGCGAGCGCAAGCACCAAAAAAGCAATACGACCACATTTGTGCCGCTTGGATTTGCCTGCCGGAAGCCAAATAACTATCGCTGTTACAGTTAACACGATACTCGCTCAGTTAAGTCCATATAATTGTGTAACCGAGTCTCCGCATGTAAAAAACAGGCAATTTAATTACATTTATTACCAAAAGGATTATTGAATTTTATGTCGAATATATATCCCCTGTATAAAGATGCAGGGGTGATTGTGAATGGATATAAACGATGTTAAGAGCATTATAGCATACAATGCCTCCAGTATACCAGTATTGTTTGAGATGTGCCGTATTGCAAAGATAGCAGAAACTGTCAACGATATGGTGGAGTGGAAGTCTGATAATGCTAAGGTTTCACCAGGGTTTCTAATAGAGGTATTGGTAGTAACCATAATGCATAGGAGACAGCCTCTATGGAAGATTGAAGAGTACTGGAAAAAACAAAAGCTTGAATTCATGTTAGAGGATAGCGGTATCACAGTAGAACAATTAAACGATGATGCATTTGCTCGTGCTTTAGACAAACTACAGACAGTAAACATGAAAGAGCTTGTCAGTCGTATATGTCTTAACATGTTAAAGGCCCATAATTTAACTATAGAGAGCCTACATTTGGATACAACATCTATTTCTGTAGAAGGGTTGTATGAAGTAGATGAAGAAGACGACTTTATAATCTGCTATGGTTACAGCAAAGATAATAGGCCTGACCTTAAGCAATTCAAGATAGGGGCAGCAGTACAGCAGAGTGGACTTCCTGTAATGGGTCAGCTTTTATCTGGCAACAAATCAGATCGTGAATGGAACCCAGAGGCGATAAAGGAAATGAAGGTATTTTTTGAGGGGCAACAATATAGAGATATTATATTTGTGGGGGATTCTGCGACTGTATCTTCATATGAATCGTTAAGGCAGCTGGAGGGTATACGGTTTATATCACGTTTACCTGAGAACTTTTCGTGTGTTTCAGAGTGGAAAGAGAAGGCGTGGCAGGGGGTAAATTGGGAAGAAGTAGGGACATTAAGTGAGTCTTCACGTAAGGGAGCAGCAGAATACAGGATTTATGAATTTGTGGAGGCTATAGATGGGAAGCCGTATCGATTTGTATTAGTACATACAAACTCGTTAAGGGAGCAGAAGATAAAGACATTGCAGAAGCGGTGGGAGAAAGAGAAGAGGGAGCTTGAGAAGGAGGCTAAGAGTATAGGCAAGAGAGCATTTGCATGTGTTGAAGATGCAATGCGGGAGAGTGCGGCTTTTATGGAAAAAGTTGAGTCTTTACATTATAATGTAGAAGCTCATATAGAAGAGAAGGTTAGCCGTAGGTATAGTAGAAGAGGGAGGCCTGGTACGGAAGATAGTTATGAGGAGACAGTAAGCTACTATGTAAAGCATACTATAGGTGAGAGGGATGATATGGCATGTGAAAAAGACTTATTTATGGAATCGACATTTGTTCTTATTACTTCAGTTATGGATAGAGAAAAATATCCTGGATGGAGGATACTGGCGGAATATAAAGGGCAAAGTTCAATAGAGCAGGCATTTAAGTTTTTAAAAAGTCCAGTGTATTTAGGGCCAGTATATTTGAAGAAACCTGAGCGAGTAGAAGCGATGGGGTATGTGTTTATACTTGTTTTGCTAATAGCGTCTTATTTAGAGTATAGAGTAAGGAAAGCTTTGAGGGACAGAGGTGAATATTATATTCAGCCTAATGGTCAAAAATCAACTCGTCCATCGGTTAGGACTATACTTGAGGTATTGGAGACTGTGTTGGTTATATATTTCAATGGCAATCTATATTTACCAAATGATACTTCACCAAAGATATTGAAGATGCTAGAATGGTTGGGATTTAGTCCTGATATTTACACCAGAAAAATAAATCCCATTTTTTGACATGCGAAATGTGGGTTTTATTGTAAAAAGTAATTTTTATTAAGATAAAAATACCTTACATCAAAAACTTCACATCTATCCTGTCTCCACAACCCCTACAAAAATAAACGTTATCTAACCTGTCAACTCAACCCTATCACTTTCAGGGCAGTTGATATGTTACCGCAAACAATAAAAATAAGGGTTTTCTGACATTATTTCTTCCGGCAAAGTAACCGTGAGAAAAACCTAATGTCTGGAAACCCTTTATTTATCAGTATTTTGAGCTCTCCTATTTCTCAACCCTTGACATCAACGTCACGCACTCAACGTGCGTCGTATGCGGGAACATGTCCACCGGCTGCACCTCAATCACCCGATATTCCTGCTCAGTTAAAAGCTTCAAATCCCTTGCAAGGGTTGCTGGATTGCATGAAACATACACAATTCTCTGCGGTGCCATACGGATTAATGCTTCCAATACCCCTGCCTCACATCCTTTTCTGGGTGGGTCGAGCACCACCACATCGGCACGCAAACCAGAATCCACCAGCTTCGGGATGACTTCTTCAGCCTTTCCGGTTATAAACTCAACGTTTGCAATACCGTTTATTCTGGCATTTTCCCATGCATCCTGTACCGCCTGGGGCACTTCCTCTATACCATACACCTTTGCAGCACTGCGCGCCAGAAAGAGCGAAATGGTCCCTATTCCGCTGTACAGGTCTATAACAGTCTCCCTACCCGTTAAACCGGCGTATTCCAGTGCTTTGCTGTACAAAATCTCTGTTTGTGCCGGATTTACCTGAAAAAATGAAAGCGGCGATATCTTAAAGGTTAACCCGGCCAATATATCAACTATATATCCTTGTCCCCACAGAGTAATATTCTCATCGCCCAATATTACATTGGTCTTCTTAGAATTTATATTCTGTACAATGCCGGTTATACCTGGTATATTGTTCCTTAAAAGCTCAACCAGCTTGTCCTTGTAGGGCAGGTATCTCCCGTTTGTTACAATAATCACCATAAGCTGTCCGGTTTTAAATCCCACCTTAGTTACAACATGGCGGATAATTCCATGGTGAGCATTTTCATCATATACAGGGACATTATACTTTTCTATGAATTTTCTTGTAATCTCGATAACCCTATCATTAACTTGATGATTAATGATGCACCTATCTATATCAACAATATCATGGCTTCTAGGTACAAAGAAACCAATAGATAGTGAACCGCCAGTCATTCCTACAGGAAACTGGGCCTTATTGCGGTATCTCCAGGGTTGCTGCATGCCTATAGTGTTATGTATTTTTACGCCTGTAATTTTCCCTATGCGCTCCAAAGCATCACGCACCCTACGGGTTTTAAACTCAAGCTGGCGATTGTATGAAAGGTGCTGAAGAGAACACCCACCGCATCTTTTTGCATAAGGGCATGGTGGAAGCATCCTATCCGGAGAGGGAATGATTATCTTCAATAGCTCACCATATCCATAGTTCCTGCCTGCTTTCACAGCTCTGATCCTGACTCTCTCACCAGGCAGCGCGCCTTCTACAAACATGGTAAATCCATCTATGCGTCCTATGCCCTCTCCATCGACGCTTATATCGTCAACATTCATTTCATATTCCTGGTTTTCTTTAACTGGAATCCTTTTTTGTTTCATCTATTACTTTCACCCTACTTCTATAATTGAGTACTTATTTATTGTTATGTTGCTGCAATAGTAATGCAAGAAAAATACCAAAGAAAACTGGCATCAACCTTAACTTATTTTAGCACATCCTATCGTATAAATTCATCCTTTATCACAAAATTTTAGCACAAGATAGAGCTTACCGTGCTAAAAACATAGAATTCCTTAAACGCCAAAAATAAGATACAAAAAGGGGCCTAACATAAACATGCTGGCCCCTTTTATCAACATTTAAAATGTTCATACAGGTATGCAGATCCTTTGACCTATCTGCAGCCTGTTGGGATCCACACCCGGATTGGCTGCCATGATGGCTTCTACAGTAGTATTAAACCTCCTGGCAAGGTTGAAGAAGGTATCACCTGCTCTTATTATATATGGCGTGGTACCGGCTGGGCATACAGGTGATACAGCGGTCGGTATGCATATCCTCTGACCAATCAGCAGGCCTTGTGGATCTACACCCGGATTGGCTGCCATCAAAGCTTCAACAGTGGTATTGAATCTCCTTGCAAGAGAGAAAAATGTGTCTCCAGCCCTGACGGTATACACAAACGTCCCAGGTGGACATACGGGCTGGGGAACAGCCAACGGTATACAGATAACCTGCCCTACCCTCAAATTCTGAGGATCAATACCCGGGTTGGCTTCAATGAGATCGTCTACCGAAACATTGAAACGGCGTGCAATCGCAAACAGGGTATCACCCGGCCTGATGGTGTAGAAATTCCCTTCGGGACAGGGCGGGAATTGCGGCTGCATAGGTATGCATATTCTCTGGCCAATCTGCAAACGGTTAGGGTCAACCCCGGGATTTGCAGAAATAATCGCAGCCACCGTTGTATTAAACCTTCTCGCAAGAGAAAAGAAAGTATCTCCCGGCCTAATGATATAAGGCATAGTACCAGGAGGACATTGCTGCAAAGCATAATAGTCCATAGGGTATTCCATCGTTCCATTACCTCCCCCTTTTGCGTTACTACTTTACTACAATATATTCAGGGAAGTAAGGAACTGTTACCCATCAGGCTTACTTTTGCAATCATTTATGCTCTCATTATATCTTCAACATAACGCTTCAGATTTTCCGCTCCTATTGCAATGCCGGTAATGGGGTCTTCAATACCCTCAAATTCAATGGACAAAAATCCATTATACCCTGCATTTTTCAATAGATTCAGGCACTGAACAACCGGCACATCCCCATGCCCTATGATAGCACCGCGAAGATAATTGCCACCTCTGGATTTAAACCATCCTTTCCCTGGATTTGGAAGCATGCCTGACTTTACATGGAAGTCCTTCACATGTACGTGAAAGACGTAAGGAAGCAGCCTTCCAACTGCCTTTACCGGATCCTCATCTGCACACAGGAAATTCCCGATATCCAACAGCACGCCAAAGTTAGGGTGATTGACGGCATTCACCAACTTCTCAACTCGATCGCTGTCCTGGCAGAAAAATCCGTGGTTTTCCACCGTAGTCTTAATCCCGAGCTCCTGGGCAAACTCCGTAACCGCTCGACAACCCTCTGCCAACCTGGGCAAAGCATCGTCAAATCCTCTGGCACCACGGTATTCTTTTGGAAATCCCCAGGTGGCATCATGGCGCATGCATGGCACTCCCAGCGCCTTTGCAACCCTGACCTCTTCCTTTACCCTTTCTATCTCCTTCTCGAGGTCACCGTTTGAACCGTTGATAAAATCGGCGGACACGGCATAGTTTATAATTTTGATACCGAGCTTTTCAGCCTCTTCTTTTACCCTTGCGGCATATGTAAGCAAAGTCTCGCCTTCCGGTGGAGCAGATAAGCCGGCAAATTCTACTGCCTCGAACCCCATCTCCTTCGCTTTTTTTAACACCTCTAGCGAATCTAACTTACAGCGGCTGTAGCTGTAGGAACTGACCCCCAGCTTCATATTTTTCCCCCCATCTTTAATTAAAAATGATTTTGTTCATTTCCTCCAAACAGCCCCACGTGAACTACCAACCACCATATGATAAAATTATGGAGCTGTTTAAAGCCATCTTCATATAATCTTTAGCCGCCTGAAGCCATACTATTTATCCCAGTCGAAATTTCACCTTGCGAGCCCCAACTATCCTGCCGTTATCATTTTTGATCTCGCCGGGGAAGGCCTCCCTAAGCCTTTGAATGGTATCCTTGTTGTCATAGCCGATCTGCTCAAGTATAGCTGCAATGATGATACCCCACTCGTCGGAAGAGCCATCCTCAATTTTAAGCACAAAGCCCAGCCTCTCTTTCTTAAGGCCAAAACAATAAACCCCCATGGCTCCCCCTTTGGCCACTATGTTGTCGTCCTGCAGCAGCAGAGAACAAACGCGATTGGTACCGGCTATCATTTCGGGATAAGCATTCATAAGCCTGGTTATCTTTTCCACAGCGGATCTAATCTGCGCATCCCTGATAAGGTCAGGACAGGCCAATCTGAGATATGCATTGGCAATGAAAATAAGGGGCATAGCAAACACCGGAACGCCGCAACCATCGACTCCAATCTGGATATCCTCTTCAGGATAACCGGAGATTATAGCGATGTGCTCCCTAATGAGCTGCTGAACGGGGTGATCGATGCTCCAGTAATCCTCCATTTTATATCCCAGCTCTTTGCACAGCATCAATATCCCCAAATGCTTGCCCGCGCAGTTGTGATATATTCTCCTGGGCTCGGCGCTGCATATCAACAGGTCCTCCGGAATGCCTGTCTTATTCATTATGGATTCAAGCACCTCTATATGGAAGGGTTCAGCCATATGAGATGCACACAGTATCGCGGCTTCCCTTCCTGTCAACCCATATTTTTCATCCAGAGCCAGCTTAAATACCGGGATGGCCTGAATGGGTTTAGCAGTAGAGCGCATAAATGTTACCCGCTCAGGTTCCCCTACTGAATAGACCACCTCGCCGCTATCCGAAATGCCACATATAAACCCCCTGTGCACGTTTTCCACTATTTCCCCTCTGTATTCTTCAACCAATACCTCGCTCAAATTATTCACCTCTCCAAACATTCCATAAAAAATCTATACAGCTCAGGGTCTTCTTTCTTTATATTAACAGGCTTGAGGTTTGCGTCTGTAATTGCATGCACCGTATAACCTTCTGCCAGCAATCCCCCATCCTCTTCCCTTATCACTTCATATTCCATCTTCAACCTTACACCCTTGAAATCAGCCATGCGTGTGCGTACGATAACGGTATCGTCATATTTGGCCGGTTGCTTGTAAAAACATCGGGTTTCTATAACCGGCAACATCCACCCTTTTTCTTCCATGCTGCGGTAGGTCATGCCTCTTGCACGCATGTATTCGCTTCTTCCAATCTCAAACCAGGTGTAATAATTCGAATGATGAACCACGCCCATCTTATCGGTCTCTTTATACCGAACTCTAATCTTTGTATCAACTGCAGGCATCGTATCATCTCCAAAAAACACAGATAACATTATAAATTAGTGCAAATTAAATGGACAATATCTTTGCCAGCTCATACATCCCATGATCAAACTCTTTTTTCATCGACAGCGCTTCATCGATGTCATAGTCAACTATCTGAGAGCCGCGTATTGCAACCACCCTGTTGCTCTTCCCGCTGAGCAGCAACTTGACGGCATATGCCCCCATTCGGCTGGCAAGTATTCGATCTGCAGCCGTAGGACTGCCACCGCGCTGGATATGCCCTAGTACAGTGACTCTGACCTCAAGCCCTGTCTTCTCCTCAATCTCCTTGGCCAGCTGGAATGAATTCTTTGTACCCTCGGCCACTATCAAGATATAGGATACCTTTCCTCTGTTTTTCCCTTCGATGAGTATTCTGCATATATTATCAACGTTAAAAGGTATCTCGGGTACGATTATATCCTCCGCTCCGCCAGCCAGCCCCGCATACAACGCTATGTCGCCCGCATTACGCCCCATGACTTCAATGATATTGACCCTCTCGTGGGACGTTACGGTATCGCGAATTTTGTTTAAGGCGTCGAGAACAGTGTTCACGGCCGTATCAAAGCCAATGGTAAAATCTGTGCAGGCTATATCATTATCAATGGTACCGGGAATCCCTATGGTGGGTACGCCCATCTTGCTCAGATCCCTTGCGCCTCTAAAAGAGCCATCGCCACCTATGACTATTATCCCGTCGATGCCAAAGATCTTGATAATGTTATATGCCTTCTTCAAGCCTTCCTCTGTTTTAAACTCCTCGCATCGAGCGGTGTGCAATATGGTCCCCCCGCGGTGTATGATCTCGCCCACAGATGCCACATCCATCTCCTCGATTTCACCGCGAATCAACCCATTAAAGCCCCTTTTTATCCCTAAAACACGCACTTTATTATAAATTGCCGTTCTCACAACCGCACGGATGGCAGCGTTCATCCCTGGAGCATCTCCACCACTGGTCAAAACGCCTATCGTTTTCATGTATCTTATTCCCCCTATTCATGGAATGGAAGAAATATACAATTTCTTTCGCAGGTCTCTATATGCAACACACCTTATAGATACTTATTTTCCATCAATACCTTATGAGCTTCGCTTGCTTCAGACTTCGGAACCATTATCTTATAATAATTGTCCTCGGGCGCAACATTTTTGTATATGGGTTTTATCTTAATCAAAAACCCTTCTTTTGTCAAGAGATCCCCTATCTTTTCGGACATCTCCTTACCCTGGGCCATATACACTACCACCCACATTGCAAGGTCCTCCTTCTTGGGGAGACAGTCAATCCTGGTCCCTGCCGGATATCAGTTCTCCATACTTTGTCAAAATCCTCGCTTTGCCCCGTATCTTAATAGCCGAGGTGTTCTCGGTAAACTGTGCTATCATCACCTCGCCTTTATCCAGCTTCTCGGTGTGATGAAACTTGGTATCTTTGCCTCTGGTCATGCCAATGATGCTCACTCCGTCTTCCTGCGCCAAAACGCATATATAGTCGCCCAGAACAGCCTGGTCATCCATAGCTATCCCTCCTTAAGCTCGATAGTTTTAAACATTATCCTATTAATTTTACGCAGTTTTGTCCCAAAACATCCGATAAAACTTTTAACAGTTCAGGGTGCCCTTCGACCCACAGGTCCCTGTTTGCCAGAAATTTTTTCCCCGTCGCCTCTATAAACAGATATACGGGAATATTTCCGCGGTATCGGCGTAAAATGGGGCATATCTGCCGGTTTATGTCTATTTTGCTCCCTTTTTCAATCTTCAAATACAGCCTTTTATTTTTTGAAGTGCTGACAAGGGGCTGTACTTCATTTAATATAATTTTGGGCTCTTCATCTTCTCTGATGCTGAGCCTGCCATTTATTATCACCGCGCTGTCCTCCTCAAGCAACGGCCGGTATTTTTCATATGCGCTCGGGAAAACTATGACCTCCACGCTGCCGTATAAATCCTCCAGCGTGATAAACGCCATTATCTCATCGTTGCGGGTGGTTTTCAACTTTCTGCTCACGATAATTCCGCCTATTGTGAACGGCGAACCATCGGTAAGTTCGCTGTTTATCACAATGGACTCGTGTTCGGATTCGCCTTCTGGTATCTTTAGACCTCGCAATTCCAGGGTGGTATTCATGTCATCCAGTATATCCTTAAACTCGCTTAAGGGATGTCCGCTTATATATATGCCCGTCACCTCTTTTTCCATATTGAGGCGGACCTTTAAAGGAAATTCCTCTATCTGCGGCAACAGGTCATGATTTAACTTTTCGACCTCAGCATGATAGCCGGCTTCAAAAAGCGAAAGCTGTCCCTCAACGTTTTTCCTGCGCTCCTGGTTTATGCTGTCCAGTATCTTTTCATAAACCGCCATCAACTGCGAGCGGTAAACCTTCAGAGAGTCAAACGCTCCGCATTTTATAAGGCTCTCTACCATTTTCTTGTTAATTGCACTGCCGTCTACCTTCCTGCAGAAGTCGGTAAAGCTTTTAAATTTTCCTTTCTTTTCCCTTGCCTCTATAATGGCATCGATGGCCGCCAGGCCCACATTTTTTACAGCCGCTAGGCCAAACCTTATCTTGTTGCCCACCACCGTAAATTTGGCATGGCTTTCGTTTACATCGGGTGGCAGCACCTCAATGCCCTTTTTCCTGCAGTATTGAATATATGCGGCCACCTTGTCGGTATTGTTCATCACGCTGGTCATCAGGGCAGCCATGTACTCAACCGGATAATGGTATTTAAGCCACGCCGTCCTGTAAGCAACCAGCGCATAGGCAGCCGCATGCGACTTGTTGAAGGCATATTTTGCAAACTCGGCCATGGTATCAAAAATTCGGTTGGCCTTGTCCTCGGGAATACCTCTTCTGACAGCCCCAGGTATTATCACATTGCCATTTTCATCCTCAAGGCCGTATATAAAGTTGCGCCTTTCTTCTTCCATGATCTCGGCTTTCTTTTTGGCCATAGCCCGCCTGACCAGGTCGGAACGCCCCAGCGAATACCCAGCCAGGTCCCTTACGATCTGCATAACCTGCTCCTGATATACTATGCAACCATAGGTGACGCCAAGCACGGAAGCCAGCGATTCGTGTATATACTCTATGGCCTCTGGATGGTTTTTGTTATGGATATACTGTGGTATCTGGTCCATGGGGCCAGGACGATAAAGCGATATGCCTGCGATTATATCTTCAAAAGTGCTGGGCTTTAGCTCTTTAAGAAACTGCCTCATGCCGGCGCTTTCCAGCTGGAACACGCCGTCGGTATCCCCTTCAGATAGCATATCATAGACCCCCTCGTCATCAAGGGGGATGTTCTCGATGTCCACTTCTTTCCCTGTATTGTTCTTGATAAGCTCCAGAGTATCCCTTATAACTGTCAGGGTGCGCAGGCCAAGGAAGTCCATCTTTAAAAGCCCCAGCTGCTCCAGCGTACCCATGGGAAACTGCGTGGTTATACAATCGTCGTTCTTTTGTAAGGGAACGTATTTCGTCAAAGGCTCCTTGGATATCACCACGCCTGCTGCATGGGTTGAAGCGTGCCGCGGCAGGCCTTCAAGCTTTCTCGAAGTGTCAATGAGCTTTTTAACGCGCGAGTCCTGTTCGTAAAGCCTCCTCAGTTCGGGATTTGTTTCCAAAGCCCGCTGGATTGTCATGCCCAGCTCAAAAGGCACCATCTTCGCGATCCTGTCCACTTCCGCATAGGAAAAATTGAGCGCCCTGCCCACATCCCTTATTGCAGCCCGCGCTGCCATGGTACCAAAGGTGATGATTTGCGCCACCTTATCCTCGCCGTATTTCTCGGTTACGTAGTCTATTACCTCCTGGCGCCTTTCAAAGCAAAAATCCACGTCTATGTCGGGCATGGTAACCCTTTCGGGATTTAAAAACCGCTCAAACAGCAGGTTGTAACGCAGGGGATCGATCTGCGTTATATCCAGAACATAAGCCACAATGCTGCCGGCCGCGCTCCCACGGCCGGGGCCCACCATAATTCCCCTCTCCCGTGCAAATCTTATGAAATCCCATACTATCAAAAAATAATCCACATAGCCCATCTGCTCGATCACGCTGAGCTCGTATTCCAGGCGTTCTTTTGCTTCCTGAGTTACCGGCGAATACTTTCTTTTCAGCCCTTCATAGCACAGATGCCTCAGGTACTCGGCCGCCGTATACCCTTCTGGCACGTCGTACTTTGGCAAATGTATGGTATTGAAATCGAAATCCACTTTACACCGCTGTGCTATGGCAACCGTGTTGGCAATGCCCTCCGGACAATCCTTAAACAGATTCATCATCTCGTCGGGGGATTTAAGATAAAATTGATCAGTCTCAAATCTCATGCGATTAGGTTCATCGACGGTGCTGCCCGTCTGTATGCACAGCAGTATATCGTGAACTTCAGCGTCTTCCCTGTCGATATAATGGACATCGTTGGTAACTACTACAGGAATCCCTGTCTCCCTGCTTAAGGCCAGAAGGCCTTCATTTACAATGCGCTGCTGCTCTATCCCGTGATTTTGCAGCTCTAAATAGAAATTTCCTTTCCCGAAAATCCCCTCAAGGCGCAGAGCCAGCTCTTTTGCCTGATTATACTGGCCACCGAGCAATAACCTTGGGATATCCCCGGCCATACAGCTGCTGAGGCCAATCAGTCCCTCGCTGTATTGCGCCAGCACATCATAATCGATCCTTGGCTTGTAATAAAATCCTTCCAAAAATCCCATGGAAACCAGTTTGACCAGGTTTTGGTAGCCTTTCTGGTTCTCAGCCAGCAGTACCAGATGGGCATAGTTGCTGTCGGTATGTGCTTCCTTATAATACATGGAACGGGGCGCTATATAGACCTCACACCCTATTACGGGGTGTATGCCGCGCTCTTTCGCCTCCCTGTAGAAATCCACCACTCCATACATCGCACCATGGTCGGTTATGGCGATGCTGGACATTCCCAATTCTTTGCATCTGTCAAGCAATTGAGGTATTCGCGCCGCTCCGTCCAGCAGGCTGTATTCAGTATGGACGTGCAAGTGCACGAAATCACCCATCTCGCCAGCCTCCTCATCTCTTCATGCTTTTGGCAGACAACAATGCCTTGCCCACCAGTTCCTTGTTATGACAACACGTGACCTCAACTTTATTGAAATGCCTGCTTTCCTCAATCACCCTGGCCGTGACCTCAATGTCATCATCCAGCTGTACCGGCTTTATAAAATAAACAGTAAAGCTGTCCAGTATTATATCCAGCTGCTTGTACTTTCTCAAGGCAACGCTGCCAACAGTGGCCATCAGCATGGTCATGGCGCTCCAGCTGGCGGTGCCTATCTGGCTCAACAGCATCGGCGATACCGAACCGTAAAACACCATTCCGTCCTCTACCTTCTTGTTTTGAAACCCTTTCAGCACCATATCCTCTAGCGTTTCGCTCACTTGTGGCTGGCTGCTCATGTACTGGAGGGCCTTTATCACATCCTGATTTGTAACTATACCCACTAGCTTTTTGTTCTCCACCACCGGCAGCAGCTCTATGCCTTCCCAGATCATTATGTGCGCAGCATAGGCTATGGTAGTCTTGGGCCCCACCGTAATCGGGTTTGGCGTCATGAGCTCCTGTATGGACTTCCCTTCGGCATCGGCTATGTCCTTGGAAGTGACAATCCCTACTACATGGTGGTTTTGGTCAACCACCGGGAATCTGCTGTGACCGGTGGTGTAAAACATCATTCTCCACTTTTCAATGGTATCGTTTATACTGAGGTAGTGAGGATTGGGCACCATGATGTCCTCAACCAGCAAAATATCCTTCTTTATCATCCGCTCGGATATGGCCTTGTTGATCATTGTGGCAATAGTAAAGGTATCGTATGTCGAGGTTATGACCGGGAGTTCCTTTGCATCAGCCAGCTCACGTATTTCCTGGCTGCACGAAAAACCACCGGTGATAAGAACGGCACAATCATTCTCCAGTGCAAGGCGATGCGCTTCTTCCCTGTTCCCGACGATCAGCAGGCTTCCGGATGAAAGGTATTTTTTCATAGCATCGATGGTCATAGCTCCTATGACAAAGCGCGACAACGTCTTGTCCAGCCCTTTCCGACCGCCCAGCACCATGCCATCCACTATGGATACGACTTCTGCATAGGTTAGCCGCTCGATGTCTTTTTTTTCCACCTTTTCTATACGAACTGTACCTACCCGTGGAAGGGTTTTTACGTATTCCAGGCTCTCGGCTTCCTTTATGGCGCGGTATGCGGTCCCTTCACTGACCCCCAGCTGCTGGGCGATCCTGCGAACCGAAATGCGCGTCCCAACTTCCAGGTTTTTTATATACTCTATTATAAGGTTGTGCTTGGTGCTCATGCCCTCACCCTTCTACAATATTACATGGCTCGACACTATTGTAGCACTTTCTCGCCCTGTATACAATACGTTCCCATTTTCGCTAAACACGCACTATATACATTATAAAATCACGATGAGGCATTGTTGTGCGGTACATCTGAAAAGTTGGAGGCAATCAGGCGCTGTATGGCAGACATGGCCTTGCTTTCATCTTCGCCCTCGATGATGATGGTGACCTCATCCCCCTGACGCACGCCCAGCGACATAACCCCCATGATGCTCTTGGCGTTTACCTTTTTGAGCCCTTTGGCAACCCATATGCGGGATACAAACCTGCTGGCAACCTGCACGAACAAAGCAGCCGGGCGAGCTTGCAGTCCAGCCTGGTGTTCTATAGTGAACCTGGCCTCCAGCACCTACATCTCCCCCTTTCCCTTTTCTCTCAGCGCTTCGGCGATTTCGTCCAGCTTTCGTAGACGATGATTGACCCCCGACTTCCCGATGGGCGGAACCAGCATGCTGCCCAACTCTTTTAAACTGGCATCCCTGTATTTGAGCCGCAGTTCGGCAATTTCACGTAGCTGAGGCGAAAGCCTGTTAAGCCCAATGCTCTGGCGTATATATTCTATGTTCTCTATCTGCCTGATAGCGGCGTTCACCGTCTTGCCCAGATTTGCAGTTTCGCAGTTTACAATCCGGTTGATGTTATTGCGCATATCCTTGCAAGCCCTTATATTCTCCAGCTCAAGTAAAGCTTGATGAGCACCTATAATATTGAGGAAATTCGCTATATTTTCTCCCTCCTTGAAGTACAGCACATGGTTGCCCTTCCTCTCAACGATTTTGGCATGCAAATCGAAGCGAGCTATTAAACCGCTCAAGGCCTGCGCATACTGCAAATCATGAGTTACTATTTCCAAATGGTAGTTTTTTTCTGGGGCGCTTATATAGCCGCCACCGAGAAAAGTGGCACGCAGATAAGCCCTTCTGCAGCATTCTTTTTCTACAAGCATCGGGTGAATCCCTTCATAAATGTTGGTGTTGTCCATCTCGTCCTTGTACAGCACATGGGCGTCCTCTAAAAGCATTCTGGCCTCCGTAGGGCTCAAAACCGCTACTATATAAACATTATTCTTCTTCAACCTCTGATTCTTTCGTATGAGAAGCTCGGGCTGCACCTTATACCTGCCCTTGACCAATTTAAATATGCGGCGAGCCACCGGGGCGCTTTCAGTGCTGAAGTACAGCCCCACTTCATTATTTCCCAGAAACACCATCGTACCGTTTATATGAACAAAGGCAGCCAGCTCGGCCATTATGCAGCAGCTCTGGCCCAGCGGAATGCTGCACAGCTCGCTCTTTACAGTTGATGAAAAAGACATGGAAGCTCACTCCGTATTAAACTTTTCACTTTTTTACAGCTTCTTCAGCAATTTTGATGATTTCATAAGCCAGCTTCTGGGGATGATGCCTAATAAGGCCATTCGAAAAGTCAGACAGATCAGCCTGCACATATTTAATCCCCATATCTCTTAATTTATGTAAATCGGAACAATCGACCGGTGCTGCACCTTCCAGCCTGTATTTTTTTAGCAGCTCATCCGGAAAATTAGAACGATTTACTAAAACAACATCGATTATGTTGGCTCCGCTGTGCTTTATAATCGCTTTGACGTGGTCCATAACAGAATAGCCAGTAGTCTCGCCGGGCTGGGTCATCACGTTACACACATATATCTTTAAAGCCGGGCTTCGCCGCAGCGCTTCGGCCACTTCCTTTACTATGAGGTTTGGGATAATGCTGGTGTACAGGCTGCCCGGCCCTAGTACAACAACATCGGCTTCTTCAATGGCCTCTATCACCTCGGGCAGCGCCCTGCAGTTGGGATTGTCCATGGAGACTTCTTTTATAGGGCTGTTCTTCTTCATTTGCTCCTCGGGAATCCTGGATTCGCCGTGGATAACAGTGCCATCCTCCAGCCTGGCCACCAGGTGAACGTTTTCAAGGGACACCGGCAACACGCGCCCTGTAACCGCCAGAACGCTGCTCACCTCTTTTATGGCGTTTACAAATCCGTCGGCGATATCCACCATAGCGGCTATCAACAGGTTGCCCAGATTTTGGCCCTTAAGAGAACCTTCCTTGAAGCGGTACTGAAGCAGCCGTTCCATAATGGGCTCCACATCTGCAAGTGCCAGTATACAGTTCCTTATATCCCCCGGCGGCAATATCCCCAAATCCTGCCGGAGCATCCCGGAACTGCCACCGTCATCTGCCACCGTTACAACAGCCGTTATATTTGAAGTATAAAGCTTCAACCCTCTAAGCAGGGTTGAAAGTCCGGTGCCCCCGCCTATGGCCACCACCTTTGGCCCTTTGGATAATCCATTTTTACTGTGAAAGGGCTGTTCAAACCTTTTATTTTTTGATTGTACGGGTTTCAAACGTTTGAACATATGCGAAATACCAACGCCCAACGCCACTCCTGCAGCCATACCTGTAATAAACTCCATATCCTCATCACTCTTCCTTATTTTGCATATCCCGGTGCGCAATATTGACGCGATGCCCCTTACCTCTGAGCATTTCATAGATAGCATCGGCTATAGCCACCGAGCGGTGTTTCCCACCTGTACACCCTATACCGATCACAAGCTGTGATTTGCCTTCTTTAATATAATAAGGAATCAAAAAGTCCAGCATGTCTTCCATCTTATTTAAAAATATCTGTGTCTCCGGGAAAGAAAAAATATACTTTCTGACATCCGGATCCTTCCCCGTCTGGTTTTTGAGCTCATCTATATAAAACGGGTTTGGAAGAAACCTCACGTCAAACACCAGGTCAGCATCCACCAAAATGCCGTTCTTGTATCCAAATGAGACCACCGAGATGACCATGCTCTGGGTAGCTTGACTGTCACCAAACAGATTGAGAAGGGTTTCTTTTAGCTGTTTGGGTTGCATATAGCTGGTATCTATGACGTAAGTAGCCTTCTCTTTAACGCTCTTTAGCCTCTCGCGCTCCATGTTTATCCCCTGGATTATTCTTCCCTCTCTTACCAGGGGATGCATGCGCCTGCTTTCCTTATAGCGCTTTATCAGGACATCATCGGTAGCATCAAGGAATAGAATTTCATAGTCGTATCCCAATTCCTTCAGGTTGTACAGGCACTCAAACAGGTCGTCAAAGAACCCTCCTCCGCGGATATCCACCACGATTGCGATCTTGTCGATTTTGCCCGACGACTGATAACACAGCTCGGCAAATTTGGGAATAAGCTTTGGCGGCAAATTGTCAACGCAAAAGAAGCCCATATCCTCCATATACCGAATAGCAAGGGTTTTGCCCGCTCCCGACAGGCCGGTGACTATCACGAAGCGCATGCCCTACTACCTACCTTCCTTTGTATGCGTTATACTGTCTGTATCAAAACTTCTATTACATTATAACACATTCAATACAAAAAATCTTGTGAATTTAAAATCCTGTCAGGAGGAACCCCTGCCCTTTGAGCAATCATTATGCCCCTGGCCATATCCCCTACATTTTCAGGGGTATGCGCATCGCTGTTTATAACAAAACAGGCACCCTCTTCCATCGCAATTTTGACATACTCCTCGGTCATAAACCCATGGCTGCTGTTTATCTCCAGAAAAACCTTGTGCTTGACGGCATGCTTTGCAAGAAGGCGTGTGTCTATGTCTATCTTGGCTCCCGGATGGGTGATGGTGTGGATGGGATAGCGCTCCATCGCCCGGATCATGGCCATGGTGTTATCATGGCGCAGCTTATCGGCATCACAGAGGGGTACCACCGAATACAGGGCATTTTTTAAAAACAACCTCCACCCTTCTTTTAACGAATAGGGCATAACCGCTTTGTGAAAACCCATCAAAATTATGTCAAATGCGCCTATATACTCTTCTGGTATATCTATATCCCCTTCCATGCTGATCAAATTTGCCTCTACTCCAAACAATATCTCAATATCGTCATATTTTCCCCTCAAAGTATCAATCTCTCTCCTCATCCTGTCTAGGTCATCAAGACGCATGCCTATTCCTATGTGGTTAAACCCATGATCGGTTATGGCGATCCTCTTAAGCCCTCTCCTTCGCGCTGCAATGACGTTTTGTTCAATTGTGCCTTTCCCGTGGCTATAGCACGTATGGGTATGATAATCAGCTATCAAGCGATATTCCATAACATTACCCCTTTATCCTTCGCCTACTACTTTGATTTCGGGTTTAAGCTCTACCCCGTATTTTTCCATAACCCTTTGCTGGATAAGCTCGATCAAAGCCAGCACGTCCTTTGCAGTGGCATTGCCCAGGTTGACTATAAACCCCGCATGCTTTTCGGACACCTGGGCATCACCTATCCTGAAGCCTTTGAGCCCGGCGTCCTCTATCAGCTTGCCTGCAAAATAGCCCGGCGGGCGCTTGAAAACGCTGCCCGCACTAGGCAAGGACAGAGGCTGTTTTTCCTGCCTTTTGCGCGTCAAATCGGCCATAACTGCCCTTATCTCTTCAAAATTTCCGGGGCTTAAAACCAAACCGGCTTCCAGCACTATAAGCCCCTTCTTTTGAACAAGGCTGGTACGATAGCCAAATTCAAGTTCAGCGTTGCTTAGGCAAAACTCGTTTCCCTGATGGTCCATAACCTTGACCCAGTCCACCACATCCTTCATCTCACCGCCATAAGCTCCCGCATTCATCACTATAGCCCCGCCCAGCGTTCCGGGTATGCCGCTTGCAAACTCCAGCCCTTTGAGCTCGGTCTCCAGCGCTTTTTTGGAAAGGACAGAAAGGAGTGCCCCTGATTGGGCCCTTATAAAGCAACCTTCAACCCATACGCTATTGAAGGTGTTTGCGATCTTAATGACCACACCCCTTATACCCTTGTCCCTCACCAGCAGATTGGAGCCATTGCCCATCACCATAAAAGGCACATTCCATTTTTGGCACACCTTTAGGGTATGGCGAATGTGTTCAATTTCGGAGGGAAGGACCATCAAGTCGGCAGGCCCGCCTATTCGAAATGACGTATGATTTTTCATGGGCTCATCTTTAAGTAGCTGTTCCTCAGGAATAACACTTGATAATTCTTTATACACCTCATGGATATTCATGGCACAACTCCCGTTTATCCAAATTTAGGTTACATTTGATACAACAACATTAAGTTTAAATCATTTTCATTTTATTGACAAGCATCAATGGTCTATAGCTTGAGCATTAAGTTCCCGCTTTAACCTGTCGTATTCGTTTTCCAAAAGCCGTACAGCTTGTTCATGACCTGGCCCGTACACGTAATTTTTAAGGGAGGTCTCCAGCTGGTGCATTTGCGGGTCATCGGCGTATATATCGCCTACAGTATTGATTACAGGAAACATGCCTATGCTTTTGAGCTCCTGCTGTGCCTTATCCTCAAGCAATCCTTTTAAAAAAGATACGCACAGTTCAAGCTTTACGTGGTTATCAGTCCTAAGTATGCCAAAAGCCGCTATTTGGTCTAAAAACATGCCTTTTTTGTCGGCTGGTAAACCTTTTACGGCTATCTCAAATCCCTTGCCCGATTGCTGCAAAGCTCGCATCTGATATATGGCCCTGGTATTCGCAAGCATTACGCCAACCCTGCCCTGACCCGCAAAAAGGCCCCAGGCCTGGTTGTAAGAGAAGTCCATCATGCCCGGCGGGAAAGCGCCAGCCCTATGCCACTGTATCAAATAGCCGTAAGCCCGTTCATCTACTATTTTCCCCTGGTTACCATGAATAATACTCAGCAAAGGGCGGCTATAGGGCGCAGAGTACGTGCAAAAGCCGTAATATCGCTTTTCAGCCCTGCCTTCCTTCTCTGTAAAAGTCATTGCCCTCACCGCTGAATCCAAAAATGTATAGTCCAGCTGGCCTTCGGGGATGATGACCTCCTTTTCGTGTGCCAACTGAGCGTTGAACACAAGGGCATAGGCCCCCATCATATACGGCACCCCTATCATCTTGCCGTCCCTCACAACATGCTTATAGGCAACGGGATTTAGCTTTCTTAAATCTTCTTGGCTGAAGAATTCGTCCAGGTCCACCAAAAGGTCATGGGGTATTATATCCTCGTATACCGGCAAAGCAATGATATCGGGCAGAACATTATCCCCTGCTTTTCCCTGGAAATACATCTTCATCCTGTCGGGGGTAATGTTCCTGACATCAATGAAGACGCCGGGATTCTGCTTTTCGAACTTTTCAACCTGAAGGTTTAGCCATCTGGTATTGCTCCCCGTTCCACAGTCTATGAAGTTCACATTCCACAGCGTTATCAAGCCTGTCCATTCAGGCTTTTTTCTAAAAAGGGGTTCCAGTGGATCAGGGAAGCTCCTTAAATTTTTTGACAGCGCCGGCCACCCCAGAAGGAGAATAACCAATAATGCCGCATATAAAAAAAGAGTAAATAGTTTTACCTTTAGATTCATATTGCCCCTCCCGTCAAGTTCTTTTCGCCCTGCAAGGGACGAGGCTTCTTTCAGAACTCCTGTAAAACCCTTTACTCCATATTTATATTTGTATAGCCTACACAGTATTCCTTTGCTTTAATACGTCGAGCTCTTTAAAACGCGGACAGACCGGCGCCATATCAAAGCACACAAAATCCTCAGGAACCCCGAGAATACAGCAAAGGTCAGCCTTCCCTGTTCATCTGTATCAAAGCGTTAAGCCTGTTATCCAGCTCGCGAGCAGCATGATAGCCCATGTTTTTGAGCCGGAAATTGCGGGCAGCAACCTCAACTATGATGGCCAGGTTCCTCCCCGGCCGAACAGGCAGCACGATTTTGGGCAGCTTAACGCCCAAAATCTCGATGTATTCCTCATCCAGCCCCAGCCGATCATACTCCTTGTTGTCATCCCACAGTTCCATCTGTATCACCAAATCCAGAGGCTTGTTGTTTATAACCGCACCCACTCCGTACATGGCTTTAATGTCTATTATGCCTATCCCTCTTATCTCCATAAAATGCCTTATGAGCTCGGGAGCCTCTCCGATCAGGCGATTGTCGGCCACCTTCTTTATTTCAACCGCATCATCGGCTACCAGACGATGGCCTCTCTTGATGAGCTCCAGCGCCGTCTCGCTTTTACCTATACCGCTCTCGCCCATCAAGAAAACTCCAACGCCATACACGTCCACCAATACCCCGTGGCGAGTTATCCTGGGCGCCAGCGCAGAGGACAGATAGCTGGTAAGCTTGCTGACCAGATTGGTGGTAACCAGCTGTGAACGAAACACCGGGCGATCGTATTTCTTTGCGGCTTCTACCAGATAATCAGGTACCTCCATGCCGCGGGACACTATAAGGCATGGGATGTCGTATTCAAAGAACTGGCACAGCCGTTCAAAACGGGTCTGAGGATCCAGCCCGTTAAGATAGGTCATCTCGGTCTTCCCTACTACCTGGACCCTTTCGCTGGCGAAATAATCAAAGAACCCGGCAAACTGAAGCCCCGGTCTGTTGATATCGCTGGTGGTAATACCAATCTTTGGGTTATCGCTCATGTATATAACCTCAAGTTCGAAGGCCTTAACGATGTCGTCTATTGGTACAGAATTCAAAGGGTATTCCTCCCCCCTAAGACGAATTTCTCCAGCACATGGGCAACGCCATTGTCATTGTTTGAATAGGTTACATAATCAGCGTGGGACTTTACAATTTCAGGCGCATTGCCCATGGCCACGCCCAACCCGGCATAGGTAAGCATGGGTATATCGTTGAAGCTGTCACCTATTGCGATGACCTCATCAGGCTTGATGCCGTACATATCTGCAAGGTACCTCACCGCATTCCCTTTGGTAGCCTCTATGTTGGTAAACTCCAGATAGTGAGCTTTTGATATAGTGACCTGCAGCCTTCCTGCAAATTTTTCCTTATAGCACCCCATCCATTTTAAAATGTTTTCGGGCTCATCAATCATTACTAGTTTTGTGGGTTCTTTTACCAGGAAATCCTCCAGAGGGCCTACGGCTTTTCCTGGAATGCCGCTTACCTTAAAATACAAGTCTGAATACTTGTTATGCTGCTCAAAATAGTACTCGTCATCTATATAAACCTGCAGGTGTATATTGTTTTTCTTGCTCTCTCGAATGATCTCCCGGGAAAGGTCCAGCGGCACCGGATAATGCAAAAGCACGTTGCGGGACAATGCGTTTACTACCAATGCCCCTTGATAGGTGATAACAGGAACATCTATTCCCAGCTGTTGCACATAGGGAAGTGCCGATTTGAACATCCGGCCTGTGGCTATGGTCACAATAACCCCTTCCTCGATTGTGCGGCGTACCGCCTGAAGATTCTCCTGGCTAATTGTGAGGTTATCGTCCAGCAGCGAGTCGTCCAGGTCGATTGCAATCATTCTGTACTTCAAATCCTGTCACCCCGTTAATATTCTATAATCTGATTTTGCTGCCGCTTCAACTTGCAGAGTATTCACTGAAATCATCAATACTTTGCTCACATTTTTGCTTACTGCCCTCTCTTTTATGAGCACCAAAATAGAATTTTTTGCATCAAATCACCGAATCACAGCATTCGCTGGCGCGGTGGAATAATCGCCCATGCAATCAGATAAGCGATAACTCCTCCAATAAAAGCGGTAAGAAAAATCGACGCAAGCACCCACGCCAACCTGACGAGAGTAGAATCAATGCCGAAATACTCAGCAATCCCGCCACATACGCCGGCGATCTTTTTATCGGTCTCCGAAAGATAAAGCTTTTTCAATGCAAACACCCCTCGCTAATAAGTATATAATGCCAGTCAAATCGATGTCCAGTCTTTTTTATCCATCATTCCCCTCGTAAATACTCGATGACGCTCTGCGCTGCCTGCCTGTTCATGCCCTCCACGCTTGCCAGCTCTTCCAGTGTCGCATTTTTTATGGCCTCCAGCGTACCAAAGCGCTTAAGCAATGCCGCCCTGCGTTTGGGCCCAATGCCGGGAATATCCTCCAAAACGGAATGCAGCCTGCTCTTCTCCCTCAGACTACGGTGATAGCTTATAGCAAACCGGTGGGCCTCATCCCGCACCCGCTGCAAGAGATGGAGGGCATCCGAGTTCTTGGGAATGTTGACCGGATCGCTTTTCCCCTCTACATATACCTCTTCCAGCCTCTTTGCCAGGCTGATCACAGGTATATCTTCCAGTCCCAGCTTCCGCAGGGCTTCAACAGCAGCATTTAACTGCCCTTTCCCTCCATCAATGAGCACCAAATCGGGCATTCTCGAAAATTTTCCATCCTCTGGAGATTTCCCCTGCTGTCTTAGCTCTGCAATCTCTTCCATACCGCGCCTGAAGCGCCTTTCTATCACCTCGGCCATGCTGGCAAAGTCGTTGGGTCCCTCAACCATCTTTATCCTGAACCTGCGGTAGTCGCTGTTTTTAGGTTTTCCTCCTTCGAATACAACCATGGATGCCACCGTTTCAGTTCCCTGGATGTTGGATATGTCAAACGCCTCTATGCGGTAGGGCGGCCTCCCCAGCCCAAGATACTCGGCCAATTGGTTAACAGCCCCCGCAGTTCTGGCCTCTTCCCTTTTCAGCTTATCCTCCAGGTTGCGCAAAGCATCCTGGGCATTGTTCAGCGCCATGTCCACCAGATCTTTTTTATCACCCTTCTTGGGAGCATGGATATAGACCCGGTTGCCCCTTTTCTCAGACAGCCACTTCACTATGACCTCGGCATCCTCTATATCTTCCTGCACCAAAATGACCTTGGGGATGTACAACGACATAATATAAAACTGCTTGATGAACGACGATATCACCTCTTTAAGTTCGGTATCCCGCGTATCGTCCAGGACAAACTGTTCGGTGCCGATCAGCTTGCCATTGCGCACGAAAAACACCTGGGCCACAGTATTGGTATCCCCCTGGGCAAAAGCGATTACATCCATATCCTCCACCGAAGAGGTGTACACCACCTTTTGATTTTCCCTTATGCGTTCAATTGCGGCAATCCTATCCCTGTACCGCGCCGCCTTTTCAAACTCCAGGTTGTTGGCTGCTTCTGCCATCTTGGTCCTCAAATCCTGCAGCAAATCGTCGTGCTTGCCGTCAAGAAATTTACATATCTCCTTGATCATTGCCTGATACTCTTCTTTGCTGACGTTACCCTGGCAGGGACCCTGGCACTGGTTTATGTGAAAGTACAGGCAGGGGCGCCCCTCCCTTACGCCTTCCCTCACCTCTTTGTTGCACGACCTTACAGGAAATATCCTGCGCAGCAGCTCGATGGTCTCCCTCACCGCTTTTGCGCTTGTATAGGGGCCAAAGTACTTGTTTTTATCCTTCTTTACCCTTCGGGTCATGATTACCCTGGGATATTCCTCTTCGGTGGTAACCATTATATAAGGATAGGTTTTATCATCCTTGAGCAACACGTTGTACTTTGGCCTGTGCTTCTTTATCAAGTTGCATTCTAGTATGAGGGCTTCCAGCTCCGAATCGGTCAATATATATTCAAAATCCCGTATCTGGCTCACCATAACCCTGATTTTGGGCGAATGGTTACGGGAAGACTGAAAATACTGTTTCACCCTGTTTTTGAGCGATACGGCCTTACCCACGTAAATGATGTCGCCGGCCTCATCCTTCATCAAATATACTCCCGGATGGTCAGGAAGTTTCTTCAGTTTCTCCACCAGATGCTCCATACCCACACACTGCCTTCCTGGTTTTGAATCTCCTAACTATTTTAGCACATTTCATATTACAATTCACCTTTAGATCAAAACTCTAAACGCTTTTTAAGTTTGCATTATAAAAAAAAAGAAGCCACACCTTGCATGGCTCCTTTCCCTATGCTGAACCTGTATAGGCCTATCAAAGCAGAGACATATGCTTCCAAAAATTGCACCGCTTATCCTATACAATAAGCTGCAGGTTTATCTTGGGTGATGGGGCATCTTTACAAGCGACAGCCGCGTAAGCGCACTGTACACCACCAGGGTTATGGCCGAATCCACCAGGTGGTGAAGCACAGTCCCTATTCCCACCACAACAAACGCCTGGTTCAAGCTGAATCCAAAGGGCAGCACCACCAATGCCTCCAGCAATCCGTGAAGAGGTGCTGTCATTAAAAGCACCATATAAAATGGCATACCCTTTCTGTAGGCATACGCACCAATTCCGCCGAATATGGCATGCATCAGGGCTCTAGCGCCGATTACAGGTGATGTCCTGAGCATAAAGCCCAGCCCCGATACCACGCCCGTAAATACCGCCACCGCCGGATTTATGGTAATGGACAGCAATATTGGAACATGGGAAGCAATGGTAGCCGAAAAAGGCGGAATGTGCACCATAAGGGGCGTATTGGCAAACAGCAGGGGAATTAAAATTGCAACGGCGGCCAGCAGCCCTCCCACAACCATATCTCTGGTTTTCATCATCGTTTCTTTCCCTCCCACTTTTTTCAATATGCTGTCATTTGGCCAGCAATTCCAATGCATACAACTGGCAGTTCAAATATACTTCGCCAATTTGTTAACATATTATACTCTGCAAACACCTGTCTTGTCAATAGTAAAGTCTGCTGTCTTGTCATATAGTGCTATGCCGAAAATCAACTTCCAATCACTTATCAAGAAGTCCCACCAGGGAGGGAAAGAAAGTCAATACCCCAATTCAACCGCCTTTTCAAGGACCTTCCTGGCCAGAGGCGCTGCCTGTGTCCCCCCTGTTTCACCTTGGCCTACATCTTCCAGCAAAACGGCAATGGCCAGCGTCGGGTTATCAACGGGAGCAAATCCGACAAACCAGGCAAGGTTCTTGTTTGGTTGGTCTTTTGAGCCTTCTTCAGCAGTACCCGTCTTTCCCGCAATTGTTATTCTGTTTGATTGTGCTTGCTTGCCTGTACCCTCCAGGACCACCTTAACCATCATGTTTTTCAGCACTTCAGCATTTTCTTTATCCAAAACTTTCCTGTATACATCGGGTTTTAGCTGTTTCTGGATATTACCATTGCGCCCCACTACGCTGTACAGGAGTTTCGGCTCCATCATGACCCCGTCATTGGCTATGGTGGCTGCTATCATTGCCATGTGAAGAGGTGTTACCAGAACCCTACCCTGGCCTATGGCCGTCCAGGCCATCTCCTGCTTGCTGGTTTTGTAGCTAATGGGAAGGCTGCTCGGCTTTACCTTTATATCGGAAAACAAAAAGTCATCGTTGAATCCAAACTTTTTGCCTGTTTTCAATAAATCCTTCCATCCAATCTCAATTCCCAGGCTTGCAAATGTCGTATTGCACGAAACCGCCAGTGCCTGAGCTAAATCCAGCTGACCATGCGCTTCTCCTTTGTAACACTGTATCCTTTCGCCATCAAACTCAACGGCTCCAGTGCAGTTGAATTTCCTTTGGCGTATATCTTCTATGTTTTCCAGAGCAGAAGCTGCTGTAATCAGTTTAAATATAGAGCCAGGCGGATACAACCCCTGTGTGGCTCGATTCACCAGGCTATCATCGTCAACCCTTTCCATATCATTGGGATTGAAGGTGGGATGGCTTACCATAGTAAGTATTTCACCGGTTTTGGGATTTATCAATACCACGCTTCCTTTCTTACCCTGCTTTCTCATAAGCCCGCTGACATAATCCTGAAGCCTGAAGTCCACCGTCAGAACCACGTCGTTTCCCCGTTCCTGGGGCAAAAAGGCTTTCTGGTATATCTTCTCTATGAGGCTGTTGTTGTATCCCATAAGATAATAGATGTAGAATGCCTCCACACCCATTCGCCCATATTTGCTGTGATTGAACCCGACAACGTGGGCTACGCTGGCAGCCCCATCGTGATAAACCCTGAAATAGTATTTTTCGTCTTTGCCGGTTGTGGGATTTTTTACGAGTTCGTCTTTGGTTTCCGCAAGCACTACGCCGTTTCTATCCATGATACTACCGGGTATAATCCGAGGATTTGTTTCATCCATCTTCACACGGGTATTATATGAATCTGCAAACCACCTGCTTCCGTAGAACAACACGGCATAACAAAAGTAAGCAATCAATGACAGATAAAGCGCAGTAAGGACCAGGAGCACGCCGATGGTGTTTCTTTTAATCTTCCTCTTGCTCATCGCAGCCTCCATCCTCCTTGTAGTGCTGTTGTACATCCTTGCCCTGCTCTTTCTGGCTGTTTTTAATGGCTATCCCCTGTACTATACCCAATAGCCCGAAGCTCACCAGCATGGAACTGCCCCCATAGCTCACAAAAGGCATGGTAACCCCCGTCAGAGGAATCAACTTGACAACCCCGCCTATGATAGTGAAGCTCTGAATGGCAAGAGATACGGTGGCTCCCATGGCCAGCAGCGTGTCTCCCGGTTTTTTTGCTCTCAGAGCAATAACAACCCCTCTTACCATTATCAACAGATAGAGCCCTATTATCGATATACCGGTTAGTATTCCCATCTCTTCACAAATTGCGGCAAATATAAAATCGGTCTTGGAAGCCGGGATTACGTAAGGCGAACCCAAGCCCAGGCCCAAACCTACCCAGCCGCCGCTGGCAATGGCTATAAGCGATTGAGCAATTTGATACCCTTTGTTCTCCACATCAGCCCAGGGATTGCGCCAAGCAGCTATACGGGTACGCACATGCCCAAATAGATGATAGCTTATAACGGCGCCCAGAGAAGCCAGGAAAGAAGCGCCAGCGGCTATTAACCAGTCAGAGGTGGCTATATAATAAAGAAATACGAAAAGGCAAAAATAAAGAAATGCTGCTCCAAGGTCCTTTTGCAACACCACAAGCAGTATTACGGCCGCCGTAAACAGCAGTACCGGTAAGCGCCTTAATCTGCTCTTCTTTGTTTTCAGATCTGCGCTCAAAACTAACACCAGTATAATCTTTACAAACTCTGAGGGCTGTACGTTGTACTTCCAAACTTGTATCCAGTTTTTTGCCCCGCCTATCTCCTTCCCTATGGCCAGGGTCAATATCAAAACCCCGAGGCCAATAATCATTAAAGGATAATTCAACTTATCCCAGTGCTTGAAAAGTTTTACATATAGGATGACAAGCAATAAAAAAACGCTGCCCAGTCCAAACCATTCCACCTGACGGAATGCAAGAGCGGGCTGCAGCCTTTGAAGCATGATGAAACCAACTATACACAGGGTATCGACCATAAGCAGCAGATACCTGTCTATCCCTTTAAACACGTAACATAAAAGCAAGTATTGAAACAAAAAAGTAGAGCATACCAGTACGCCCATCAATAAAGTTAAAACATCCAATTCGCCTTTTAGCGACAAAAGGATAAAAGCCGTCAAGGCAAACAGCATCAGGACAAAAGGGATGTTGCCGGTTGATTCCTCTGCTGTTGCCTTGACGTTGCTCAAATACCGCACCGTGGAAAACAAGCTGCGCACAAATATATATAAAATGAGCAGCACAAACCAGTATCTCATGGTAAGTGCAAGGATCTCGTACTGTTTAGCAGGCATCTCCCCACTGCCTTTCCGTTCGATATAGCTTGTTCTTCTTCATATTTTAATCTTCTTCAATGGAAAAGTAAAGCTTACAAAGATAGGGGGCCTGCTTACCGTAAAATCCCAAAATAGGTCATTAAACACTATAATAGCCAATCCCAAATCCCAGTATGGACTTTGTTGATACCAATGCGCAGGTCAACCAATGTGCAGGTCACCCTAACATTATAGAAGCCGAACCTATGCCAAATGGAAGCAATGTATACCTTTCTGTAAAGTTAGCAAAATCCACAAACGTGTGCGGTCCTACAAACAAAGCATCCTCAATTCCTGCAACACGATTGGGACCCATGAGGTTAAAAAGCGTGGTAGCTGCCACCAGTTTTATCTCATTTTGCCCTACTTTTATAAATTCCGTCACATCAAACACATAAGGACGCCAGTATTTTACCCCACAATATTTACCATTAACATAGAGCTCAATGCAGGCAGCTTCCACATCGTTTATCTTCAAGTATATCCTCTTTCCTTCTTCGATGACATCAGCTTTAATGTCAACCCACGACTTGAACTCGGCTTTGCCGGCATAGAACGGATAACCGGAAGCAGTGAGATTTCTGCTGTCAGGCACGCTGATGTGCCCGTCTATCGCAAACCTCACCCTATCATCATCCACCACCACAAAATTCCCTACGATGTACACCGCCTCCACCTCGGTAGGCGTGTGGTTCTCAAAATCTTCAATCCGCAAATGTGTCCCCGGCCCGGTTATGTTGTTGTACTTCTTGCCCTCAAGCACTAGCTTGTTTTTGCCCTTCACCAGTGCCCCTGTCAGCGGCACCTTGGTAAAGTTCACATCCTTCCAGCTCTTTTGCGGGTCAAAGGCTCCCATCTCGCCCCTCCGCTTGAGTGGCTTTACCTCTACCCCGTTGCAGGTGATCCTATCCATGTTTTCAGCCACCTCTATGGCTGCAAATACTTCACCCTCTGGAACATTCAGTACCTCAAAGGTGTATTCGGCTCTGAACGGCGTCCCCTCAGGCGCTTTGTAAAACCACTGGTGTAATACCTTGGTAACGGGCTCATCCTGCGCCACCAGTTTGCCATCTAGATACAGAGTGACGTCATTAATGGGCATTACGTTTTGCTCAAGAACCGATACCTGCCAGTCACGTACAAACTGCACGGTAGCCGGCTGCTCAACTAGCTGCACTCCGCTGTCCAGATAGCCAGGAGCTAGTTTGGCTGGAATTTCGGTATCGGACAGCAGAATGAGCAGGCTGCCGGCAGGATAGAACTTGACCTTAAATTCCATTCGGCCATCGCGCCAAACCGCCGGCAGGCGGAATACCTCCCCTGACATCAAATCCAAAATGAGAGGCGTACCCTGACCAGGCACAGAAACTTTGGCCCAAACCTCTCGCTTCTCATCGGTGTTGGCCAAAAACAGCAGCCTGCCCTGGCTCAAGCCGCGTTGATGGCATAAAACCTTATGGGCATTGGAACCGGTTGCCTCGTCTATGATTTTAATTCTATCTTTGTAATAACCATCAAGTATGAAAATCACGTCGCTTACGGTCTTCACCCTGTGTATGCCCTCTGGCCAATCGATGGCAGCTACCTTTCCATCGATCCTTTGGGGCATCGGATACATGAATATCAGCCTGTCTGGGCCGGCTGCCTGTGCGAACTCCTTCAAAAGCCTGACGGTGGATGAGCGCAGTGTCAGAGCCGGCGGAACTACCACCGTAGAATATGAATGCTGCCCTATTACAAGCTTGCCATCTACGACCTTAGCATATTTCTCCATTATCATCTCGTCACCATAGTGAAAATCCAGCTTACTGGCCATGAGGGCTTTGGAGAGGTTTGTAAACGGCTCATCGTATATTCCCTTCTCTATCGCGTAGTTGTTGTACCTGTGCAACGGCGAATATTCGCTCCATACGCTGGCGATGGGATGCAAAACCAGTATATCAACATCCCTCTTGCCCTGGGACACGGCGTAGCACAGGCGGCCTATATAATCGCCGAACTGCCTTTCATTTTCCCACCACGGCTGCTGGTAGTAGAAGTTGGGTGGATAGTCCCTCTTCCTTTCACCCCGCATCGAATAAAGCGACAGATGGTGGTTTACAAAGCTTATGCCCAGCGCAGCCTGCCAGTCAGCTATCCACTTCCTGTGGTAAAAGCTGGATTGCTGGCCTATGCAGCCAAACACCTCGCAAAAGGCCCTTTCCTTGCCCAGCTGATCGACAACAGATGTGACCTGTTTTACCGTGACCAGCTGGTCAACATGCCTTCCCAGCTTGTCGATCCCAGGCCAGTGCATAAACTCGTAATGCGGCATAGCAGCGCCGATCCACTGAAGCTGGGAAACCAGCGTATCCTCAGCCATGAAGTGGCCGGTCATCTTCAGGTTGTTATTTTCGCACCATGTATAATACTCTTTGGTAAAACTTTCAAGGAATAAGCGGGTTGCGGCATCAAAAAAGTCAAAACGAACTTTGCGGTAATCATCTACATCAAAGAACAGCTCATGCAGGTGCTCCTCAATGTCGTAGCCTTTTAAGTTTTTGAAGAACGGCGGAAGGCATTCTGACCAGGGCAATGCTGGAACGTTGTAGTGTCCTGCCATAAGGTAGCATGGTTCATCCGTGAATATACCTGGGATTTCTTTTCCAAAGTATTCTCCACAAGCTTCCTTATACCGTTCATGCGTGCACTCAATGAAGGCTTTAACCGCTTCAGGGTTCATCAAGTCCACATAGCACGTACCGTTGAACCAAGCGTTTCCCAGCGTTGACACCCTTTTGCATATGTAATAGGTATCGCCTTCATGGACGTATTCTGCAAGCACCGTATCGTTCTCGGTCAACTCCTCCTTTTTGAGCAGCACCAGTGTGCGGCTCCTGTACTCTTCACTGGCGGTAGGCACTTCGCCGCCTGCAAAGCCCGAAGGCCATTTGTCTTCGTCGTACAGCCATGCAAAGGTTTGGGTGGCCCTCGCATGCTGCGCACACGTGCGAACCATTTCCATCCACTGCTGTGAGAGGTATCCAGTCACAAGGCCCACGCGGGAGTGCATGAAATACCCTCCCCAGCCTTTTTGAGCCATCTCGCTTATCTGCCTCTTCAGCTCCTCCTTGTCCAGCTTATCGTTCCAGCTCCAAAAAGGCGCAGGCCGATAAATAGGTGCCGGATTTTTAAATTCCTGTAAATCCATATAAATCCCCCCAAAGCTATAATTTAAGAACGCCAATCTAATCTGCTTGAAGATGTAAAAATCGAATGTGCTTGCTTACATCATCAGAGGAAACTCTATTTTGACGTTTGCTGCCATGGCCTTAAAGAAAGAGAAGAACAGTCTTTGTCTTAATTATAGCTTAATTGGAAAAATATTCAACAACTCCACACCGTTTAAGTCAAATATTGATTTGCCGTTGTTTGTATGCTATAATTATCCTTGACGGGCGCCTGTAGCTCAGGGGATAGAGTGTTCGACTCCGAATCGAAAGGTC
>Ga0247720_100119_pt1 | contig 38857 bp, 36 predicted proteins | sample MSEWel2015_12_15_FD_189078 | JGI IMG/M metagenome (GOLD analysis project Ga0247720, IMG submission 189078) | Subsurface sediment microbial communities from gas well in West Virginia, United States - MSEEL Well Study Marcellus 3H_2015_12_15 | ecosystem: Environmental > Terrestrial > Deep... | reverse complement strand
CTTGCAAATAAGAGTCGATATTTTGAATAAATTTACTCAACTTGGTACAGCTAAAACGGTGGCTGTTGCATAAATATCTGAAGATTAGAACAACTCTATCTTTCGTCTATTTGTGCAACAAAGCCATTACAAGGCTTTAATCAGTGCATATGCAGATGGCATAACAGTAACAGGATTCCCTAAAACAGTTGAATGGGATGAACTCAATTAACTTTAAATAATTGTCTTTTCGATCAAGCCCTACATGTTAGGGCTTTTTTTATGCGCATCAAGAATATGTTATTTATTACTATTTCCTTAGTCTCATCGAGAACATATCATTCCTTCATCGCTCCCAGTACGAAACCAATAGGTAAAAGAAATGGCAAATCATTTTGAATTCAACATTCGCGTTTATATTGAAGATACAGATGCAGGCGGTATCGTCTATCATGCTAATCATATCCGCTATATGGAGCGTACTCGAACAGAATGGCTAAGAGCAGCTGGCGTTGATCATTATTGGCACCAAGAGGATTACAACTTTGTGGTTCACCAAATTCAGGTGAAATATGTACGTCCAATATTAATGGATGATTTAATTACCGTTACAGCACGTGTTATTTCGTGTAAAGCCGCATCTTTTGTGTTGCAACAAAATATTTATCGTGGTGAAATCTTGCTGGCTTCAGGTGAGGTTACGTTGGCATGTTTGAATAAAGACATGATGCCACGTCGACTTCCTGACGAAATTCGTGATCTGATTCAAAAAGAATTAGCACAGGACTAAAAATAAACTTTCGGCACTTAACTTATGGCAACAAATTTAGAATCTTCTCTGCATATTTCTGACCTGATTTTACAAGCAAGCCCTGTCGTACAATTGGTGATGCTGATCTTATTACTCGCTTCTATTTATAGCTGGTATTTGATTGCAAAATTGCACATGGGTTTCAAAAAAGCAGAACAAGATGACGAGCATTTTCAAAAAATGTTTTGGTCAGGTGCCGAATTAAATACGCTGTATAACAATGCCCAATTGAACTCAAAGCGTCGTGGTCTCGAAGATATTTTCTATCAGGGCTTAGGTGAGTTTTTAAAATTACAGAAGCGCAAAGCTGATACTACACAAACGATTGAAGGTACAGAGCGTATTCTTCGTGTAGGTTTAAGTAGAGATCAAGGCGGCTTAGAAGTTGGTCTTGGCTCTTTAGCTAGTATCGGCTCAGTTGCTCCTTATATCGGTTTGTTCGGAACTGTTTGGGGGATTATGAACGCATTCATCGGTTTAGCAGCAGTTGATCAGGTTACATTAGCCACGGTTGCACCAGGTATTGCCGAAGCACTAATCGCAACTGCTATTGGTTTGTTTGCAGCGATACCCGCTGTACTTGCGTTTAACCATTTTACCGCTAAAGGCGAAAGCATCTATTCTGACCGCGCCCTATTTGCTGAGGAAATGATTGCACTTCTACAACGTCAATCAATTGGAACGACACAGGAAGATGCATAATGGCTATTCAGCGATCTGGACGTTTCGAGCGCATCAAAAAACCACTTAAAAGTGACATGAATGTCGTCCCTTATATTGATGTAATGTTAGTGTTATTGGTCATTTTCATGGTAACTGCACCGATGATTACCAGTGGCATAAAAGTTGATTTACCACAAGCCAATAATCATCCTATTGAATCTAAAGATATGCCAGCGATGGTGACGATTGGTAAAGATGGCAATATCTATTTGCAGTATGAAGATTACAAAGACAGTGAACCACTAACACTCGAACAACTTGAAACTGTTTTAGCGAAGGCACAACAACAAGCCGAACAAGATAATAAACAACTCACTGTTCTCGTGAATGGTGAAAAATCACGCCCTTATGGTGAAGTTGTATCACTGATGGCAAGCCTACAAGAAGCAGGTTTAACACAAGTGGGTTTACTGACAGAGCCTTTAAAATAAGTTATGAAAAATATTCACGAGCCACCATTTAAGCAAAACGCTATCGCACTTGGCTTCACATTTGGAGTTCATGCGATTGCTATTGTAGGCTTACTCTTTTTAGGTTTAAGTAAACCGCCCGAACCTCCTAAGAAACTGACGACTGTCTTAGTAAAACCTGAAGACTTTCAACCACCCTTAGCTAAAGAGGTTGAACAGGAAACAACTTCAGAAAATCAGGCTAATGAAATATTAAGTCCTATTGTTGATAATACTCAACCTGAAAATATTCCTGTTACACCTCCAACACCTACCCCTCAACAACTTGCTGCAGAGAAAGAGAAACAAGAGCAAGCACAGCAAGCGAAATTAGCTGAACAAAAACGTAAGAGTGAAGAAGCTGCTCAAGCGAAGCAAGTAGAACAGCAAAGAAAAGCTGCAGAAGCATTAGCAGCAAAACAACGATCTGAAGCAGAAGCAAAGGCAACTGCTGAAGCTAAGCGTAAGACTGATCTAAAAGCAGAAGCTGATGCAAAAGCACGCCAAAAAGCTGAACAGGATGCTAAATTAGCACAACAAAAAGCTGCCGAGAACGCAAAGCTAAAAGCCCAACAAGATGCAAAACGTAAAGCTGATGCTGAAGCTAAGGCAAAAGCTGATGCGGAAGCTAAACGTAAAACTGAAGTAGATGCCAAACGCAAAGCAGAGGCTGATGCGAAGGCAAAAGCTGATGCGGAAGCCAAGGCAAAAGCGAATGCTGATGCTAAACGTAAAGCTGATGCAGATGCAAAAGCTAAAGCCGACGCAGATGCTAAACGTAAAGCTGACGCAAAAGCGAAGACAGAAGCAGATGCAAAGGCTAAAGCGGAGGCTGACGCTAAAGCTAAAGCAGATGCGGAGGAAGCAAAAGCTTCTGCTGCAAAAAAAGCCGAGCAAGAAGCTGCTCAGAAAAAAGCTGAAGCTAAAAAAATTGCCTCAACAGCTAAGCGTGATTTTGAGAACAAAATCAAACGCGCATGGAATATTCCATTAAGCTCATCTGGTCAAAAAGCTACAGCTCGGGTCACACTGAATGATAGTGGTGCAGTTATGTCTGTGATTGTTAATTCTTCTGATCCCGACATGAAAGCTAGTATTGAAGCAGCAGTTCGTGCAGCCGCTCCCTATCCAATGCCTGAAGATCCTGATGCGCGACGTGAAGCAAGAAGCTTTACTTCAAGTTTTACTGCAAAATAGTAATGAATAGTTAACGTTACACGCTTTTAATAGCACAAAGCATGTAACTATGCTAAATAATTCAACAGCCACAAAAATACGAACGCAAGTAATTGTAACTATGGATAAGACTCGTAAGCACCTCATCTCTCTAGCAGTATTTACTGCAATTAGCGCAGCAATCCCTGTTTCTGCATTTGCACAGCTTCATTTAGAAATTGCAAAAGCACCAGAACAAGCGCCTAAAATTGCTATCATCCCTTTTACAAATGACAATGCAATTTATCCAATTGTTGAAAATGATTTAAATCGCTCAGGTCGCTTTACAAGTGCATCAAAAAATCTACCTGCATCGGCTGCATTAAATCAAATTCAAGCGGCAGATTGGCAAAATGCTGGTGTTCCATATGTTGTTGTTGGGCAAATCAAACCTATTGATGCAAATTCATTTGAAGTTCACTATCAACTTTATGACGTACAAAAACAGCAATATCTCTTGAATGAGGTTTTAACTGTACCGAGTTCACGTATTCGTCAAGCTGGACATATGATCAGTGATGCAATTTACCAAGCATTAACTGGTATCGCAGGTGATTTTAGTGGTCGTATCGCATACGTACTTCGTAATCAAGCAACACCCGCTCAACGCTATACATTACAAATTGCAGATACTGATGGTGAACAGCCTAAAACGGTCTTGTCATCACGCGATCCAATTTTGTCTCCAACATGGTCACCAGATGCAAAGAAAATTGCGTATGTTTCATTTGAAACGAAACGCCCTGCTATTTACTTACAAGATTTAGCAACAGGTCAACGGGAAGTTCTAGCAAGTTTTAGAGGACTCAATGGAGCACCAAGCTTCTCTCCTGATGGTCAATCGATGTTATTTACTGCGTCTATGCATGGTAACCCCGAAATTTATCAAATGAATCTAAATACGCGCCAAGTTAAGCGTATGACAAATGATTCTGCAATTGATACTGAAGCACGCTATGCACCTGACGGCAAGTCATTTATCTTCACCTCAGATCGTGGTGGTTCTCCACAAATATATCGCTATAGTTTTGATGATGGTTCTGTAAAACGTTTGACATTTAGAGGTGCATTTAACGCACGTGGCACACTGAGTGCTGATGGTAAAAAGATTGCTTTAGTACACCGCCCTAGCGGAAGTAGTTATAAAGTTGCGTTACAAGATATCAATACAGGTATTACCAATATTTTGACACCAACAAGCTTAGACGAATCGCCAAGTTTCTCACCTAATGGGCAAATGGTTGTATACGCAACTCGTGAAGGTAGCCGAGGTCTTTTATCAATCATGTCTACTGATGGTCGTTTCCGTATGAATTTACCAAGTGAGCAAGGTGAAGTGCGCGAACCAGCTTGGGCACCGAAATAAATTTTATTAATTGGAGAACTTCATGAATATTAAATATCTTACACTTCCTTTAATCGCGGCAACACTTGTATTTACTGGATGTGCAAGCCGTAAACCTGCTGCTGAAATTACCACAGGCAATACACCAAATGGTTCCACAACAGTAAATACAACAGGATTGAGTGAAGATGCTGCATTGAATGCACAAAATCTTGCAGGTGCGTCTTCCAAAGGTGTTACCGCGGCAAATAAAGCATTCTTGGCTAAACGTGTTGTTCACTTCGACTATGACAGCAGTGACCTATCAAATGAAGACTATCAAACACTTCAAGCTCATGCACAGTTCCTAGTCGCAAATGCAAACTCTAAAGTTGCACTTACAGGCCATACTGATGAGCGTGGTACTCGTGAGTACAACATGGCTTTAGGTGAGCGTCGTGCAAAAGCAGTTGAGAGTTTCTTGATTACCAATGGTGTGAATCCACAGCAACTAGAAGCTGTAAGCTATGGTAAAGAGGCACCAGTCAATACTGGACATGATGAAGCGGCTTGGAAAGAAAATCGTCGCGTTGAAATTAACTACGAAGCTGTCCCACCATTATTGAAATAAACTTACAAATAAAAAAGCTCACTAACAGTGAGCTTTTTTATTTCTTAATCATTTCGCGAAGTCAGCTGATTATCATGATCTGATTGCATCGACTCAATCAAATCATGTTTATTAAACTCTTTATACTCAGGTTTTGCTTCGTACTCTTTCCAAGCATCTTTGACATTTTCTTTAGAAATTTGTTCTAAACTAATCGGTTCGCTTGGCGTGGGAGTTGCATCAAAATTTTTGGTTGTCATCGTTGTTCTCCAAACCTCCTGTTTAGTATGCAATCAACATAGCATGTAATCTGATTCTTGTAATCATAAAAACAACATAAATAAAGTAAGATAATTTTTATTTTGGGACGTTCTCATCTAGAATAGCGAAAATATTTTTATCAACTTTTGACTCGGCTAAATTGGAGCTATTTAATATGTCAAACCAGACCTTATCCCAATACTTAGAACAACAACATGGGAATTTGACACCTGAGTTGGCACAAGTCATCGAAACGATTGCAAACACTTGTAAGACAATTGATCAAGCACTTCAAAAAGGCGCTCTAGCAGGAATATTAGGTAGTGCTGAAAATGAAAATGTGCAGGGTGAAACACAAAAGAAATTAGATGTGATTTCAAATGATTATTTAATCGATGCTTTGAAGTCACACCCACAAGTCGGTGGCTTGGCTTCTGAAGAATTAGATGATTTCACGCCAGCACAAGAAAACGGTAAATATCTCGTACTTTTTGATCCTTTAGATGGTTCAAGCAACATTGATATTAATATGTGTGTGGGTACAATTTTCTCGATTTTACCTGCAAAAAATGCGGTAACCCAATCTGCTGACTTTATGCAATCAGGTACAGAACAAGTCGCTGCTGGCTATGTACTTTACGGGCCATCAACCATGTTAGCATTAACAGTTGGTGCTGGTGTTGTGTTCTTTACTTTAGATCCAAATACACAAACATATTTATTAACGACAGAGAACGTACAAGTTTCTTCAGACACTCAAGAGTTTGCAATTAATGCATCAAATCAACGTCATTGGGAAAATCCTGTAAAACGTTATATTGATGAACTTTTAGCTGGAAAAACATCTGTACGTGAAAAAGATTTTAACATGCGTTGGGTTGCATGTATGGTTGGAGATATTCATCGCATTTTATGTCGCGGTGGTATCTTCTTATATCCTTACGATTTAAAAGATCCTAAAAAAGCAGGTCGTTTACGTTTAATGTATGAAGCGAATCCTATGAGCATGTTAATTGAACAAGCAGGCGGAGCTTCAACGACAGGTCGTGTTCGCATCATGGATATTCAACCAACTGAGTTACATCAACGTGTACCTGTTATCATTGGTTCTAAAAATGAAGTTGAACTTGTAACTAGCTATCATTAATCTCTCTTAAAACTCAGAGCATCATAGACTTATGATGCTCTTTTGGACAATTTATTTATGGCTGTTATCTTTCTAGAATCAAAAGACAATGCAAAAATCAAACATTTGCGTGGTTTAATCGAGTTAAATAGTGCTCGAAAAAAGCATCAACAAACTGTTCTAGAAGGTACACATCTCTGTTTATCTTGGTTACAACAACAAAGAAAAATCTTTTCTTTATTTACAACTGAGCAAGCTTTGGATCATCCTGAGTTGCAAGAGATTATCGAAATACATCAAGGTCATATTTTCATTATAAGTGAAGTACTTTACAAAGATTTGAGTACATTAGGGACTACCCTACCTTGCTTAGCGATTGTTGATCTTCCAAAAACCTCGCAAACCATCGATTTCAAAGCAGATACTTTAATATTAGAAAATGTTCAAGATCCTGGAAATGTCGGGACATTACTTCGTTCAGCAGCCGCGGCGAATATAAAACAAATCATTTGCACCCAAGGTTCAGCTTCTCTTTGGTCTCCACGTGTGTTGCGTGCAGGTATGGGCGCTCACTTTAGTGTTCACTGTTTTGAAAATTTTCAGTTAACCGACATTCTTCCAAAATTTGAAATCCCTGTTTTTGTAACTAGCTCGCACCGATCAACAAGCCTTTATTCAAAAGATTTAACTCAGGCCTGTGTCTGGATCTTAGGAAATGAAGGTCAAGGTGTCTCTGATTATGCACTTGAGCATGCAGAAGCTGTCACCATCCCACAACCTGGTGGTCAAGAGTCTCTAAATGTCGCGATTGCTGGATCAATCTGCTTTTTTGAAATGGTCCGCCAACGTCAATAAAACGTTAATTTACTTTAAATGCGCTTTATTTGCGGAAAAAATCAATTACACTGCTAAAATAATTGCTTAAGTTGTCAACGCATTCACCATTTTCAACGTTATATAGATAATGAATTGATAATAATGGTGGGTATCCATGACAGGATTTTCCATCTCTATGGATTTAGCACCTAAACAGGCTCAAACCGATAGCGGTACACATACAGGTACTGTTGAACAACGTCTTCGCTTTTTTATGCAAGACGTTACAGGTCGTGCGCTTGTAATGATGGAAAGTGCAACACAAGGTCAACAAGGCATTGCTATGGATTTAGTGCAAGAAGCATTTATCTCATTGCACAAATCATATTCAGACAAAACAGTCGATGAATGGTATCCCCTGTTTTACACTATTCTAAACAATAAATTACAAGACTGGAGACGGAAAGAAGCACGCAGAGCAAGCCCTTTCTCTTTGTTTAAAAAAATTAGTATAGATGATGACGAAGAACTAATTGATGTAGTTGATGAATCAACACCCAATCCATTCGAATTTCTAAATCAAGAAGTAACAATGGAAGAAATTCAGGATGCAATTCATAAATTACCTGTTCGTCAACAACAAGCATTCATGTTAAGAGCATGGGAAGGATTTGACACAATCACTACAGCTCAAATCATGGATTGTAGCGAAGGTAGTGTAAAAACCCACTATCACCGTGCAATACAAGGACTCAGAATCGCTTTAGAGCATTTAAATCCACATTCGGGAGGTTCATCAGATGAATAAAGATGAGTTCACCAAACAAGTGACTTCCAAACTAGACCAACTAGCAAAAGAACAGCATCATAATAAAATGCTGGTCATGAATCATGTTTTAGATACTGTCCAAAAGAAACCGACATCTTATTACAGTATTTGGAAAATGACTGGTTTTGCTTTGGCCGCTGCAATTACAGGTATTGTAGTTTTACCAAACTCAATAGATTTAGCAGATAAGCCACAAAATCAAGTAATCGTAAATCCAAAACTTTCACCACAAATGGTCGAAGATATGGAAATGTTAATGGCGTTTGGCGAGGATCGAGTTCCACATGGCAGCTAAAAAGTTAGCACTTGTTGTGTGTACGTTAGGCTTATTGCAAACAAGTTTTGCAAGTTCAGAACGTTTTTGGGTTTTTTCAAAACCAAATAAACCGACAACAGAAGAAACGTGGGAAGATCTATCACCTGAAGAGCAGCAACTCTTAATTAAACGCTATCAAACATTGAAAGAAATACCAACCAACCAAAGCACGCAACTACAACAGCGTATGGAATGGTTTACGCAGCTACCTGAAGATGAAAAGCAAAAAATGCGTGATGTATGGCAAAAAATGAATACTCAAGAACGCAATACTCTGCGTAAAAGAATGCAGAATGCCAGTATTGAAGAGCGCGTATCTATCAGAGAAGAATATCTAAGCAAATATGCAGAACATTAAAAATTATTTTAATAAATTAAAAATAGCGCCCTAAGGCGCTATTTTTTATCTTCTATTTTCTAAAACGACGGTAAGCTAATAAACCCATTAAACCAAATATTGAAAACACTCCAATACTCCCGCCACCATTGTTACTTGCATTACGCGTATCATCAGTAGTAGTTGCTGTACTAATAACACTTACTGTAGCAGTATTAGAAATAGCACCATCAGCATCATATACCTGATAATTGAATGAATAGTTAAATGGGTTGAATGTATTAGATTCTTTAATATAAATATTACCACCGTAACATGTTTCTTTTTGATCAGGTTCTGGACATGCACCTTGGCGATCAGCAGTCACAACTAAATTTTTAGTTGGAACATTAGACAATCGTATTGGTAATTCAATCCCATCAGCATTTCTCCAGAATTGAGGTTTATTCGGTTCATTATCAGGACCTTTACCACCCTCACCAGTATCACCAAAATCATTAGATAATTTTAATAAATCTAATGAAACAGTTTGATTCTGTTGATATTTTAGTGTCACAGATGTATTTTTAGCCTCAGGAGCCACATTGACGAATGCCGCTTTGATCAAACCTGAGGATTTAATACTAGAATCAGTTCTCGATTGAATCGTATATTTACAGAAAATCTTATCACCAGCTTGAGTGATGCTATCATCTTTTCTATAAAGAATAATTTGCTCAAGATTACTATTCCACTCACAGACTATGTTTGGTTTATCACCCTCATCGATATTCGTAATCGAGTCATTAATCTGGCCCGTTCCCAAAACTTCTGTTGTGACAATATAATTCTCGTTATTAAAAAATTGTATTCTGTGACTACCATCACTCAGCACAATCTCTTGAGGTATTGGTAGTTGATATCGACTTAAATCGATATAAATTGCCCGATAATGTAAATTTTTATTTAGATTTTCATCTAATTTTTTAAATTTTTCTAAATTATACTTATCAGAAGTAAGCAATAGAGGATCATCTGGATTTTTGATTAGAAATTCATATCTCTCAATTTGCGCCTTGTAACCATCAATTATTTGTTTGATAGAGGTATTTGATAAATCCTCTAAATCACCAGCCGTTAATTTCATTAATTCAACAGAACCAATATCACAACTATTGCGAGCATTAGGATCATAGAACAAAGTACCATCAACAATACGTGCGATTCCTCTTTGATCTTTAGGTCCACAGTTATCACTTTCAGCTGCACTCACATCCACTAGATCTGTTGTCGTTTTATTATTATTTGGATAATAAAGTGGCATAAATGCCGTACTTTCAGATGCAGGTTGCAAACTACTTAATAATGTTCGCAAATTAGTAATATTACTTATATTTAAATTTGTATGTTTCCCATCTGGTATCACCTCTTTAGGCAAATCACATTTATTAGACCCCGTTAAAGTAAGGGCATTATAACCTAACAATAACTGCGTTAATTTTTCTTCCGATGCTGGTCCAAGAAGATAGCGGCAGGCATAACTACTGATATTATGAGATAGAACATTAAAACTCAATAATTTCAGACCGAGTTTATCGTATAAAAAAATAGTATTGGCTTGGTTTTCAACAATTGTGTTACTCGTTAATTCAAGGCTACTAGCATTACTTAAAATACTAGATGTGTTATTAGTGGTATTACCTGCTTTTGTGTCTCCTGTAAACTTCAGCACAGTACCATTTGTGGAACTGCTAATATTTTGTGCAATTGTATTTGTGCTTAGATTGACAGTAGGTTCACCACAGAAATCAAATATACTTACAGAACTTGTTGATCCATTTTGAATTATACTGCTTGATGATATATCAATTTTTCGTTGCGAGTAGACGTTATCATTAAAACAACTCATTCCCAATACACTACCAACTGGGGATTGATTATTCTGAATTACTGCGTTTGATATAGATAAACCTGTAGTAGGCCCAGCAAGGAAAATTGCACCACCTGAAATACCCGCTTGTGACGCTAAAATGCGAACATTTTGCAAAGCAATATCAGCACCAGCATAAATCGCACCACCACGATCATTTGTTCGTGCATTTTTAAGAGTTATATTGTTCAGAGTAAGGGCTTTTGAACCAATTGTTGTATTAAAAATACGCGAAGAATTATTCCCATCAATAATGGTCTTATTCTCAGTCTGCGCAGGATACTGATTAGTAATTAGACTTCTCTTCTCCCAATCAACAGGTAATGCACCATAAATCACAACATTAACATTCGGTGCCAGTTCTTTCTTCAATACATAAGTACCAGCTTCTAACTGAATTTGTTTTCTAGTAGCAGATGAAATATCAGATACTGTACAGCCACCATAGTTTCTCCTAATCTCAGCAGCTTTTAGAGCTTCACGCAATGAACATGCGTTATTGTTCTCACCATCTTCGTCAACGAACGTATTAACTTTAATAACATCATTGCTTGTCGCAGCGAATAATGGCATCGTTGCAACGATCATGGTTGCTAAAATTCCTTTTTTATAATTTTTCATCTCAATCAAATCCCTTTATCAAGCTTTAAATCTTCGGAAACCAATTAATCCTAATAACATTAAAATTGATGTTAATCCCAAACTACCACCTGAAACATTTACTGTTTTACTTTCAAAATTATTTGGTGGATCTTGAACAATCGTTGTAGGAATGGTTATGTAATAATTTGAAACATCGTTAAAACGTGTTGTTGTTGTAATAATACGTAAATTAAATTTGTCAGCACCATGCCAATTGCTATTTGGTGTATAAACAACATTACCAAATTGATCAATTGTAAGTTTACCTTTGGATGGTGTTAATGTCTGTTGTACTTCAAGGCATCCTGGCTGCCAAGTTTGACCATCAGAACGTTTTCCTAATATACGCTCACAAGATGCAGAATCTAATAGTTCTCCATCTAATAGGCTTTCACTTATATTAAATTTAGCAATCTGACCATAAAGAATGTCTTGACCAGCAATTGGAACTTCTGATCTGTTAATTACAAGCTCTATTGCACCTAGATCACAAAGCTCGTCATATCCGCTTCTATTTTTACCGCGCTGATCGATTAACTCACAACTTGCCAAACCAATAGAACTACCATCACTGTAAATCCGCCCCTTATTCACAATTAATGAATCAGATAGAGTTGAATATGATGACAATAACCTTGGTTTAAAGAAACCAACCAATTGATCTTTTGGAGTAGTAAATGGACATAGCAGACCATCTGCAGGAGGTGCATCACATATATCTTTTTCAACACTGTCACCAGCAATTAATTTATGCTTTAGATTATTTTTATCCCACATAAAATTTGGTCGTTCAGCAGGTGCTTGTAAATTACAGTCTGATGTTGTCAGCGTACTTTGAACGACTGACTCATCATCAGATGATGTAACACAATTTGTAGTACCGTTATCAACAATTATACTATTTGATACAAATGCACTTGGAAATTTTTCTTCTGTAGTTGTCTCCCCAGTAGTTGTCTTGGAGGTCCATTTGGGTGCTTGTAAATATAATCCAGCAGCGTTTTTAATCATTGTTATATTATTAACAATCATTCCTTCACGGATATTTGCAACATACCCACCTTTATTCTGGAATATTGTCGTATTATTTATACCAGCAAATCGACTTTGTAGTGCTGCACCTGTAGTCTCATCTCTAAAACCAGTTTGAACGAATAATATAGCTCCATCTATAGCTGAAGTACCTTGATTATCTCGAATGACTGATTGAAAGACTAAATAACGCGGCATTTCACTGTAAATAACAGCACCTTTATCAGCTTTATTCCCTTCTAAAATACTGTTACCAATTCGTACGATACCTGCCGTTTTTTCAGTATCAGATAAAATACCAGCATTATATATCCCGCCACCCCGTGTTGCGTTACCAGAAGTTAAGCGAGAGTACTGAATATTTAATGCTTCTCGATTATAGATCAGACCACCATCATTTAACTTAGTCGCTGATCCTTTTAAATTTAATTCATTTAAATTAACTAAAATTAATTCTTTTTCTACACTTTCATCATTAATAAAGAAGATTCGATCGCTTCCCACCATTTTTAGTGTCGCGTTATTCACACCTTTTTTATTATCATTAAAATCCCCACTAGTTGCTGTAGTAATCGTCATTCCTACCTTCAGCTCAAGCGACTTATTTAATGAATATTCTTTATCACGCTGTAATACAATAATAGAACTTGCATCTTTATTACCACAACCATGGTAACCATTTTCATATTCTTTTTTGGCGCGATTATTTAGGAAAAAAACTGCTTCACGTAATGAACAAACGGTATCATTCTTATCTTCATCAACTAGTGTAGTGACCTGAATATCTGCTGCATATACATGTCCAGTAATTGCAAATAAAGCACAGGCAAGCGTCCGTTTGAACATACCGTTCTCCTTCTATTTTTCATTTTTCTTCGTATTGCAAATGACAATTTGCAACCACATTCCTTTGTGCGTACTTTGTCATAGCTCTCAAAATTACTCAAGAAATTTTATGCTATTGGCGATATTCATCAATGAGTGCGTAAATTTGCTTGAGTGTTGTATTCGAAAGCTTGGTTTTTTCACCTTTCAGCATTTTTTCAAGTTGAGCCAATGTTTGTAATAACACTGAGGCCTGATGAGGTCCATTATTCAGTAAATAATCTACGATCTGCTGGTCAAAATGAATCCCTCGTCGATTCATCACAGATTGCAATAAGGCTTGTCTATCGATAAAAGAGCTGCCATTAGGGACTTTAACACTGACAGCTTGAGTTAATCGGGATTGTAGGTCTGGTAATTCTAATTTTAATTCGATTGGTGCAACTCGTGATGAAAAAACTAACTGACCTTCATGGTTATTCATCAAATGAAAGACTGCTTTTTGCCAATGCGGAACTCCACAAATCGCATCAACATCATCTAAAGCTACTAAATCATAAAACTCTAATGACGTGATCGCTTCAATAGGTGCATCTAATAGCTCTAATAACGATACTTTAATGGCTGGACGATTTAGTTCAAGATAGGAATCACATATCGCAGATAAGAGATGGCTTTTACCCGTCCCTGCACCACCATAAACATAAAATCTATTGACCAACCCTGTATGTAATTGTCTAATTGCATCAACGATAGGCCCCCATCCTGGACCCGAAAAATCACTAATTCGGGCATCAAGCTGAGGTTCAATATCCAGTTGTAGTTGACGCATATCGTTAATTTGTTCCTCGATTAATCAGGGTGAGTCTTGTTAGATGTATCTGTATCTTGAGTTTTTTCTCCCTCAAGATCAATATCTAATTGCTGCGTTTCAAAATGTACTGGTTGATCATTGTTCACTTCGAGAACGAATTCTGAAGGCAATCCATATAAACGACTTCGCTCATAATTATTACGGGCGTGCTTAAGTAAAACGACAATAACCGCAGCAACAGGTAATGCAATCAACATCCCGAGAAAACCACCTAATTGCGCTCCCGCTAAGACAGCAAAAACGACTGCAACAGGCGATAGACCAATTTTATCCCCTAACAGGAAAGGTTGCAGAATATAGCCCTCTACCATTTGACCAATCATAAAGACAACACCAACTAATAATAGTTGCATCCAATCAATACCAAACTGGAATAATGTTGCAATCACTGCTGCGATAATTCCAACACCGAAGCCTAAATACGGAATAATACTTGCAAGACCGGCGACCATACCGATAATCAAACCAACTTCTAATCCAATCAGTTGCAATCCAACCGCATAAACAATGCCTAATAAAAGCATTACAAGAAATTGCCCTTTAACAAATGCTCCAAGAACGCTATGACATTCACGAACAATCGTTAAAGTAGAAGTTTCATAAGGTCTTGGAATAAGGCGACGTAAACTATCTAACATTCTTTCCCAATCAAGCAAAAAGTAAAATGCAATAATTGGAATAAGGATTACGATACCACCGAGTTGAATAAAATTAAGACCTGACTGCGCTACGCGTAATGCCATAGTTTGAATGCTATCTGCACTATAGTTGGTCTGGATATAATCCATAACTGCTTTAGACAATTGCTCAGTATCTATTTCCATAGGTACAACATTAAATGTATGAGATACCCATGGTAAGAATGTTGCATTTATCCAATGAATTCCAGCAGGTATGCTATCTCTTGCATAAATCAGCTGCTCCCAAACTAAAGGCGCTAAAAACCATAAAACAACTGTTAACAGAACACCAATTCCAACGAACACTAAACTGATCGCTAACCAGCGAGGCAATCTAAATTTGACAAGTGTATCGACGAGTGGGCTGAACAAATATGCAATAAAAAATGCACCTACAAAAGGTAAAACAACAGGTTTCAACAGATATAAGACCCAGAGGAGCAATGCGAGTCCAGCGAGGATAAAGATGCGGCGCAATACCTGATCTTGCATAAAATCCAGCCTTTTTTTGTGTAATCGTTATAAATAGAAAAAAATTTTAATAAAGATAGCATTTTCGAGCATAAATAACATAAGAGTTTCGTATATTCAGGTTATAATCTGCCGCCAATGCGGAGACTTCACTATGAGCAACTCAACTTCTACCCCAAATACTGGTTTAAGCTATAAAGATGCGGGCGTCGACATTGAAGCGGGCGACGCACTGGTCGATCGTATCAAATCAGTCGCTAAACGTACCACACGTCCTGAAGTTATGGGCGGACTTGGCGGTTTTGGTGCGTTATGTAAAATTCCAAAAGGTTATGAAGAACCTGTATTGGTGTCTGGCACCGATGGCGTAGGCACTAAATTACGTTTAGCGCTTAACTTAAATCGTCATGACACAATTGGTCAAGACCTAGTCGCAATGTGCGTAAACGATCTACTCGTGTGTGGTGCAGAGCCATTATTCTTCCTAGATTATTACGCTACAGGTCACTTAAATGTTGATGTTGCAGCAAATGTAGTAACAGGTATTGGTAAAGGTTGTGAATTAGCTGGTTGTGCATTGGTTGGTGGGGAAACTGCTGAAATGCCTGGTATGTACGAAGGCGAAGATTATGATCTTGCTGGCTTTGCAGTAGGTGTTGTTGAGCAAAGTAAAATCATTGATGGTACTAAAGTAAAGTCTGGTGATGTACTGATCGGTGTTGCATCAAGTGGTGCTCACTCAAATGGTTATTCATTACTTCGCAAAATTTTAGATGTTAAGCATGTTGATTTGACACAAATCGTTGATGGTCGTCCACTTGCAGATGTAGCAATGGAACCAACTCGTATTTATGTAAAACCTGTTCTTGAACTTTGCAAGCAAGTTGATGTCCATGCAATGGCTCATATTACTGGTGGTGGCTTACCTGGTAACTTACCTCGCGTACTTCCTAATGGTGCTCAAGCAGTAATCAACGAATCAAGCTGGAATTGGCCAGAACTTTTCCAACTATTACAACGCGAAGGCAATGTTGAACGCTTCGAAATGTATCGTACATTCAACTGTGGTGTTGGTATGGTCATCGCTGTTGATGCAAATGATGCTGATAAAACAATCGAAGTACTTAACTCGCAAGGTGAAACAGCATGGAAAATTGGTTATATCCAAGAAAATGCTGAATCAGTTGAAGGCGCAGACGAAAAAATTCGCGTGATCTTTGCATAATGAGAATTGCGGTACTTGTCTCTGGCAATGGTAGCAACTTACAAGCCCTGATTGATGCAAATCTTTCAGGGCAAATCATTGGTGTACTTTCAAATAAAGCTGATGCATATGCTTTGGAACGTGCTAAACAAGCCAATATTGCGACTGCTGTCGTCTCACACAAAGACTTTCCAAATAGAGAAAGTTTTGATGAAGCCATGCATCAACAACTATTAGCATGGCAAATTGATTTAGTTATTCTTGCTGGTTTTATGCGAATTTTAACACCAAGTTTTGTCAGCCAATGGCAAGGTAAAATGTTAAATATTCACCCCTCCCTTCTCCCTTACTATAAGGGTGTCAATACACACCAACGTGTTTTGAATACGGGTGATCGCTTTCATGGTTGTACGGTTCATTTTGTTACAGCAGAACTTGATGCAGGTCAAAGCATTGCTCAATCTGCGATAGAAGTTCATCTTAACGATACGGTTGAAACACTTGCTCAGCGTGTGCACAAACTTGAGCATTTTATTTATCCTCAAGTTGCAGAATGGCTATGTAATGGTCAACTAACTTGGAGAGATGGTCAGGCATTTTTCAATCAGAAACCTTTGGAACGACCAATTCAGTTCGCGCAATTCTAGAATCAAAAAACACATCCTCGGATGTGTTTTTTTATGTCGTATTACAGAGTCTTAACGAATTAGATTTTTAATTTTCATCACTGTTTCTGTCGGATGTTCCAATGGGAACATGTGCCCACCCGCTACGATTGAAAAAGGAATGCCTAATTTCTTCTTTGCAACCTGAGGAAACTTCTCTTTTAAAAATACACTGTCACTCCCAACCACTAAATGAACAGGCACTTTAGGCTTCGGCATAGGTAACCACCACATTGAAGGCGTTGTCCTAAACAATTCAACTTCATCATCTTTAGGTATCGTAAGTGTTACCCCACCTTTTCGTGGATCATCTGCTAATGCATAGTCAATATATGCCTGAAAACAATCAGGATCAAAATGTTGATAGAATCCTTTATTTCGCAATAGCTCTGCGGCTTGCTCACGAGATTCCCAGTGATCTCTACGACGTACTGATAAACCTGCAGGCGTAATTTTGTCGACTAATTGGGGTTTAAAGAGCTTTGCAAGATGAAATACAAAAGATGCTTTACCTATAATTAAAGGTGGGTCTAGCATAATCACTTGGGAAAATAATTCAGGACGACGATACGCAGCCATCAAAGTCAATACAGAACCTAAAGAGTGCCCTAAACCGATCACCTTACGACCTTTTGATTGCTGAACAATACTATCTATAACTTGATCAACGAGATATGTCCAACCATGGGTAATCGGATAACGTTTGTCTGTTCCTATTTCAGGTACATAGATAATGTCATAATCACTTTTCAAATCATCAAACAGCTTTTGGTAAACTTTTGAAGGCACACCGTTCGCATGAGCGAAATGAATTAAAGGTTTCATAGATTCGTCTTCAAATTTATCGATTGATCAATTATCTCCCGTTCAAAGATCATTACAATTTAAAAGGGAGAACTACAGAGTAATTTATAGAAAGTAAAATGGTGAGAAAATTAAGATCAAGAATCACTAAGTTTCCTTTATGACAAAGAAAACTTAGTGATAAGTCAGACAATATTATTGTAGTTTTGCGTTTTGTTGTGTGTCTAATTGAGTTGCCAATGATGAGCTAATCCCCTCACCAATTTTTGTACCCATTCGACCTAAAATTGACTCAAGCGGATTATGCTGAACAGTGTAATCAACTTTTTGCTCAACCTTCAAATCTCTCATCAAAGTCGTCAAACTACCACTACGATCCGCCACACCTAAGGCAATCGCTTGCTCACCACTCCAGAATAAACCAGAGAAGATCGCAGGTTCATTAGATTTCAAACGCTTACCACGACCTTCTTTAACAGCGTTAATAAAGTGACTATGAACATTATCCAAAACTGACTGAACATGTGCTTGTTGAGTAGGATTAATCGGCTTTGTCATGCTCAAAATATCTTTATTATTACCAGATGTAAGCGTGCGATCCTCAATACCTAATTTTTGAGTTAAGCCGCTTAAGCCATAATTTGGCATAATTACACCAATTGAACCGACTAGACTCGATGGATTAACAATAATTTCATCAGCTGCAGATGCAATATAATAAGCACCTGAGGCGCCCATATCTCCAATCACTGCATAAACTTTTTTAGCTGGATATTGCTTTTTCAAATAGCGAATTTCTTGCCAAATTTCGTCTGACTGAACTGGTGAACCACCAGGAGAGTTGATATTCAAAGCAATTGCCTTACTGCCACTTGCTTCAAATGCGCGCTTTAAGGCTTTATTTGTATCTTCACTATTCACAGCAGATTGACCGCTTGATGAATCAATCGTTCCGATAATATCGACCACTGCTAAGTGATCACTACTGATACTTGTCGTTGCTTTTTCAGTTGTAGTCGAGCAGCTTTTACTCATTGCAATTAAAACAATCAACAAATAAGCAAAGCCTAAACATTTAAAAAAGATACTCCAACGACGACTACGGCGCTGTTCTTCTACAGATGCTAAAACAGCTTTTTCCAAGATTTGCCATTCTTTGCCTGTCACATTATTACTATGTGTTGGTTCGTTTTGTGGTTTCGGTGGCCAATCGGACATAAGATTCCAATCCAATAGATTTTAAAGTGGTTTTATTATATACGCTGATTTACAGAAAACTGTTTAAATAACTTGTTTTAACTTATAATTATTTTGTGCGTTATACTCTTTTCATGTAATTCTAAATACCACAAATCAATGACCCAGCCTCAAGCAACTAGTTCAAACTACAAACTGATCAAACTATTCAGTAAACAACCAATCCAACTAGGACGGTTTTTTGCACGCATATTGGCTGGGTTATTTAACAGATTTCAATTATCTAAAATTTCCAAAATTATTCGTTTAAACATAAAAATAGCATTTCCTGAACTGAGTGATCATGAGTTACAGATACTCTCTAAAGAAGCAATTCGCAATGAGCTTACGTCTTATTTCGAATTTTTAAGTATTTGGGGTTCAAGTAATCAGAAAAACATTCAACGTATACATAGCATCACTGGTGAACAGTACTTTCACGATGCTTTAGCAGAGAAAAAAGGACTTGTGCTCGTCATACCCCACTTCGGAACGTGGGAAGTGATGAATTCTTGGTTATCTCATTATACTCAAATGACGATATTGTATAAGCCAGTTAAAAACCCAGATGCAGATCAGTTTGTCCGTGATGCAAGAAGTCGTGAACAGGCTAACCTCGTACCAACAGATGAAAGTGGTGTACGACAAATTTTTAAGGCATTAAAACAAGGCGGAACAACAGCTATTTTACCTGACCACACACCTGATCAAGGTGGTGATATGATTGATTACTTTGGGATTCCACTAGCATCTAGTAGTCTAAGCGCAAAATTAATCCAAAAAACAAAAGCCAAAGCATTCCTGATCTATACGATGAGAAATGATCAAGATGGATTTGATATGTTTGTTGAACCAATCAATCCACATATTTATGAAGGCAATGCTGAGCAAGGAACACTAATTATTCATCAGGCTTTAGAGCAACTTATTCGCCGCTATCCAAGTCATTACCATTGGAGTTACAAACGATTTAGTGCCAACAAAAGTTTAAAGAAAATTTATGATATTGACGAGCAAGAGGCCTTAGCTAGGATCGCTGAAGTTAGATTGCAAAATCAAAAATAAATCACTTTTATTGCAACCGAGTTAACCATTTACGTTGTTGTCTGTACATGGAAATTACGGTATTTGCATGATTGATTTCAAAGGAGATCGATCCGTTTTGGCTGGTCGTCAACAATGGAATATTTAATGTTCGCAATCTTTGCTGTAATTCAATACTCGGATGACCATAACGATTTTCAAAACCTGCGGAAGCGATTGCCAATTTAGGTTTAATTGTTGCTAAAAAATCATAAGCTGAACTATGTTTGCTTCCATGATGCCCCAAAACAATGACATCTACCTCTAAGTCTGGATATTGCTGTAATAGCTTATATTCTGTTTCCCAACCTGCATCCCCCATAATTAAGAATTTGCGATACGGTTTGGCATGTTCAAACTCAATATACACAACACATGAATATTCATTTTGTCGATTTTGAACATAACTCAGCTCCTCCATTTTTGGAGATAGAATCTCAACCTGAGCTTGAGCTAAATTCCATTTTTGACCTTGATGACAAAAAGAAAAATTATCTTTAAATGGCAATTTTTCATTTTTCTCATTTGCATAAACCTTTGTGATCTCGAGGACTTGCTCAATATATGGAAAAGCACCACTATGGTCTTGATCGAGATGCGATAAAATCATTTGATCTAATTTTTCGATGCCCTGCTGTCGAAGAAATGGAACAATGACTCGCTCACCTAAACTGAACATCTCTTCATTATATGAACCACCAGTATCTATCATTAGGTTATGCTGAGCTTGTTGTAAAAATACAGATTGTCCCTGCCCCACATCTAAAATGGTTAGCATAGTCTTTTGTTGTTTTGCACCGAATAAAATAGGTAAGAAACAAACTAAACCCCAAGATTTAGGTATCGTTCCTTTCGGCATAAATAAAATAAAAATCCCGACACTCAAAGCGAATAATGACAATGGGATATAACTTATACCTTGTAAATCAGGTGTCAGTGACATCAAAACATCTAATAATCCGATTAGTATGCTTAACAACATATTATTGAGGGTGAATAAAACTAGACCTAATGAAGGAAAAATTAGCCAAACACATGCAGCAAAAATATCTAAAGGTACAACCAACATGCTTAATATCGGGATAGCAATCAGATTACTGAGTGGCGCAAACCAAGCAATTTGTTGGAAAAAAATGATAACTAAGGGCATTAAGGCGATAAAGATTTTCCATTGTGATTCGATCAAAATTTTGATTGCAAACTTTATATCCTCAGTTCTATTTTTTATTCTGTCTTTTGGTAGAGTGCTAATCGTTTGATAAATTCTCAATAGGATGAAACACGCACCGTAAGATAGCCAAAAGGCAGCCGACAAGATACTAAATGGATCATAGATGAGAAATAAACACGCGCTATAAATTAGTAACTGAAAAGGCTGAATCGCTTGCCTTGTGATAACGAAAAAACTTGCCAAGGCGACCGTCAACAACGTCCTTAAAGCTGGAATTTCGAATCCAACAAAAGCGACATAAACCATGACACTAAATAAAAATGGAAAAGCCAAAATAATCTGACGAGGTTGCCATAGATATAAGTTTGGAAAATAATGCTGTAAAACTCTTTGCAATCCCCATGTCAACATGATTGCAAAAATCAGCACATGAGGACCTGAGATCGCCAATAAATGTGAAATCCCAAGTTGCTGAAATTTTTTCTTTAAATCTTTAGCTAATAAACTTTCATCACCTGTAAGCAACGCAAGCAACAATCCTTTGTGTTGTAAATTTGAATGAGCAAGCATTTGCCTAAATTCAAATCGCATTATTTCAATCTTAAGACCGATTTTCTCCAAAAAATGGTCTTGCTCCTTCAAATATTGCAAATGACCAAGCCTATACACCTCATCTTGGCTTAAAGGTACGATTTGTTCGACTAAAAATGCTGACATTAAATTTTGTTGTAAGAACCATTTTTCTTGATCAAAAACACCTTGAACGGCATAACTGTGTGCGGGTTTAATTGTTCCATAAACTCGATAATAGCTCCCCAATACAAAAGCTTCTGGCTGATGATCCTTCTCCTTTATGTACATCAACCAATTCACTACTTGATCATGTCGATTTAAAACTACAGCTTGCTGTTTAACACCCTCTTCAGTGAGTTCATTTATTTTTCGAATATAAACAACAGCCTCAAATGGTTGCGATTCTAATTCGCGTAATTCAATTCTTTTTTCTAGAGCTTGATCTGCATAGTGATACCCTGCACAAAACATTGCCCAAATCGCAGTGATCAATAACAGTGACTTATAAAATGGGGAATGTCCTTTATTTTTTATTTTATAAAAAATAAATAGAAGAGTCGCAATACAGCACCAAATCCACCAAGTGGAATTAATGATTTCAAAATCACGCCCCATAGCTGAAGTACCCACAATCCAGCCAATCAATATAATTTTCAACATATATTTATAATTTAAGTTTTTGATTTTTCTGAGGGCAAAATTAAAGCCCTTTTTCAGGGCTTTAACAAGTGATCATAGAAAATATTTAAACCTGATCAATCCATAAACCATCTTGCATATGCAAAATTGAATCTGCCGATTTTGCTAATTGCTCATCATGGGTCACTATTAGCATTGCCATATTGAGTTCTTTTTTTAGATCAGTCAGTAATTCAAAGATACTCAATGCAGTTTTCCGATCCAAATTACCTGTTGGCTCATCGGCTAAAACTACCGCAGGCTTAGTGACCAATGCTCTCGCTAAAGCAACACGTTGGCGTTCACCACCGGATAACTCACCAGGTTTATGTTCCATTCGATGAGACAATCCAACACGATCAAGAAGATATTCAGCTTGTTTTTTCACATCTTTATAATTGCTTTCACCACGCAACATTAAAGGCATAGCGACATTTTCTAAAGCAGAAAATTCAGGCAATAGATGATGGAACTGATAAACGAAACCTAGATACTGATTTCGCTTATAACCACGCTCAGCCTCACCTAAATTGTCAAAGCGTTTCCCTTGTAAAAAAACTTGCCCTTGTGTAGGTTGATCTAACCCACCCAAGACATGCAACAAAGTACTTTTACCTGAACCACTTGAACCAACAATAGAAACAAACTCACCTGCATTGACCTGCAATGACAAGCCCTTAATCACTTCAACTTTGGTTTTACCATCATCAAAATGTTTAAAAACATCTTTAGCTTCTAAGACAATTTTACTCATAACGCAATGCCTCAGCAGGTTGGACTTTGGCAGCACGTAATGCAGGATAGATCGTTGCCAAGAAACTTAATAATAAAGATACAGTTACAATCACGACAACATCTTGCCATCTCAAATAAGAAGGTAAGTAATGTACGAAATAGGCATCGAATAGGTTCAATCCAAGTGCTGTATTGAACCATGAAATAATGTCACTGATCGTAAGTGCAAGTGTTACGCCTAGAATCGTACCTGCAATCGTACCAATCACACCAATAACAGTCCCCTGCACCATGAAAATTTTAGTGATCATAGACGGTGATGCGCCTAATGTACGCAAAATTGCAATATCTGACTTCTTATCGGTTACAACCATGACCAAAGAAGAAACAATATTAAATGCAGCTACAACGATAATCAGTACTAAAAGCAAACCAACTAAAGTTTTTTCCATTTGAATGGCATTAAATAAGTTTCCATGCGTATACGTCCAATTCGATGCATAGAAATTACTTGGTAACTGACTGACAATTTCATCTGCAACCTTAGGAGCAGCAAAAATATCATCTAGTTTTAAGCGAACACCTTGAGCACCGTCAGGTAAACGCAATAATGTCGAGGCATCATTCAAGGCGATATAACCCACCATTGAATCTACTTCTGCGCCAACACTAAAAATACCAACGATTTTAAAGCGTTTAAAACGTGGTACTACACCTGCTGGTGATGGCGTTGCTTCTGGTAGAACGAGAGTGACACTATCATTTAAGCCTAAACCTAATGCATCGGTCATATCCTTACCGAGGACGATACCAAACTCACCCTTTTTTAATGCACCTAAGTTGCCTGCAACCATATGATTCTGAATGATTGAAACCTTTTTTTCATACTCAGGTTCAATCCCTGTCACCATAATACCTGCAACTTGCCCTTGAGCAGTCAACATCCCCTGTAATTGGGTAAATGGAGCCACACCTGTTACATGCGGATGATCCTCAACTTTTTTTACAAGCTCAGGCCAATCTGTTAGAATTTGAGTAGAAGAAACAGTAGCTTGGGGAACCATTCCAAGGACACGGTTTTTAAGCTCACGGTCAAAGCCATTCATTACAGAAAGTACTGTAATCAACACTGCGACACCAAGCGTTAAACCAATCATGGAAACCAAGGCAATAAAAGAAATAAAGTGATTACTCCGCCGAGCACGAGTATATCTCAACCCTATATACAGCGAGATTGGCTTAAACATACCATCTAGTCCGAGGTGATTTATTATGGAAAATTCACAACATCATCTTGTTGACGACAACACTGAACGTCGAGTGATGTCTCGTATTGATGCCGTGTTGAGAATCAACTATCAAATCATTCCTGATGATGTTGCACTGAATGATCCCTATGATTCTCACTTTGTTTTACCACGCTATTTTCTACTACTTGCAGAATTAGATCAATTTGATCATGCGTTTCGCTACGAATTAGAACAATTAAATGAAAAAGATCAACAAATTGCTCGTATCTTATCCCTATTTAATCAAAAACTAAATTTGATTACAGGATCTTTCTACGACAATATCGTGCAATCCCTACTACCCGTACCAGAACAAGTAAATTTTTCTGAAAATGGACTCAGTTTTTTCAGCGCTCAAGATATTAACGAAGGTACATACATTCACATCACGCTTAGCCACCCAGAGAACTTTTTTCACATCGCAGCTACAGCGCAAGTTGTATATAGCAATCCAGATGAACAAGGAAAATTCCGTATAGGTGCATACTTTATTACTTTGAATCCTCAAGATAGAGCTAAATTGGCCGAAACCATTCAACAGTCTGAAAACCCTTAAAACTCATCTTTACATTCGGCGGTAAGCTCTCAAATCCTTGATAAAATAGAGTAGCAAACCAAACAACACGATACTTGCACCAACAAAAACTTGTACTGATAGCTGCTCATCATTCAGAAAGGCACCGATCAATATTGCTAATAAGGGCGTCATCACAGTCGTTAAAGACAAAGTGGTCGGTTTGAGATTTTGTACTAGTTTAAAGTAGCAAAACATCGCAATCAGTGATGCCATGATCACCGTGTAGAATAAAGCCAGTAAAGATTTTGCAGAAGGCATCTGTGTTGGAGCATATTGCCAAATCCAAGGCACGACAAGAATCGCAATTAAAGTCGAAACCAAAATTGATCCTGTCGCTTGTGCCATAGCTTGAATATTGGCATTAATCTTTTTGACTAAGAAAATCGAGAGTGAATATGCAAATACACTTACAATCATGAGTCCAATACCCAATGGTTGGACATGGTTCTGATTATCACTCAAACAAATCAAACCTAAGCCAATAATTGAAACAGCCATACCTAACCATTGCAATAATGCTAGTTTCTGCTGAAATCCAAAACGACCAATCAAACCAGCCATGATAGGTGCTAACCCAAACATCAATGCAATTAAACCTGAACTCAAGTAAGCCGTAGCCGCATACGTAAAAATCTGAGATCCGATTAAGCTCAATGAGCCTGCGATGTAACTCAGTATTGAAACTTTATCTACAGGAAATCTTACTTTTAAAACCAACAGGACGACGATGGCTAGTGGCAAAGCAATAAAGAAACGCAGTACTAAAGCCCACATGGGATGTAAATCAGATACACTCCAAACAATCGCCAATGGGGTCGTCGCCCATATAAAAACGAGTAATCCATAAGTTAAAATCAGATTTGTACGTGAGGGCATATCATACTCAAGAAGCGGTTTTACGTTTTTGCTTTAAAATGGTTTGGTCTAAAGAACTCGAAAACTCACGCTTATCTCTTTCAGAAATTGGAGGAGGTCCTCCTGTTTGAACACCAGCACCACGCAAGGTATCCATAAAGTCTCGAAGATGTAATCGGGCTTTTACATTTGCAGTAGTATAGATTTCGCCACGAGGATGGATTGCAATTCCACCTTTCTCAATAACCTGTGCAGCCAAAGGAATATCTTGCGTGATTACAATGTCATTTGGCTGCATACGTTCCACAATTTCCTGATCAGCACGATCTGCCCCACTCATAACCTGAATAGATTTGATTCGTACCGAAGGTGTAATACCGACATTTTGATTGGCAACGAAAGTTACTTCCAACTGATAACGATCTGAAGCACGAAGAATCACTTCTCTTAAAATCTTAGGCAAAGCATCTGCATCTACCCATAATTTGAATGGCAGCACGTAAGCGAAAGCTCATATAAATAAAATGCTAGTGTAGCAGATTGCTAGAAAAGTAGAGGGAAATTGAGCAAAGCAATCATTAAGACTCATTGATTTGCTATCTAAGTTTAAAACCCATTTTTCACATAAATGAATTAATTTTATAGATTTACATATCGAGACTTGAAAAATAGATGTTACCCTCGATTTAATAGTATAAGTTCAATCTTTCCAGCATTACGATTTATGAAAATTCAAAACAGTCCAGAAATCATTACAATTCAAGATGAAAATTTCGGTAATCACGCTGAGCATTGGAACTTATTAACAGATAATCCTGCATCTGACGTACCTAAATGGTTAGGTCTGGCGTTAGATACTCCTGTTATGCCTATGGGATTGTGTACAGAAGAACATGAAATGGATCAATCATTTTGGTTGATTCAAGGTCCAAGTGATCAGTCGATTGCAATTAATCAAATTATCGCTGTTGAAGATCAAAAACCACGTGCTTTAAAAACTGCATTTCCAAGTTTCCAAAGCCCGTATAAATACGATGCACAGATTGAACGAGTTATTACCTGTAAATCTGCAACCCAAGCGGTATTAAGACTGAATTTAAATAAAAGTACGACTATTTATGCATTTGATAATTTATTTAGTGTTAATCGCTGTAAATATGACAAAGATGAAACTTATCAAGTCCAATTTAATGCTTGGGCATATGAATTAGAAGCGGTGTCAGAAGATGAGAAAATCATTGTTGATGACCCTGCTTCAATTAAACACCACCGTGCATTAAATGCAATTCTGGCTGAGCATAATGGAATTGCACCTGAAAACTTACAAGAATTGATTAATGCTTGGGAACCAAAAACGCCTGAAGATCAAGAACCTGTAACTGTCGACTTTTCTAAAATGGTCGCTTATTTATTTGGTGAAACATTAGGGCAAGAAGATGAGGCTTGGTTCCAAGGTAATATCGTTGGTAAAACTTCAATGCAGTTTATGCAAGACGAATATACCCTTTACGATGTCACTTTAGTTTTAGAGGATACATTACCTGCAATATTAATCCGTATTGCAACTAAAAATGATTTGTATAAAAACTTTAACATTGGTCAATATATTCGCGGCAACCTATGGATTCAGGCGAATATTTATGCTAAAACTGCTATAAAGTGAAATAAAATCACATAAATAGCAATTTTTAGGCGTTCTAATGAAAATTATACCAGAACAAACGACCACCAGTCTTATTCATTCAAGTGACCAAGGCCTTAAACTTGATGTTGGTGCTTTTTGCTTTTTTCTACTTGGTATGTTTTTAGCAGCACTTATTTTTCATCAAATTGGCATTTTCTAAAAATTTCATTCTTGTAAAAAAGCCCTCATTTTCGAGGGCTTTTTTTATTTGTCAGCGATTAACCATGGCGTTTTGCAAAATCATCCATAAAATTAACTAATGCCTGTACACCTTCAAGTGGCACAGCATTGTAAATACTTGCACGCATACCGCCTACTGAACGATGTCCTGCAAGGTTAAGCAAATGTTGCTGCTCCGCTTCTTTTAAGAATGTCTTTTCCAAAGCTTCATCAGCAAGCGTAAATGGAACATTCATCATTGAACGATTTGGAAGTGCAATCGGGTTGTTATAGAAATCACTCGAATCAATATAACCATAAAGCAGTTTTGCTTTCTCTTGGTTGACTTTGTAGATCGCATCCACGCCACCTTGTTCAAGTAACCATTCAAAAACTAAACCAGATAAATACCAAGCATAAGTGGCTGGAGTGTTAACCATTGAGCCATTTTTAGCTTGATCGTTATATTTCAAAATGCTTGGAATTTCAGGTTTTACTTGATCCAACAAATCATCACGAATAATGACTATCGTTAATCCTGCAGGACCAATATTCTTCTGAGCACCAGCATAAATTAAACCAAATTTACTTACATCTAGCGGAGCAGACAAAATACTTGATGAGAAGTCACATACCAATGGCTTTTCAACATTTGGAACACCTGCAAACTGTAAACCACCAATCGTTTCATTATCTGCATAATGTACATATGCGGCATCAGCAGATAAGTTCCAAGTTGCTTGGTCTGTAATTGCATGCTTACCATCAATCAAAGTACCCGCTTCGATCACATTAATGTCACCGTAACGTTTTGCTTCTTTCAACGCTTTTTCAGACCAAATCCCTGTATGGATATAATCAGCTTTATTATTTTTACCCAACAAATTTAATGGAATCGCTGAGAATTGAAGGGATGCCCCACCTTGAAGAAAAAGTACTTTATAATTTTCAGGAATGTTCATGAGCTTACGTAAGTCAGCTTCTGCCTTTTCTGCAACAGCAACATAGTCGTTACTACGATGACTCATTTCCATGATCGACAAGCCTTTCCCCTGCCAATCCAACATTTCCTGTTGAGCTTTTTCTAAAACGGCAGTAGGTAGTGCAGCAGGACCAGCGCAGAAATTATAAGCACGCATGAGTTTTCCCTTGTGAAAGTGAAACAAATTGAGATGGGAATTTAATCATAGATTGGCGAAGCTTGCAGCAGCTTATCGCTTAAATATTTAATTTTATCTGCAAAATTTTTCGTTCATTCAACTATTTCTTTTTTTAAATACATTCAATTTCAGCGATTCATTATTATGTTTTATTCAAGTGAATATGATTATTTCATTGAATCTAGACTAGATTAAAAACTCTAATTTTTACAATTTAACTACACCAATTCAGGTTGTATAACTATTTAATTAAAAACATAATATTTTAATTTTACAAAAAGAACTTAGACTAACGCGAGTATTATTAAATTGCGACAAACTCAAATGTTGAAACAAAATAATCGACCAAATTTAAGGGTCAAACGGTTTCAAAAAAAACTAAGCATGTGTATCCATATAATCACATGTAGTTTTTTTACAAGTTCAATATTTGCTCAAACTATTAGCTATAGTGAAGCTGAGCAATATATCGTTGAGAATGCATATAGCACACAAGCACAAAGAGCCTTACAACAATCAGCACAACTCGAAATGGATGCCATAAAAAATCTTGGGCTCCCCCGTATTGATCTCAATGCAACTGCCTATTCATTTCATAGTGAAACTAGCGTCCCATTAGAGTCAGGCAAACGTCGTTTGGAAAACTCACTTACACGTGGATTTGATGATAAGCTTTCTCAATGGGAAAACGTATTATCACCAGAAGTCATTGATCAAATAAGCCAAGGTTTTGATCAAGTTGTTAGTGATGGTCTAAATAAAGTACCCAATAATGTTGATGTAACCGTCAAAGATCAGGATGTAAGAACTTCAGTTTCTATGGTTATGCCATTATATACAGGAGGGAAAATCTCAAGTGCCAAGCAAATAGCGACTTTGCAGGCTCAACGCTCAACAATTAGCGAGAAACAACAGCAAGATGCTCAGCGTTTTGAAATGATCCAAGCTTATTTTAATGCCCAACTACAACAGCAGTTAGCCAATGTCAGCCTATTTAATTTTAATGCGATGCAACAGCATTATAACAATGCCCTAAAACTTGAAAAACAAGGGTTTATTAATAAAGGACAACGTATGCAGTTTGAGGTTGCCTTAAATAATGCTGATCGGGCTTATCAAAACGCACAATCTAACCTACAAGCAAGCTTGTTTAGTTTAAAAAATTTACTCAAAACCAGTGATCGTCTTAGCTTAAGTACACCATTATTTGTAAATACCACTCAAAAAAATGATTTAGAAACTTTTCTTAGCAATTATGATCAAAACTCAAGTTTAGTAAAAAAATTACAGATGGATACCCAACTGGCAAATGAAAATATCCGTATCCAGCAAGCAGCCAAAAAACCAAGTGTATTTGCCTTTGGTGAATACGGGTTAGATGATAAAGAAAATTGGATTATCGGCGTGATGGCGAAATACAATTTATTCTCTGGTATTGATAAAAATAAAAATATTCATGCTGCTGAATTGAAACGGTATGCAGCAGAAATGATGACTGAACGTACAAAACAAGAAATCGAAAATATTTTATATAAATCATATAGTGAGTTGAATGCATCTCAAACAAGTCATCAACTCTTAATCAAAAATACTCGTGCAGCCGAAGAAAACTTACGTATTCAACAATTATCTTTTAAAGAAGGTATGGGAACAGCAACACAAGTGATCGATGCACAAAATGCGCTGAATGCTTTAAAAGGTGAAATGGCGATAAATGCTTATAAATACATATTATCTTTAGCAACATTATTACAAAGCTACGGTTCAATCGAAGAATTTAAGCTTTATGTGAACCAACCTCGTACGGATTATATTCGTTAATTGGAGTACATCATGAATCAAAATATTTCATCACCCAATGTAGAAGATAATTCGAATAACGAGATCGTTGAAAACTCAACAGACAGTCAAGTTGATCATTCTAAAACTGATTCAGGTACACCATCACCACCTTCAAATGATGCAAAAATAAAAATCCTGATCGTCATTATTATCTTATTACTCTTGAGTTTGATTGCTTTTGGCTTATGGAAAGCCTATCAACCAAAATTAATCGAGTTACAAGGACGAGTAGAAGCTGAAACTGTTCATATCAGTACCAAAGTTCCTAGTCGTATTGAAGAATTCTATGTCACTGATGGACAACCAGTAAAAAAAGGACAAGTTCTTGTTCGTTTCGTAAGCCCTGAACTTGATGCAAAAAAAGAACAAGCTCAAGCAGCACTACAAAGTGCACTCGCTTTTCAATCAACAATCTATAGAGGTTCTCAACAAGAAAACATTGATACGCTATACGCTAACTGGCAAGCAATGAAGACCCAAGCTGACCTAGCTGCAACGACTTACAAACGAGGTGAAAACCTTTATCAACAAGGTGTTATTTCTCGTCAACGACGAGATGAAATGCTTGCAGCTCAAACCTCTGCAAAAGAAGCCGCTGAAGCAGCTTACCAACAATATGCACGCGCCAAACGCGGCAGTACAGAACAACAAAAATCAACCGCAGATGCTCAAGTTGCTATTGCTCAAGCCGCGGTGAATGAAGCAAATGCATTAACTGCTGAAACAAAACTTTATGCGCCAATTGATGGCACTGTGTCCAAAATATATGGTAAACCAACTGAATTTGTTGCTACTGGTGTACCTGTAGTCAGCATCCTTGAAGATCAGGAATTATGGGTCAGTCTCAATGTAAGAGAAGATATCTACAACTCAATCTATAAATCAAAAACCTTAGAAGGCTTCATTCCTGCATTGAATCAAAGTGTGACATTTAAAGTAAAGAAAATCGATGCTGAGGGTGAGTTTGCAACGATAAAAACTACGCGACAAACAGGTGGATATGATATTCGAAGCTTTAAATTCCATCTAAGCCCTACAGAAAAAATTCCCGATCTCAAAGTTGGGATGAGCGTTTTATTTAATATCGAAGAGGCAAAGTAACACATGCTTGCCATAATGCTTCGTGAAATACGCTATTTAAAGCGCTATAAAGCTGATTTATTTATGGCAATCATCGCGCCATTATTGGTCATTATACTTTTTGGCAGCATGTTTTCAGCTGGTAAACCTGATCACTTACCCATCGTTGTGATTGATCAAGATCAAAGCGAGATGAGCCGAAAAGTTATTCATGCTTTGAGCGTGAATCACACTATAAAAATTAAAACGATTACAACCAGTCAAGATGAAGCAGAACAATTAATCAATAAAACAGATGCTTGGGGTTTTGTATTTATTCCTGAAGGTGCTGAGCAGCGCTTAGTTAGTGCACAAGATGCACAAATTAGTATTGCTTATAATCAATCTTTCTTTAGCGTTGGGAATACAATCTCATCAGCGATGTTGATCAGCACCTTAAATGGAATTGCTGAATATATGGGAGATGATTATTTGTCAAATACCATCCCCTATATAAAAATGCCTACACCTCACATAAAAATATCCACTTTATATAATCCTAATATGAGTTATGAACTGTTCTTGGAGCCATTTATGGTGCCAGCAGTTTTACATTTATTATTATGCTGTTGTGTTGCTTTTGCAGTTGGTCAGGAATTTAAACGTAATACATTCAATCAGTGGGTCACTGGTGGAAATTCAATCCACACTTTACTCGGTAAATTATTAGTTTATGTACTCATTTTTTGCTTTTGGACTTGGTGTTGGATGTTTTGGCTATCGAATATCCGAGGTTATTTCATAGCAGGTTCCATCTGTTTAATCCTTACCGCTCAATTTTTCTTGTACTTCGCCTATGCCGTCATTAGTAGTTCTGTAGTATTGGCGACGCAAGATCTGGCAAAAACCTTTGGCTTTTTAGCTCTGTATGGTGGTTCTTCTCCTAGTTTTTCAGGAATCACCCTCCCCCTAAATAATGCACCTGTATTTACTCAAATTTGGTCAATGCTGATTCCCTATACACCTTATGCAAAGTTACAAACTGAACAATGGGTGATTGGCAGCGATCCAATAATTTCACTTATTCCACTTTCTATCTTAATTGCTTTCTCAGCATTGTTCTTCTTTGTGAGTATTCGCTTACTTCGAAAATTGACTCAGGAGCAATGCGTATGAAAACATTTTTAAATTATTATCTGCAAACCTTTAAAAATATTGCAGCAAATACCTCAATCTTCACCACGCTCATTGCTGCTGTCATTTTATATAGTTTTTTTTATCCAACTGCATATAAAGCACAAACAGCGGAAGATATTCCGATTGTTATCGTAGATGAAGAGCAAAGTATTTTAAGTTCGAAAATCATTAGCCAAGTTTCAAATAGTCCTCATGTGAAAATCATGACAGTAACTGATAATTTCTTAGAGGCAAAAAAATTAGTTCAAAATCAGCAAGCAGAAGGTATTTTACTTTTACCCGACAATCTGACCAATAGCATCACACGTGGTGAAATGGGAGGCATAGGTCTATATTTAAGTACAGCTTATTTCATTCAAACGAAAGAAGTTGGCATAGGTTTAGCAGGTTCTATTGAAGCAACCTTACAAGAATTTTTGGAAAAATTCGGTGATGCAACTCCTTTTAAACCAGAACTTTCTATTCATCAAATTCCGCTCTTTAATACATTATCTGGATATGGAAGTTATATTTTTCCCGCTGTTGCGAGTTTAATCATTCATCAGACACTGTTATTAGGTCTCGCTATGTTGATTGCGAGCTATTGTGAATCAGGTTGGATTGCAAAACCAATCGAGTTTTGGGCAACTTTTACAGCAATTCTCACAATAGGTTGTCTTGGTTGTTTATATCTCTTCGGTTTTACATTTTGGCTTTATGACTATCCTCATGGTGGAAATTTCTGGGGAATGCTACTTGCAACGCCAGTTTATGTAAGTTGTATTATCGGTCTAGCGATGCTGGTTGGATCTTTAGTAGATATGCCTGAACGTGTAGGACATTTCATTGTTGTCACCTCAGTCCCTCTTTTCTTATTAACAGGTACTGCTTGGCCACATGCAGCTATGCCTGAATGGATGCAATACTTAGCTTGGACTCTTCCATCTACACATGGTGTTCAAATGTTTGTGCAATTAAATCAGATGGGTGTACCTACAGCAATCGTGATACCTAAACTGATTTATTTAGCAACTCTTGGTGGAATCTTGTTGACTTGCTCTTATTATCGTTTAGTCATGCTAAAGCCAATAAAAAAGGAAGCTAATTAGCTTCCTTTTTTAACAACTTATAACTTAAGCTTCTGGAGTATCATCTTTAGGTTCTACTAAAGCTTCCTCAGAATTTACTGCATCAAGCTCAGTATTTTCTACCGATTGCTCTATAGTCTCTAACTCTTCGTCTTCTTCTACAGCTTCAATAGATACAACACCAACTAATGTTTCAGCGTCACTCAATCGAATCAGACGAACACCTTGTGCGTTACGACCTGTGGTTGCCACTTCTGCTGCACGTGTACGAACCAAAGTACCACCATCAGAAATCAACATCAGCTCTTTGGTTTCATCAATCGATACAGCACTGATTAACTCACCATTACGCTCACTCGTTTTAATCGCAATAACACCCTTACCACCACGTTTCTTGGTCGGGAAGTCATCCACTGGAGTACGCTTACCATATCCATTTGCACAAGCACATAACACTTCACCTGTTTCTGGAACAACAACAAGTGAAACAATACGGCTTACAACATTTGAATCAGAAGAATCGTCATTATCATCGCTGTCATCATTTTCAACTTCAGCATCTTCTACGTCGATCGTGTTACTTGCGAAACTAACACGCATACCACGTACACCTTTTGCAGTACGTCCCATTGCTCGAACATCTGTCTCAGCAAAACGAATCGCTTTACCTTCATTTGAGAACAACATGATCTGCTGATTACCATCCGTAATCGCAACACCGATCAAGGTATCTTCTTCGTTTAACTCAATAGCACGTAAGCCATTAGAGCGAACATTACTAAACTGTTCTAACTCAACACGTTTAACCGTACCTGATGCCGTAGCCATAAAGACATAGTGATTTTCAGGGAACTCCGTCAACGGTAAGATCGCGGTAATTGTTTCATTCGCTTCCAATGGTAACAAGTTCACCATCGGGCGTCCTTTAGCACCACGAGAGGCTTGAGGTACCTCAAACACTCTCAAGCGATAAACTTTACCAACATTTGTAAAGCACAATACTGTCGCGTGGTTCGATGCAACAATCAAATGCTGAATAATGTCATCATCCTTCATTGAGGTTGCAGATTTACCACGACCACCACGACGTTGAGCTTGATAATCCGAAAGTGGTTGCGTTTTTGCATAACCTGTTTGAGAAACAGTGAGGACCACTTGTTCTTCAGGGATTAAGTCTTCACGACAGAAATCAACACCAGATTCAACGATTTCTGTACGACGTGCATCACCATACTGTTGCAGGATTAAAGCAAGTTCTTCACGAATTACGTTCATCAATAAATTAAAGTCATTTAAAATCGCCGTTAATTCAGCAATTTGACCTAAAATCTCAGTATATTCAGCGTGCAACTTATCTTGTTCAAGACCCGTCAAACGATGTAAACGTAATTCAAGGATCGCATTCACCTGTGTTGGTGATAAACGATAAATATCTCCTGACAGACCAAATGGACGTGCAGGATCTTCCCCTTCAATTTCATCTGGGCGAACTGAAATAGCGCCAGCTTTTTCTAGAAGTGCGACAACACCACCACCAGCCCATTCACCAGCCTGTAAACGCTCACGTGCTTCACTAGGATTGGCAGAAGTCTTAATGGTTTCAATAATGGCATCAATATTCGCTAATGCAACAGTCAAACCTTCTAAGATATGCCCACGTTCACGTGCTTTGCGAAGCTCATACATGGTGCGGCGTGTCACAACTTCTTGGCGGTGACGGATAAATGCCGCAATAATATCTTTAAGATTCATCAATTTTGGCTGACCATTATCTAGGCAGACCATATTGATGCTGAAAGAGTTTTGCAGTTGGGTGTGTAAGAATAAATTATTTACAATGACTTCCGCGTTTTCGCCACGCTTCAAATCAATTGCAATACGCATCCCTTCCTTATCTGACTCATCTCGAAGTTCAGAAATTCCTTCAAGTTTCTTTTCTTTAACCAGTTCAGCTATACGCTCAATCGTTTTTGCTTTATTGACCTGATATGGAATTTCAGTAAAGACGATAGTCGTACGACCCGTTTTCTGATCTTCTTCGAAATGATACTTACCACGGATATGAAGACGACCTTTACCCGTACGATAAGCATCTACAATACCTGATTTGCCGTAAATAATACCGCCAGTTGGGAAGTCAGGACCAGTAATATGCTCCATCAATCCTTCAATAGAAATATTCGGATTATTGGCATAGGCTAAACAAGCATTGACGACCTCAGTCATATTATGCGGCGCCATATTGGTCGCCATACCCACTGCAATACCTGTTGTACCATTAATCAAAAGATTAGGAATACGAGTTGGCATCACTTGCGGAATACGCTCAGAACCGTCGTAGTTATCTTCCCAATCAACCGTGTCTTTTTCTAAGTCGGCCAAAATTTCATGGGTAAGCTTTTGCATGCGGACTTCGGTATAACGCATTGCCGCCGCACTATCGCCATCGACAGAACCAAAGTTACCTTGACCATCGACCAACATATAACGCAAGCTAAAATCTTGCGCCATACGAACAATCGTTTCATAGACTGCACTATCACCATGAGGGTGATATTTACCGATTACATCACCCACTACACGAGCAGATTTTTTATACGCTTTGTTATAATCATTGCCCAATTCGTGCATTGCGAATAATACGCGACGATGAACAGGTTTGAGACCGTCTCTCACATCTGGCAATGCACGAGATACGATTACGCTCATTGCATAATCTAAATATGAATGCTTGAGTTCGTCCTCAATGGCAATCGGTCTGATTTCCGATACGCTCATGCATACTCCTTGTTTACAGATAGAAACATCTACCTGTTTTTATGTCTTCAATCTTGCAAAAATTTAGCTCAAAAAGATTGAACTAAAAATAAAAAATACAGCGAAAAATTATAGCATAAACAACCAACTAACAGGGAGTTAAACCCATTGAAAATAGCATTTTTTTACAATAAAAAATTGATTAGAATTAGTAAGTTAAAAAATATTTTTTGATTGTGAACTTTCAACAATATTTTTTTAATGTGGTGGCTAAAATACGAGCAAAAACATCATAAAATTTTAATCTTAAAATCATTACTTCACGTCGATTACGAATTAAAATTTATAATCATTTTTATGTAATTAGCGATATAAATCCACTTGCTCTCTTTGGAAATATATTAAATCCAATGCTAATGAAATGCCTGTTATTTGAAAAATCATGCTATGCAGCTGACCACGGTGATGGGTCTGATGATTAAAGACATGCGCGAGCACTCCAATAAGAGGCTCAGTATGGCGCTGCCCGTGTCGTGTGTAAGAAATGGTACCATGAAATGCTTCATCATTAAGCTGCTGCACGAATGCAATCATGCTTTGATCTTTAAGGAATCTCGCATTAGTGAGCGAATCTAAGTCTGCATGAACGATCTCATCTAAAGCATACTGAGACTGCACTACCCCATGAATACGCTCGAACCATAAAATATCAGCGACCAATATATGATTTGCTGTACGAAACAATGACTCGAAATAAGCCCCACAATTTTGATTGATTTGGTCTTCATTTAAGTCTTTTAAAACAAAGAATAATTTTTGATTCGCCCAAGCGTTATAATTTGCCAACATCAAAAAATATTTTTTAAAACTATAACTCATTAATTAGATCCATTTTTTATTATAATTTTTAACATAAAAAAGCGCTCCTGAGCAGAGCAGTAAAGCATCACTTTAACCGCCTGCGCAAGAGCGCTTTAAACTTTAATTCAGTGAATTAAAGTTTAGATACCAATTCTGGTACAACAGTGTTCAAATCACCAACTAACCAGTAGTCAGCAACGCTGTTGATTGGTGCTTCTTCGTCTTTGTTGATAGCAACAATAACTTTAGAATCTTTCATACCAGCTAAGTGCTGGATCGCACCAGAAATACCGATCGCCATGTATAGATCAGGCGCAACGATTTTACCAGTTTGACCAACTTGGAAGTCGTTAGGTACGAAACCAGCATCAACTGCTGCACGTGATGCACCTTGTGCAGCACCAAGCTTGTCAGCTAATGGGTCAAGTACTTTATGGTAGTTCTCACCAGAACCTACACCACGACCACCAGAAACAACGATGCGCGCAGCAGTTAATTCTGGACGATCAAGTTTCACGATTTCTTCGCTTACAAACTTAGAAATACCAGCATCTTTCGCTTCAGCAACAGCTTCAACAGCAGCAGAACCACCTTCAGCAGCTACAGCATCAAACGCCGTACCACGAACTGTACCAACGATAATTGCTTCATCTGATTGAACAGTTGCAATCGCGTTACCAGCGTAGATTGGGCGTTTAAATGTATTTGCAGATTCTACAGAAATGATATCTGTGATCATGCTTACATCAAGAAGTGCAGCAACACGTGGAAGAATGTTCTTACCAGTTGTTGTAGAAGCAGCTAATACGTATTTGTAACCTTTCGCTAAATCCGCAACTAAAGCAGCTACGTTTTCAGCCAATTGGTTTGCATAAGCAGCATTGTCAGCAAGTAATACTTTGCTCACACCAGCAACTTTAGCAGCAGCATCAGCAACTGCTTGAGCGCCAGAACCAGCTACTAATACAGTAA